>Ga0180009_10004990_pt1 | contig 14400 bp, 9 predicted proteins | sample OS_PC_MetaG_FD_123537 | JGI IMG/M metagenome (GOLD analysis project Ga0180009, IMG submission 123537) | Groundwater microbial communities from the Aspo Hard Rock Laboratory (HRL) deep subsurface site, Sweden - OS_PC_MetaG | ecosystem: Environmental > Aquatic > Deep subsurface > Groundwater...
CAGCTCGATGCCCCGTTCCCTTACTTTGTCGAGAATCTCTTCCTTGGTCATACCGGCCCATCCTCCTTGCCCGGTCCCGCCATGGGTCACTCCGTGGCCCGGGCGTCGTTCTTGATCAATCCTGTATGCCCCCCTGAGGCCGCTTTTCGCCTTTTGATCGGGTTTTGAGCCGAGGCGAAAGGCCCGTCCACCATAGTTCCGGATTACATGAGTTCCCGCGTCAACCGGATGCCGGAGGCGTCCCGGGAAAAAATCCGCTCCTCCAAACGGGCCAGAACAGGTTCCAGCATATGCCGGTTAACGGCGTGCCTCTCCCGCAGCGCCTCCCGGCTTGCGCCGTCCGCCAGGTCATAGGCGTATTCCGTCCGGTCGAAAAAGCCGGTCGTCATGGGCCGCAACTTGGCCAGGCCGTAGCGCTCAGGGTGGGCGAACATGAGGGTGCCAGGCTCCAGGAGAAAACGCTGGGCCATGAACTCCACCAGCGGGTTGCCGTCATAGCGCCCGACCAGCCTCAGGAAGGCCGATACATCATCGGCGGTTTCGTGCGGGGTGTTATACATGAGATGCGCCACACCCTTGATGCCCGCTCCCGAGGCCGCGTCCAGGGCGGCAAAGAGTTCCGGCGTTTCGAAGCCCTTGCCCAGGAGCCTGATGGTCGGGGGATGGGCCGATTCCACGCCGAAGAACAAGGCGAAGCAGCCGGCGGCGGCCGCCGCCTCGGCCATCCGGTCCGTAAATCCGTGAACCCGGGCGTACGCGTACCAGCGCAGGCCCGGCAGATCTCGGGCCAAAAGGCGGCAGACATCCAGGAACACCTCCGGCAGGGCGTTGACGGAGGCGTCGGTGAACATGACCGCCTTGGACCCGTAACGCGCGGTCAGTTCGGCCAGCTCGGCCGCGACCTTGCCCTTGGATTTGGCCGAAAATGGATCAACCAGCCGCCCGGAACAGAAAGCGCAGGCCGAGGGGCAACCCTTGGTCAGGCGATAGGGCAGGAAGATGGTCGGGCCGAAATCCGCATGGTCGTACCGGTAAGCTTCCATATCCAGACCGGTGAAGTCCGGCGCCGGCTCGTTTTCGGCCGGTGGGCGGGAGGGTGGATTGGTCCGAACCAGGCCCTTGTCAAATCGAAGCAGGCCGGGCAGGCTTTCCGGATCATCCCCCCGCAGCAACCCGGAAAGGGGTTCAATACCGCAGCCCTTGATCCACAGGAGCGGAAGGGAAAAATCGGCCCCATAGGTCGCCGGTTTGACCGTGACGCACGGGCCGCCCAGGGCGATCACCACCTCGGGCCTGCGCCGCAGCAGTTCCGAGGCCAAAAGCAGGGCGCCGTGAAGCTGGTAATAGGAAACCGCGGAGAAGGCGTATATGGCGCCGTCCCCGGGTACAGCGGCCAGATGGCGATCGACGAAATCGGTCAGGCGAATCGGTCCTTGTCCCGTGTCCAGATACTCCCGGAACTCGGACTCAGGCAGATTCCGGTCCCGGCCGTGCACGTCAAGTCCGTCCGCGTCGCTGTAAAGGCTGTCCATCAGCCGGTCGAACTGAACCACGGGAAGCACCCGACGGGAAAGCCCGGCATAAAGCGCGGCCAGCCCATGGGGAGGAAACCGGGTGGGCAGATAGCGTTTGCTGACGCTTGGCGGATGCACCAGAATTAAAGACCGCTCGGCGTTTTTCATAAATCCATGAAGTGCTTCATCCCCAGTGGCCGCGGTCAGGGGCGAGAACAGCGCCCCTGATTATCTTCAATCGCCCCTCGGGTCCCGAGGATTTTATTCTGAAACATGAAGCAAGGCTTAATCGCCTGCCTGAACGTCGGAGACAGGGACCAGGGAAATCAATCAAGGCTTCTTTCCCACGTGAACCATAAATCGCTAGTGGACGATGGCGATCGTCCGGCCGAATTTGACCGACATGTCCTCGGTGGCCTTGAACTCCTTGATCACGCCCGGCCTGAATATCACGCAATGGGTCGATCCGCCGAACTGAAAATACCCCAACTCCTCGCCTTTCTCGATCCGTGCGCCCGGCTTGATCTTATCCCCTATTATACAGGATGAAATCTCCACCATCCCGATCGGCATCACGCATACCAGGCCGATGGCTTGGTCATCCGCCTCGATGAAAAAAATCGCCCGGGTCTGTACATGGGCAATATAACCTTCCGAATGGTCCTGATCCGTCGGGTCCTGGCCCATGCTCGTGGCCTGACTGAAATACAGGCCCTCCTTGACATAGGCCTTGCGGATCGTCCCCGTGACGGGACTGTGCCAGCGGTGATAATTGAACGGAGAAAGAAAGGCCTGCCACACGTCGCCGCCCACGAACTGATCGACGTATTCATTGTCCAGCATGTCCGCCAGTGAGTAGGGCTGGGCCTTGATCCAGAATTCGCTTCGCTTCCGTGCCTTGCGGCCGATTTTATACACGGTCGAATCGCACGGCGCCACAACGACCTTGCTGTCATTCCTGCCGTCAATGGGCCGCACGCCTTCCTTGACCTGGCGCGTGAAAAAATCATTCCACGAGGTAAATCCCCAGTAAGGAGCCTTGGGCTTGTATATGTAGTCCTCCATATGCAGTTGTTTTTGCGCTTCCTTGCACATCCAGCCGGTGGGTGAGTCGTTGAGCACGTAACGTGAGGCCTCGCTGTCAAGAAACTTCGTCCAGACCGCGAGCAGTTCCTTGAACATGGCGTTGATGCGCGCGTTTCGATAGGCCGCGAAGCCCGAGGGCGCGCCCATGGTCCAGATCAGGATGGCCGAGAACGGTGTGCCCACCAGGGCCGTCTCCTCGCCATGCCCGGGAGATATATAAGGCGGGGCCACGGTAAGCACCGCGTTGAGCTGGAGCAGGAAATCTTCAAGATTCCTCGGGTGATGATCCTTGTACTTGGCGGGAATCTGCTGAATCATCTCCGTCATGTACATCCGCACGACCGGATCGTCGTCGATCAGTTTGCGGAACTTCCCGATGACCGGGTGCAGCTCCCGGCCCTTGCTTTTCGCCATGGCGCCGTCAATGATCTCCTGCCACTTTGCCAGCACGCGTTCATTATTCGGAAGCCACCGGCGGGCGACACTTGACGAGGAAGCCGTCTTGGCCGAGACGGGAACCGCGGCACCGGCGCCGCCCAAGGCCCCGATCGCCACACCGGCCGCAAGCAGTTTATTGAATTCTCTACGAGACAGATTTTTGCTCATTTTGCACCTTTCTTCTCACCTGGAAGTTCTTGGGTATACCCGGTCGCCCTCCAAAGCATGCGGCGGGCCTCCTGAACTCTTTCCTCCAAGCCTTGGAACTCTTTTCCTGTTGCAGGGCGTTTTGATTTGGGTTGAAAAGGTCGGCTGCTCACGCTCAAAAGGCCGATTGCCGGGTCATTCGAATTATGCGGCAAGGTCCGCGATCTCCAAGCTCCGAACCTTTTGACCGCATATTTTGCCTGCTCGACAGGCCTGGACCTGGGCCGAAGGGCTGATGAATCATCCCCCAAAAGCGATTTCCCGCCAGATTCTCTGAAAAGCTTACGTTTTTTAAATTTACGGACATGGTAATCCATCGGCATTCAGCAGGTCAAGCCCAAACCGTCCGGTCATGGGGGAACTCCGGAACTCCCGGAACCCGGGTTATTCTTCGATAGTCCTCACACCTTGGGTATTTGCCTGGCAGGCGCGCCCCGGTCTCTTCCGGAGGCGAATGGGTCTTTTTAGGAGATTTGACATAAATCAAGGCGAAATTCGATCTTCGGGTTTATCTTTTAAAGGAAAAAGGGCGCCTCTCGGCTTGAAATCGATCCCCGACCCGCCCTCGTGAAGAGCGTTTCCGTTAGACCGTAGAATCATGAAGCGGAAAACCGATTTAATTTCAAACATTTGACAGGAAATCCGCTTCATCAAACCTTGGGCCGGTCGTTATCGGCGCCGCCGAACCGGACCTTAAACATCAAGGAGGCCCCTATGGCGAAGAACGAATCCCAACCTGTTCCCTTGGATGTGAAGTACATGACCATCTGCGACTCGACGGCGCAGATGATCGAAAAAGCCCGTGCTGACGGCGTGACCTTGGATCACGACCGGGCCGCGGCCATGAAAGCCTGTCCCATCGGGGCGGATTCAGCCTGCTGCAAGCACTGCGGCATGGGCCCCTGCCGCCTCAGTTCCAAAGACCCGTACGCAAAGGTCGGCGTCTGCGGGGCGACCATCGACACGATCATGAGTCGGAATTTCGCGCGGATGGTCGCCACAGGCACTGCGGCTCATTCGGATCACGGCCTGGTGTTGCTCAAGCTTTTCCGCCAGGTCGCCCTGGGCCGCGTCCCCGATTATCAAATCAAGGACGAATTGAAGCTCCAGGAACTGGCCGAACGGCTGGGGATCGAGACCGAAGGCCGGGAAACGGCGGACATCGCTCTGGACCTGGCCGACGAGCTGGAAAAAACGTTTATCCAGACCGAAGGCGAAATACCGCTTCTCAGGCTGGCCCCGGAAAAGACGTTGGATACCTGGCGCAAACTCGGCGTAGCCCCTCGGGGCGCCATGCGGGAGGTGATGGAGCTGTTATTGCGGACCCACATAGGCGTGGATCAGGATTATAAAAACATCACCCGCCAATCCAGCCGGACGGCCCTGGCCGACGGGTGGGGCGGGTCCATGGTCGCCACCGAACTGTCCGACATCCTGTTCGGCACGCCGTACCCGGTTCAAATCGAGGTGGACATGGGCGTTCTGGACGAAAAGCAGGTCAACGTCCTGGTCCACGGGCACGAGCCGGCTTTGCTGGAAGCGATGATGGTCGCCTGCGCCGATCCGCACCTGATCGCCATGGCCCGCGAAGCCGGGGCCTCGGGGATCAACCTGGTGGGCATGTGCTGTTCCGGCCTGGAAGTACTCGGCCGCCACGGGCTGCCTCACGCCGGCAATTTCAATTCCACTGAAGCCGTGCTGGTCACCGGAGCGGTGGATGCCATGGCCGTGGACGTGCAGTGCATCAAGCAGGGCATGGCCCAGGTTTCGGAATGCTACGGCACACGGTTCATCACCACCAACGAACGTTGTCACATTGAAGGCGCGGAACACGTCCCCTTCGACGACCACCACCCGCGCGACTGCGCCGATGCCATCATCGTCAAAGCGGTCAACCGCTTCCGGGACCGGAAAGGCCCGGTGGTCATTCCGAAAAACCGGCATCGAGGCGTGGCCGGATTTTCGTACGAATCCATCAACTATATGTTAGGCGGAACCTTCCGCGGGTCGTACGCCCCGCTCAACGACAACATCATCAACGGCCGCATCCGGGGCGTCGCCGGCGTGGTCGGCTGCAACAATCCCCGGGTCAGACACGACTGGGTTCACGTCGAACTGGTCAGGGAACTGATTCGCAATGACGTTCTAGTATTGCAGACCGGCTGTTCGCAAATCGCCCTGATGAAAAATGGACTGACCACGCCCGAAGCAGCCCATTTCGCCGGGCCGGGCCTGCGTGAAGTCTGCGAAGCCGTGGGAATGCCGCCGGTCCTGGGCCTGGGGGCATGCGTCGATAACAGCCGAATCCTCATCGCCGCTTCGGAAATGGTCCGGGTCGGCGGGCTCGGGAATTCCATCGCCGATCTGCCCGTGGCCGGCGCGGCTCCGGAATGGATGAGCGAAAAAGCGGTGGCCATAGGCCAGTATTTCGTGGCCTCGGGCGTGTACACCGTTTTCGGCGTCACGTTCCCCATCGTCCAAAACACCAAATTCCAGCGGCACCTGTTTGAGGAACTGGAAGACGAGGGTATGGGCAAATGGGGATTCGCCCGGGAGCCTGACGAGATGGCCCGGATGATCATCGAGCACATCGACAAGAAACGAAAGGCCCTGGGCCTCGACCGGTCTCGCGAACGGCTGCTGGTGGACATGGCCGACCGCCGGGCCCTGGAATCGGCCGCCTGACGGCGGCTGGAATTCCAAACGGCAGGACCCTATCCCGGATTTCTCGCCGGTGAGCGATGGCCATGATATGTTCGAGTATGCTCAGAATGGCCCGACGGTGTCCCGCGCCATGTGACCCAACGGGGAAACCGCCGACAGCAGGCTTTTTTTCCGCTCGTTCCCAAGCTCTGGCTTGGGAACGTCATTTCGCCTTGAAGCTCTGCTTCAACCCCTTGTTCCGTATGGCGCGGCCATGGCGAAAACCACGGCCATGAGGGGAAAAGAGGGAAGCTGGAGCTTGGGAATCAGCGAAACAACCTCACCGGTTTGGGCGCTGAGCACCGTTCTGGTACCGGACCGCTTTTTTATGAGGGCCTGGCCGAGACTGATGTCGCTTCGCTCCTCGCGGTGACGGTGCGTGGACATACCGTCTTTGCGAGGCGCCTCGGGCGCCGAAGCAATCCGCCTGCGCCAAGGCTTCGGCGGACAAGTCTGGTCCGCTTAAAACCTGGATCAAGAGCGGAAGCTGTTTTTCAAACCAATAACCTCCGGGCATCCCGAAGGACGGTTACTCGCAAGGAGAAAACCCATGGAATCCGTCATCTACGAGATAAAGGACCAGATCGCTTACGTCACCATCAACCGGCCCCAGGCCTTGAACGCCTGCGACATGCCCACGTACGAACGTTTGGCGGAAGTGTGGCGGGACTTCCGGGATAACGATGACGCCTGGGTGGCCATATTAACCGGAATGGGGGAACGGGCCTTCTGCGCCGGAAGCGACATCAAGCTCAACTTCAATGAAGCGCCGCCCGTGTCTGACGCGTTCGATCACAACCAGCGCAGTGACATGATGCGCGGGTTGGAAATCTGGAAGCCGGTCATCGCGGCCATCAACGGACACTGCAACGGCGGCGGCCTGGAACAGGCCCTCGCCTGCGACATCCGCGTGGCGGCGGATCACGCCCAGTTCGGGCTAGGGGAAGTCAAGCTGGGCTTGTTGCCCGGCGGCGGGGGCACCCAGAGGCTCCCCCGGACCGTATCTCTGTGCAACGCCCTGTGGATGCTCTTCACCGGAGAGCGCATCGATGCCCGGGAGGCCTACCGCATCGGCCTGGTGAACCGGGTCGTCCCGCTGTCGGAATTGATGCCCACCGCCGAAGCCATGGCCCGTAAAATCCTGGAGGCCGGCCCCTTGGCCGTTCGGGCCATCAAACAGGCGGCCATCAAAGGGTTGAGCATGCCGCTCGAAGACGGCTTGCGGCTCGAACAGCATCTGTTTCAAATTCTCCAGACCACCGAGGACAGCCAGGAAGGAACCCGGGCGTTTGCCGAAAAACGCAAGCCGCAATGGAAGGCCAAATGAGGCCCCAATTCAGTTACGGGTAAGGGGTTGGCCATCAATCCATCAGGCTTGATCGGCATCGGCCGTAGCCGATACAACCCGGAGACCCGTGCCTCGATTACACTTGCCGGCCTGTTGTTGATGCCCATAAGGGTTGAACCATAATGGGCGGGGTAATGGTTTCGTTGATTCCGGGGGCTATTTTTTCAGGAATATCGAGAAAAACCGGGTTTTTTCGGTTGATTTACCCTGGATCAGTACGTGTGATGGCCCATACATCCAATCATGGCCGAGGTACACGGCTCACCGTAGTCATAACAGGTATTCGACGGGTGGCGGCGGCCTTGTTCCGGGGCCGGACAAACGCCCACACGGAATCCGGGCAGTGGAGCGAGTCGGGGCGCCGCGAGATTTTTTCGGTGGCCGGAACTGGTTAGAAGAGGTTACCGGGTTGAAGCTCCCCGCGGCAAGCGAGGGAAATGCGCCCGTGTCCGCATGTTCAAGGGAGGATGTCCGTTGACTCACCGGACAAAACCCCCTATACTCCACAACGCAAAAATGAAAATTCTTGACTGAAAACAGGGAAATTGTATGACTGATGACACCCGTCCGGAACTGGCTGCCTTGAAGGCCAGACTGGCCCGCACCCTGGATGAAGTGCGCAAGGATGCGGCCGCCAAACGCCATGCCATGGGTTACCGCACCGCCCGGGAAAACCTGGCCGATCTGGTTGATCCGGGTTCCTTTACCGAATACGGGCAACTGGCCATAGCCGCCCAGCGCAACCGTCGCGACTTCGAGGACCTCCAGATCAATACAGCCGCCGACGCTGTGATTACCGGGATTGCCACCATTAACCGGGATCAGTTCGGGGAAGAAAAAAGCCGCGCGGCCGTGGTTGTGTACGATTATTCCGTGCTGGCGGGCACGCAGGGTTATTTTCACCACAAGAAACTAGATCGCATATGCGAACTGGCCGAGGAGTGGCAACTGCCGGTGATCATGTACACGGAAGGCGGAGGGGGGCGTCCGGGTGATACGGACGTCACCACTCAGATTGCCGGACTTAATCTCAAGTCATTTCACACCTGGGGCAAGCTGAGCGGCCTGGCGCCCCGTATTGCCATCAACAACGGATACTGCTTTGCCGGCAACGCCGTCCTGTGGGGCTGTGCGGACATCACCATTGCCACCCGCGCTTCCTGGATCGGGATGGCCGGTCCGGCCATGATCGAAGGGGGCGGTCTGGGGGTGTTCAAGCCGACTGACATCGGCCCCATAGACGTGCAGGCCAAAAACGGGACCGTGGATATTGTGGCGGAAAATGAGGCGGACGCGACGGCGATTGCCAAAAAGCTGCTGGGCTATTTTCAGGGGCCTCTCGAGGACTGGTCCTGTCCCGACCAGACGGTGCTGCGGGATATCGTGCCGGAGAATCGGCGGCGGGCCTACCCGGTGCGACGGGTCATCGAGACCCTGGCGGATACGGATTCCTTTATCGAATTGCGCCGCGCCTACGGGCGGGGCATGGTGACCGGCTTTATCCGGCTGGCCGGAAAACCAATCGGTTTGATCGCCAATGACTGCATGCACCTGGCCGGGGCCGTCGACGCGGAATCGGCTGAAAAAGGGGCGCGCTTCCTGCAACTTTGCGATGCCTACGAAGTGCCGATCCTCTCCCTCATGGATACTCCCGGTTTCATGGTCGGGCCCGAGAGTGACGCCCAGTCAGCCGTGCGCCGCATGTCCAGCCTGGTTGTCACCGGAGCCAGCGTGACCGTTCCCCTCGTGGTCATCGCCCTGCGCAAGGGCTACGGTCTGGGCGCGCTTGGCATGACCGGCGGCAGCTTTGTGTTCCCTCTCTATACTGCTTCCTGGCCCACCGGAGAGTTCGGCGGCATGGGTCTCGAGGGCGCGGTATGGCTGGGCTACAAGAAGGAACTGGAGGCTGTCGAGGATCAAGCCGAACGCCAGGAACTGTTCGATAAACTGCTGGCGAAGTTGTATGAAGAGGGCAAGGCCACCGAGGCGGCCACGTATCTGGAAATTGATGCGGTCATCGATCCCGCCGACACCCGTGAGGTCATCTTGAAAGCACTTGCTACGGCGCCCAAGGCAAAACCTCCTCACCACAAACGCCGTTCCTTTGTCGATACCTGGTAGCTCGCACCGTCCAGGCATGGCCGGATAGTTCCGCAGTTCCGGGGACACATTACTTATTACGACTTCATCATTGAGAATGAAGAAACAGGCCTCGAATCAAGTAATGTGTTTCCGAAACTACAAAGCCGCCGCCGTCGATCAGGGGGGATTTATTACCAATGTGCTCATATCTAATCTCCTTGAATTGATCAATTTTCTCGACCGTCTTGACTGCCTGCCCCCTCAGAGGCTAACCACCGTTTTTCGCACTTGGCATGACTTCAATTTTCTGGCCGCCAAGATTTTTGTCGTCCTTCTTCGGTTTGAACGTAATGGAAGGAACGAGAGGCTCCGAGTATATAAAACCCACCGTCTCCCTGACATCGCCGTACTGGGCCCGGAGTTCGTCGATGGGACCGGCGTCCAAAGCCTGAACGGGGCAACTGCTGACGCATATCGGTTTTTTGCCCTCGGCCCATCGATCGATGCACAAGTCGCACTTCTGCATCCTGGCGTCCTCCTCGGCCCCGAATTGCGGCGCATCGTAGGGGCAGGCATCGAGGCACATCCCGCAGTCGTCTTTGCCCAGGCATGCCTCCCTGTCCACGATGACAATCCCATCCTCTTCCCGCTTGGTAATGGCCTCGGCCGGACAAACGGAAACGCATGCGGGATTCTCGCAGTGGAAACAGGTCGTGGGCAGGAAGGCGACGAACAGATAGGGGAACTTGCCTTTTTCCATGGTTTTCAGCCTGATCCAACTTGCCGGTCCGGCCGGTACGTCGTGCCAGTCCTTGCAGGCCACGACACAGGCGAAACAGCCCATACAGCGATTCTGGTCGATATATATACCCAATTGCATATTCACACCTTCTCGATCTGAACCAGGGCCGTATGGCAAGGGAAGGCCCCGCCCGGCGATGTTATGTTTCTGCTTAGTACGTTGGCGCTGCCGCCAAGGTCGACTCCATTCTCATCCGGAGTGTACCAGGCACCCTGTGGCAGGGCGACGACCCCGGGCATGATCCTTTCCGTCACCTTGGCTGGAATTCGGACTTCCCCCCGATCGTTAAACACCCGGACCATATCTTCCGCCTTTATTCCCCTGGCCTCGGCATCTTGGGAGTTGATGCTGATCGCCTGGACTTGCAACTCGCGAAGCCACGGCAGATTATCAAACTGGCTGTGGGCGCGCCTCTTGAAATGAGGGCTGATGAGTTGCAGCGGGTATTTGTCGGCCAAGGGATCATTCAGGCTCTCCCAGGTCTCAATGTACTCGGGGACAGCCGGTATCTGGGGATGATTCATCTTTTCGGCTATTCCCGACGACAGCTCGACCTTTCCCGACGGCGTGCGGAGTTGCGGCTGTTTCGAACCGGCGGGACCTTTTTTCGAGGCATCATCTGGTTCCAATGCCTTCTTTTCAGAAGCGTCAGCCACCATTTGCCTGACCAGTTCCTCATCCGATTGATCCGGATAATCGGTCAGGCCCAGCTTCAAGGCCAAGGCCTGGCAGATATCCAACTGAGATTTGGATTCGCCCAGCGGCTCGATGGCTTTGTGCAGGACCGTGAAATCACGGCGTTTTGTACTGAAGACTTCAACAGCCGGCATGACGTCCCATCGCTCCAGGAAGGTGCACACAGGCAGTACGATATCCGCAAACCGGGCGGTTGCCGTCATGAACTGCTCCGTTACCAGAATAAATTCGAGCTTATTGAAAGCCTTTATGGCTTGGTTAATGTCGCCAAGCTGATTCAGGTAGTTGGTATTGGACAGCCACATGAACTTGTAGTCGGCTGGATAACCGCCGGCCTTGCCCTTGAGGATCGCATCCGCAAAAGAACTCGTGTTGACCCGGGCGCTCGAGTTCACGCTGGGACCCCGGGAAGGGATTGCGTTCCAGCGCGGAGGCGCTCCCGCCTCGACTTGATTGGGCTGGAACGGAAACGGAGGGATAAGCCCAAAGCCTCTGGTCTTCGGTACGTAGTGCTCCAGCCTCAGGTTACCTGTGATGGTTTCCAGGGCGGAAGCCATCCGGTGATACTGCTCGCCGAAAGCGGTGCGTCCCGGTCCGAAGCTGTTACCGAGTATGGCCGGCTTTGTAGTGGCATACGCTCGGGCCAGGTCGGTGATCGTCGTTGCCTGGACGCCGCTGATGGCCTCGGCCCATTGAGGTGTCTTGGCCACCCCATCTTTCAGGCCAAGCACATACTCCTTGAACTTCTCGAATCCGGCCGTGTAGCTATCGATGAAGTCCTGGTCATGCAGGTTTTCTTGGATGATCACGTAGGCCATGGCCAGCATGACGGCGGCATCCGTGCCCGGTCTTATGGGAACCCACTGGTCGGCAAAGGCGGCCGTCGAGTCGGTGTATCTGGGATCGACGGCAATGACTCGGGCGCCCCTTTCCTTGGCCCGAGCCAGGAACAACGACATGTTCGTCCCCATTTCAGTGGTAACCGGGTTCCAACCCCACATGATGATCAGGCGCGCCTCAAGAAATTCGTCAGGTGTGTGGCCGGCCTGTCTTAACCTGCTCGACTTTCCGAACGTCACGCCTTCGGCAAACGCATACCCTTCGCACGAGATATAGCCCCACGGAGCGGTATAGCCGCCGAACTGACAGAGCAGGCTGTGAAAAGCTCCCGCGTGATGGAGGAGATGCGGATCACACATGGAGCAGAAGTGAAGCAGGGAAGCATTACCGAACGCGGCTTTGATCCTTTTCATTTCACCGGCAACGGTTTCCAGGGCTTCGTCCCAGGAAATCCGGGTGAATTCGCCCGAGCCCCTTGCCCCCGTCCTTTTCAGAGGATGGAGAAGCCGGTCGGGTGAATAGACCCGCTGACGATAGGCATGGCCTCGCAGACACATGCTGGCTCGTCCATCCTCGTCAGGAACGGACTCGATTCGAATAATCCGGCCATCCCTGACGTGCACCTTGAAATCGCAGGTGCCTCCGCAATGGCTGTTGCATACGGTATGGACAATTCTGTCCTGGCTGTCGATCCGTTCTTCAAGCATCAAACGCTCCTTACTGTAAAATTCGGGTTCAAATCCCTTAGCTCCGGTTTTTACCGGCCTGACAGACATTGATCTTGGGCAGTAACGGTACGAGCAGTCTCCACACCTTGTCGGTCCGCAGGCCCGAAACCATACAGCCGACGAACAGGTTGCCCGCCGCCAGGGGTGTGATGAGACCGTTTTCGACGTACATAACCATAATCGCCCTGAAAATGAAGGAAGAAGAGGATAGAATCCGCCGAATTTCATCGACTTGGCTCCGATTGAGACGCCGAAGCCTCCTTGCCCCACATCAATCGCCGGTTCCTTTATCTGTTTTCCATAACAAAATCGGATTAATGGGGCAAGACATTCTTTGAGCGGCCCTTTTCCGGTATTGGCCTGGACCGGTCCAGGATGGTTAGATGCTCACCGAAACGGATTATCCCTTCTTGGGTGGCCCCCGCCCCGGTCTCGAAAAGGACCTGCGGTACAAGACCTATAAGCCCAACAAGTGCGCGGGGTGATGATTCCGAAGCCCGGTAGAGGCGAGCGGCCGCTTGGCATCCCAACGATACGGGACCGGGTGGTGCTGATGTCGGCCAAGTTGGTATTGGATGAGGAAAATGGATCAGGTGCCTTTTCCTTCCCAGTGAAAAGGCTCCTGATCCATTTCCTTCCAGCGAATGGCCGCCTCGGCCGTGTGCGTCTATTTCATCAGGTCTTTGACGAATTCAACCACCTCTTCGACAGGCGTCCCCGCCGAATAGTTACCGCGCACCCCCATCTTTTCCAGCGTCTCCTTGTCCCGGGGCGAGATCAGGCCGCCGGCGATCACGCGGATATCATCGGCGCCCTTGTCTTTCAGCGCCTTTTGGATGGCGGCGGCGATGATGGGCATGCTGCCCGTGTGATCGCTCAAGGCCAGGATGTCAACGGCTTCCGCCACCGCGGCCGCGGCCACACCCTCGGGCGACTGGTAGCGGCCCGTGTAGATAGCCTCCATGCCCGCGTCCCTGAATGCGCTCATCAGCATGAACGGTCCCCATTCATGAATGTCGGAGCCGACCTTGGCGATCAGTATTCGGATTCTTCTCTCGGCGGACATGATTATTCACACTCCCTGAGCATCTCGCTCACCAGGCCGGGCATGTCGATCTGCTCCAGGTTGTCGTAGGGAAGCCCATACCCGAGGCGAATGACCCCGACCATCTCGCCCAGGGTCATTCCCGCTTTGACCGCTTCGATGACGGGACGCACCACATTGTCGCCGGCCTTGGCGGCCCGATACAGGACTTTCATCCGCTGCTTGAGCTCTTGTTGATTTCGGCTTTCCTTGAACCGCTTCACCTCGGCCAGGGTCTGCTCCCGAACCTCGACCGGCGGGGCATGATAAGTGGATCGGCCGATGGCCTCGTTGATCGGGCCGTCCTCGTAGGGAAAAGCGTTGACCCCGATAATCAGCCGCTTGCCCTCGCGTTTCTCCTTGAGCACTTTCAGGCGATTATCGAACATCTTGCTGGCCAGCCATCCGCTGTCAAGGCATTTGAATATCCCGCCGTGTTCCTCGATGTCATGCAGGTAACGCTCCGTTTCCTCTTCAAGCTTCCGGGTCAGCCACTCCAGGTAGTACGAGCCGCCCAACGGGTCGCCAACCAACGGCACGTTGGTTTCGTGGGCGATGATATGCTGGGTGTGCAGGCTGAACATCCGGGCCTCGTAGGACGGCAGGCCGAGCGCCTCATCGATGCTGGAGGCATCAAGCGAATTCACCCCGCCCATGACGCAGCTAAGAATCTGGAAGGCCACCCGCGCCGCGTTGTTCAACGGGTTCTGGGCCTGAAGCGACAACCCCGAGGTGCGGATGCCGATTTTCAGCTTCATGGCCCGTTCCGTCCGGGCGCCCAATTTCTCCTTGGCGATCCGGGCCCACATCTTGCGGGCCAGGCGGAACTTAGCGATGTTCTCGAAAAAATCCGAGTCGGCGTCAAATGAAAA
>Ga0180009_10004991_pt1 | contig 14398 bp, 6 predicted proteins | sample OS_PC_MetaG_FD_123537 | JGI IMG/M metagenome (GOLD analysis project Ga0180009, IMG submission 123537) | Groundwater microbial communities from the Aspo Hard Rock Laboratory (HRL) deep subsurface site, Sweden - OS_PC_MetaG | ecosystem: Environmental > Aquatic > Deep subsurface > Groundwater...
TATAGATGTTGTATGTGGTCGTCGGGGTTGGAGAGAGTCTTATGATGGTAAACAGGTTACTACTTCTGGTTTACCTGCCACAGAGGGAATTTCTAAAGCTGGTTTTATGAATTTAATAGAAGGAAGTACAGACTTCATAAGAGACAGAGCAAGACATTATACTTCCATGCGTAGTGATGCAGACAATTCTTTTAGTACAACAAGACATTTAATGGCTTCAATTGAAGATGAAAATGTTATTATTCAAGACAAGAATGGTAAAGCATTATTTTCTGTGCCAATTGGCGTAAGAGATCCTGATGCTGATTGGAGTGAAAATTTTGATGAAAATATTGATAGAAGAACAGCAGATTCTTCTTTTGATCTTGCGAAAGCAGATTGTATCAGAAGTATTGCTAGACATAGTGTTAAAATAGAAAGCTTAAATCAAGCTAAGGTAGTTAACGAGGATGGTAACACAACAAATAATTTCACACAAACAATCAATGAAAATGGTCAAGTAAACATAGGATCAAGCGTAATCTTAAATCCAGATGGTGTAATTCTTATTGAGACTCAAAACAAGAAAGGTATGATTAGGATTGATCCAAATAGCCCTGATAAGTTTATTGACATATCAATAAAAGATTTGCCGCAACATGATCCAGCAGCACAAGAACTAAGTTCTATTGTTATGAAACCAGATGGTGAAATGATAATAAATAGTAGGAATAATATTAAATTTGGAGAAGGCGCGAGTGAAAGAGCAGTTCTTGGAGATAAACTAGTAAGTTTTCTTAGTAAGTTTTTGGCGCACACTCATCCCACGGGCGTTGGTCCTTCAGGGACAACTATAGAAGAGCCAGCATTGAGCCAACAATTAGAAACATTTTTATCTAAGAATATTTTTGTTAAAGAGGATTTGTCTGTATAATGCCAATTTCTAAGGAAAAGTTAAAATCAGACATAAAAGATTTGTTATCAGATCTATCTTCTGACGCTAATTTGTCTTCTAGCGCATGGAAAAAAGTTTTTATTGATTATTATTCTTCATTATTGGTTCCCATATCTCCCGCCTCTCCTTCTTTTTTAGCATACAAAAATTCCCTACAGGGAGGAATTGTGTTTGATGGACTTGATAAACCAGAAGCTTTCATAATACTTTTGAACGCATCATGGTTTGTTGCACAAGGGTTTATAATTTTATATTCGGACAAGCTTCTTTTTCCCGTAGTTTCTCCACCACTATCACCTCCAGTTTTTAACTTTACATCTTCAGATACGGTAGAGAATGTTTCTGAACATATATCAACCACAATACACAATTGGATGTCTACTGGTGCAGCAGCAAATCCTGCTGGCGTAATAAAAAATTGGTCATAAATTATGAGTAAAAATAAATTTTTAAAGCATATATACATATATGACTATATCATTTAAGAACATAGGTAAATTAAAGTCTGAGAAATTAGTAGAGAGATCTGAAAATCCTATAGGTATTAAAACACCATTACAAACAGATTCAAGATTTGGTATTTTTTCGATGACAACAAGACCATTAGAACAGATACAAGATAATCTAAAAAACTTACTTCTAACTAATTATGGTGAAAGAGTAATGATGCCTGATTTCGGAGCGAACTTAAAAAGTGTGCTATTTGAACTTGATACTGTTCAGGCTGAAGAAACATTGGCAAGGAATATATATAATGCAGTATCAAAATATATGCCATTTGTACAATTAGATGATCTGACGATAGGGCTTAACAATGAGAATGATTATAACGAAGCAAATGTAGCAAAAGTTAGTATTTCTTATTCTGTTCCTTCTATTTCTGATAAGCTTTTATCCTTGGATTTGGCAGTAACACAATAATATTTGGAGAATATAATTAATGGCTGTATCAACAAAAAAGAAAGATGTTAAATATCTCAATAAAGATTTTGCATCATTTAAATATGATTTAATAAATTATGCAAAATCACATTTTGGAGATCACATCTCAGATTTTTCGGAGCCGTCTGTTGCTGGAATGTTTATTGACATTGGTGCATATATTGGTGACGTTCTTACATTTTATGCTGATAGACAACTAAATGAAGTGTTTGCACCAAGAGAGTTAAAAAATGTCAATAGAAAGATAAAACAATTTGGGTATACTGCTGTTCCACCAACACCAAGCACGGTATTGTGTCAATTTCAAGCAGAAGTTCCTGTGATATCAAGTCTGCCGGATTCACGATATTTACCAAAAATAAAGCAAGGAACATTGCTAACTTCAGATTCTGGAATACAATTTGAATTATTGGAAGATGTAGATTTCGCTGATTATAGTTCTTTTGATTTAATTGTTGCCAGTGTTGATGCTAAGGGTAATCCTGCCTCATATTTTATTGAAATGGGTGGTTCATGTGTTTCTGGAGAAATAAAAACACAAGATATCGCGGTTGGTTCTTATGTAACATTTCCAAAGATTACTTTATCAAGCGAAGACATAACGGAAGTTATAAGTGTAGTTGATAGTACTAATAATGAATATTTTCAAGTAGAAAACTTATCACAAGATACCGTATTTAAGGCATTTAAAAATTTATCTGCTGATTCAGGCGAAGTTCCATTTGTATTAACGATCCAGTCCGTACCATATAGATATGTAGGTAATTATAATGTTGATACTAGGTTAACGGTTCTAACTTTTGGCTCTGGCAGAGGTGATTCTGACGATAATGATATTGTTCCAGATCCATCTAAGTATGCGATTCCAATGTATGGAAGAACAACAATTTCAAATTTTTCTATAGACCCCAATAGGTTTTTACGTACTAGAACTTTTGGTAATGCTCCATATAGTACAACATTATCTGTTAAGTATAGAGTAGGCGGTGGTTTATCTCACAATATTGCACAAGGGTCTATTAACACTATTGATAAATTATCAATTGAATTTTCAGCCAATGCCACAGCTTCAAGTTCTGTAAGAGCAACAACAGCATCTTCAATTTCTGTCTCTAATTCTTCACAAGCTACAGGAGGAGAAAATAGGCAAACACTACAGGAAATTGAAAGAAATCTTGGAGCATTTTATGCCTCACAGAATAGAGTTGTAACAAGAGAAGATTTTATATCAAGAATATATTCAATGCCAGCAAAGTTTGGTCGTGTATATAAAGTTATGGTTGCTCCATCAAAAACACCATTAACTATAGACTTGAGAATTTTAAGTAGAAATTCTTCTGGCCAACTTATTAATTCTCCACTTACCATTAAAGAAAACATCAAAAAGTTTCTTGCAGTTAATTCATCAATAAATGATAGAATGGAGATAATGGATGCAAGGGTGATAGATTTAGCATTAAGCTTTTCTATTGTTGTGCAGTCTGGTTTTAACAAGCAAGAGATTTTATCATCTGTATTGTCTGATTTATATTCTTATTTTGATATTTCAAAATTTGAAATTGGACAATCTATAATTGCTTCGGACGTTAAAGATCTTATTTATAATGTAGATGGTGTGGTATCAAGTTATGATGTAGAATTTATAAATAGAACTGGAAATTATGACGGGAGAGTTTATTCCACAGAATCATTTTCTGTTGTTGAGAATAAAGACATTATTTTATGTCCAAAGGATGCAATATTCCATGTTAGATATCCTGAATTTGATATTAAGGGCAAGACAAATTAAGGGGAAAACCATAAATGATAATATTCTTAGATTGCGAAAAAGATACATTCATAAATAATAAAATTATCAATAGCTCTTTTCGTGCTACCGATGCGAATGCTGGTCAAGCAGCGTCATTAAATTTATTCAAATTATATGATGAATCAAATTTGTCTGGAACTACTGCACCAATAGAAAATTCAAGAATACTTCTTAAATTTGATTTTAGTAAAGTCCAAGCCTTAACAGGAACTAACGGTCTTTTATCTGGAACAAAATTATCTGATGCTAAATTCACATTAAAGATGTTTGATGTATTACATAATGATACTGTTCCATCAAACTTTAATGTTGTGTTATACCCACTTAGTATGTCGTGGGATGAAGGACATGGAGTAGATTCAAACTTATTTCAAGATATTGGCTCCTGTAACTGGTTAACATCTTCGGGCAATACAACTGTATGGAATTTGTCTGGAGCAATGTCAGGTGGTTATGTTGGTCAAGAATTGATAGATTATGTTACTGGTTCAACGTCTTTAGGTAATTTGTTTGTTACACAGAATTTTGATGATGGGACAGAAGATTTGTCCATGAACATAACTACTGTTTGTAGTGCCACTATAACAAATCAAATCCCAGATGAAGGTTTTATATTAGCATTTTCTGGTACTGAGGAAACTGACTCTTACTCAAGGTGGATTAAGAGATTCTTTAGTAGGCATACTCAATATAAGGAATTTGCACCAAGGATTGAGGTTTCATGGAATGATTCTTTAAAAGATAATAGAAGTAATTTTGTGTTTGATTATACTGGTTCTTTATTTTTTTATAATAGGATGCGTGGAACATTATCAACTGTAACTTCTGCATCAGTAAACCAAAATACTTTAACTGTTGAAATGACAGCGTACTCTGCATCATCTGGTTCTTCTGCTATTTATACCAATACAGTTACTGCTTATGAAATATACACTGGAATATATTCATGTTCATTTGCAATTGATAGTTTTCAGACTGAATTGTCTGGACAAATTGCAACCAATCACTCTGCAACATTCTATGATTATTGGAAAAATAACGATCAAACAAAAGCATTTATGACAGGAACGTTCACTATTAATGAGGCTGAAAGAACTGGATTTTTAAAGCAAAAAAGATATGTTGCTAATATAACAAATTTAAGACCTGAATATTATGAAGCTGAAAGAGCAAGGATGCGAGTATTTATACAGGAAGTAAATTTTTCCACCAATAGTTCTAAGATTCCAAGTGAATCACAATCTTTGTTATTAGACAAGGTTTATTATCGAGTTAGAAATAAAAAGTCAAATGAAATTTTAGCAGATTATGATACAACTACCTCCACAACACAAATGTCATATGATGAAAAGGGAATGTATTTTGATTTAGACATGTCAGTATGTAGACCAGTTGGAGAAATATTTCAGATAGAAATATTTGCCAATGTTGACAATGTTAATCATTACTTGCAAGATACATTTACATTCAAGGTAATCAAATAATATGTCAAAGAGTAATAGAAAAAATAGTCCACCAAGTGTATTTTTTGATTCAACTATTTTTGACGATAAATTTTCTAACTCTAGATTTGAATCTTTGGACAGCCTATCAAAGTATAAAGAAGATAGAGATGTTTTTTTAAGTTCTAGTTTTTATTTTGGTCAACAGTTAGGAGGATTGAAAAGTACTTCACAATTAAAGGTTGACTATTCTAATTTTGGTAATCATACATTTTTTAATAGTGCAGAAGTAAATGTTAATGTTGCATTTGATAAGTTTATTAATTATTATCCGTTTGACGGTTCTAAAGCCGAAACAGCCTTGTTTTTTGAGGGATTAACTGGCTTTGAAAAGTGGCTATATGACATTAGAATGTCAAAATATACTGGTTATTTACATTTTTCAAGTTCTGATGATAGTAAATCTGGTCATTATGTTGAATTTGTTAATAATGCTGGAGCTAATACTAATTTAATATCATCACTAAAAACAGGTCAGGCAAAATTAGCAAAAAATATTGACAATGCATTTTCCATCGAACTAAGTTATTACCAGCCGCGGGTGGTTGCATCAAATAACATGACAATATTTCAAGCTGTTACTGGCAGTGATGGAATTATTTTGTCAATTACTGGCTCGGGTCAACCGGCAGGTAGTATTTCTGGATCATTGTTCTTTAAGGTTGCTTCTTTAGAGACAGACAAGAATAATAATTCTTTTATAATTTCAGGAACAGTTAAGTCTAAGACAGTCCTTGCTGAAGATACGTGGCATCATATAGTTGCAGAATGGGATCGTTCTTCTATTGATAATCAAAACCTTAAGTTATATATTAATGGAAGTGTTGATAATATAAGTAATAATTTTTCTATAACAAACTTAAATATAGATGGAGCTAAGTGTTATATAGGTTCCGGGTCTTCTTTTGGTACTGACGCAGATAATATTTATGGATATTTATCAGGATCAATTGATGAGTTTAGAATTTGGAATAGAAGGCGAGATATTGATGAGATAAAACTATTTTCAAATAAAAATGTTTTTTCACAAGATGGATTGTCATTAAAATATTCGTTTAATGAACCGTCGGGGTCTACCAAGGATAGTCTTGTTTTAGATAGTTCTGGAAATTCACTTCATGGGACACTTAGAAGCGGAACACTTGGGACTTTAAACACCATTACAGATTATTCAGTATTACGAATTAATAATACTGGTAGTAATGTTTTAGGGAAGGTGTTCCCAACAAGTTCAATGATTTATGAAGATAATTATTATTCACCAATATTATTTTCCAGTCATCCATCCTTATCAGAGTTAAAAATAGAAATGCTGGCAAGTGCTTCTGACTATGATAATGTTAACGAAGCATTAATTACAAAGATGATACCAGAACATTATTTTTATGATTCTAGTTATTTTGAGTTAGGAGATGAAAATTCTGGTCCATATGGTAAAAATATAGATGAAACAAATAGGTTTGGCAACAATAGTTCTGCGGGTGCTCATATTTTAGCTGGTCTGTTGTATACGTGGGCAAAAATGTTTGATGAGATTAAAATCTTTATTGATCAGTTTGAAAATATAACATATTATGGTATTGATCAATATGATCAGGCACCTACTCCTTTTGCCAAAATGATTGGTGACTATTATGGAGTAGACATTAAAAGCTTTTTTAATGATGCATCTTTTAGGCAGTTTTTTGAGGGAGAAAAAGTAGTTTTAGATCTAAATTGGATTTCAAATACAATGGAATTAATTAGAGATAATTTATGGGAAAGAATATTTCATGCACTCCCGCATGTTTTAAAGTCAAAGGGAACATTAGAATCAATTAAGTCATACATAAGGGCATTTGGAATAAACCCAGATTCAAATTTTAGATTTGTTGAATATGCTGGTGCTGGTTCGCATGTTGATATTAATACTGTTAGACGGATCAAGAAATCGGCAGTATCTAAAATGATTAATATGTCTGCCAGTAATTCCTATTTTTCAACTCCATTCTTAACAAGTTCTAATTATGATACTGCCAATCATGGTTTATTGACCAGCCAATCTTTTACAGTTGAAAACATATTTTCTTTGCCAAGTAATACATCATTATTAACACAGAGTTTGTGTCGTATGATGGTTACTGGAACTTATGGTGGCACCTCTCCTAATCCTGGCTTATTATTTAATGTGCTTGCTATTTCATCTTCTAATGATGCTCATGTTTCATCATCAATTAAATTATATGGATATCCACTAGCTGATGTTAATGCTGGCACCGATTTGATTGAAATGGCTATCACTGGTGTTAATGTATTTGATGGTGAAAAATGGAATTTATCTTGGGGTAGAAATATTGACACATATCCTTCTCATTCATATTTTTTAAGAATTGGAAAAAATAATTTCGGAGATATTATATATAACAAATCCACTTCATCATGGTTTATAACAAATGATTCATTAGATGTTACAAAAGTAAAACTTGCTAATAATATTTCTGGATCGTTCTTATCTTTTGGCTCTCAGTCAATACCAAGTGCCAATACTTTTGCTTATAATTTTTTAAACAGAAATGACATTCCATCGTTAGCAAAAAGTGTAAATTTTGATGGCAGCATTTCACAAGTAAGATTTTGGTCAAAATATATATCACAGTCTGAATTTGATGAACATACAAAGAATTTCAAATCATTAGGAGTTAAAAATCCTCTCAAAAACTTCAATTTTAGTTCTTCATATTATGATACGTCAATAACTGGAGCAAACCCACATACAACAGAATGGGGAAGATTAAGATTAGATGTTTCTACTGAACAAGACATTATAAGCTCTAGTGCTGATGGTGCTATTCGTTTGTTAGATTTTTCACAAAATTATTTTCCATTAGGGCCAGGAGGAGAATCAAATTGGTCTGGACCAATACAAGATATAACATGGTCTTTTTCCCATTGTTCTGGTACTGGGTTTGAACCAAGCAAAGTAGTTGTCGAAAATAAAGAATTTTTCTATTCATACATTTCTCCATATTGGGATGGATTTGCAAATTCGGATAGAATAAACATAAGTGACAATAGTTTTGACAAAGAGATAATAGAGGAAATAACTCCAGATAATAGATTTGCAATTGAGTTTTCTATAGCTCATGCACTTAATGAAGATATTGTCAATATTTTTTCTACTATGAAGGAAATGAGTAATATAGTTGGAACACCATCTGATATTTTTTCTATGGACTATAAAAAGTTAGAAAATCTAAGAATGACATATTTTAACAGGTTAAAGGATAAGGTCAACCTGAAAGGATTTTTTGATTTTTTCTGTTGGTTTGATTCTAACATAATTGAATTCGCCAAACAACTAATTCCAGCAAAGACAAATTTTATTGGGAATAATTTTGTTATTGAAAGTCATATGTTGGAAAGATCAAAATATCAGCATAAGTTCCACCAGCAATACTTAAATAAAGAAAAATTATCTCTTTCCGAAAAAGAGGCTGATTATGCCGAAATTATAAATGACAACAATATTGAGGGTGACGTATAGTTATATATTATTATAATAAGGATGTTTAAAAAATGGCAATAAGCGGATCGTTTAACATAAAAAACTTAGACGGAATATATTCAAAGAAAAAAATTGCAGGCAATGATATTGTTGTAACACCATCCTTAAATAGTCCAATAAGAGAATTTTACCATTCCTCAAAAAATGAAAACTACATACAGGGATTTTATAATGAAGGCAACGAGGGCAAACATTGGAACGAAATTACATATGATGATTTGTCTAGTTGCATTATATTGGGTCAGGATGATGTTTTAGACAAGAGAGCCAATAAAAAGGATGGTGGATATTTTGCCGATTTGCTTAATGAGTTAAACACATCTATAAATACAAATTATTATAATCTCAATAGAGATTATCTTGAGGTTTTCCCAATTAGGGCAAAGGCAATTGGACAAGATGATATTTTCTTTCCAAATCCACCAAGGGGTATTTTTGCCAAATCCATTGATGGAATTCCAGGTGATACATATATAGTTTTTTCATATGTTGATGCTGATTATTATGGCACGCCAGTATTAAAGGGATTTTATGATGATTCAGCATTTACTATGGATACTGGTTCGTATGCAAGAAAATCATTCTTAACAAAAAGTTACAGTTCGTCAGGGAAGGTTTCCCTAGTTGGTTTTTATAACGAAACTGACAATAAGTTTGTTGTTTCTACAGGATCGTTGACACACCCAGTTTTATTTTCTGGCTCATATGTTAATGCGAATGGTACAATTAATAAAAGTCTTGTACAGATGGCGATTTCTGCATTTTCTTCATCAAAGTCAACACCATATGCACAGGTTAATATGAGAACCGTCGGTGATTTTATTGGCATTAATGAAACTGAAATATTGAATATAAGAAATAATTGGCATTTTGTTTCTTCTGGTTCAAGAAATTCAGGTGATAAAAATATTGTTTCAACTTCTTGTTCAAAACAAATATGGACCAGTGCAAACTCACCAACAAATTCAGATGTAATGGCAAGTTCACAGCAAGATTTATTGCCACCAATTAGAAGGGCATATGAATATGACCTTAGAGATTCTACAAATGTGAAAAATAATGTAAAATTTGTTCTTACATCATCTGCGGGTGAAGATGATTATTATGTAAGTCATATAAATTATAAAGAAATAGGGTGTGATCAAACAAGCTTTAACGTAGGTGTGGATTCTTTAACTACAAATATTGATGAACAATTAATATCTGTGGCAATTAATGAGTCAATTGGTGATGAATTATATGAAAGAAATACTCATAAGTTTTTAGAGACATTTAAGACATTAAGATTTAGAGTTTCATCATCATTAACACCAAATGTTGTAAATGAATTCCAGGTTGGTGTTCATCCGTTACAAATTGTTAGACCACATAGTATGGTAAAATTTCCACAAGGAAGTAATGTAAGCTTTATTGATGATGTCGCGTTACCGATTGATCCATTTGGCATCCAAAATATTGAACCACTAAAGGGATATGATTTTTTTGAACCAGGAAGAAAACAATTACCTCGAATTTTTGTTCCAGAACATTATATTACTGGCGCAATAGGTGGCGCAACAGCAAGCTCGGATATGACAACTTATAATCCAGAATGGGCAGCAGACCCAGAGGGGGGCAGAGTTTGGAGTCATTGGCAACAGCACAGTACGTCAATTGGTGCTGTAAATGTTATAGCCAATATTTCAGAATTATATACAACTTCATCATTTTTTGGACAACCAAACGCAAGCTCAGATCTTAAGGCGGGATCGTTTAGCAACGAAATGTTTAAGAGGGGAATAAGACCAATAATTAAATCGTTGTCAGAATTTAACGATTATTTTCAAAGAGGGAATGAAAAATATTCAATAGCGCACAAACAAACATTTAATGTTTTAAGTGGTTCTGGTAATGGGCTACGTTCTGTTGGTGTAAAATTTGCGGGAATTCATGCTGCATATCCATTTAGTGCTTCGTTAGTATTTTATAGTTGTAGTGATGGAGTTGTTGTTGACTCAATTAAATTAGGACCATATTTTAGCACATCATCATTTATTGCGAGAAATACAGTTGGAACTTTTTCTTCACTTCCTGGGGATATGGCTGGTAATTATTGTTTATTGCCATCGGGATTGGATAGAAATAATTCATCTAAGCCAGATCCTGAAGGTGCAGACTTTAATTTTTCCTGGCACTCTTCAAGTGTTTGGTATACAGAGGATGCTTTCGGATATATAAACCCAGCTTCTTTAGGTGTGTTGGTTGATAGTTTTTCAAAGTATGGTCTTAGTACTGCGTCCATAAAAACAGAAGCAGTTTTATTTCATGAAATTATTTCCAACGAATCCTTTCCAGATATTGACTTAAATCTATATAATACATCAAGTGTTGTTATAGACTTTCTAACCACATTTGAGAATAAAAACTTTTTAAAATATTCATCTGATAGAAGTACAAATATTATTGGTTACAACAATTTATATAATGAATTAGAGCAAAGGTCTAATTTTGATGCACTTGGCATCCCATTTAGATCTAACATGGCACATTATTGTATTGGATATACTGGTTCGATCCCCGGAGATATTGTTACAACAACAGGATCTGTTGCTTTTGCCTTTTTAATGAGCAAAAACAGAGGAGAGTCAAATGGTTTTTCTGATAATTATGGAGATGTAAGAAACTTTCCAAATGCAATGGTTGTTCCTGGCACAAGACCTTTTAGGGAAGATAAGAGCCTGTTTGTTTCAAAATCTTATGATTTAACAAAGGGAACAATATATTGGGCAAATAAGAATGTTGATACCGAAACACAATCTCAAAAATTATTTTTCATTGGTAATGATAATCTTGACTTAGCAAAATTAGAAAAGGTAGACCCAGATTATTGTCGTAGTTTGTATGCCTCAAATTATAACTCTAGTGATAAAAATATATTTGGAATAGGTTTAGAGGGTTCATATGGATTTAAAAATTATATTAGAAATGAGGGCGTAGAACATAATCAAGTTATTTATGATGCTATGTTGGCTACACTTGGAAGAGATCAACCATCTTGGTTTGGAGATGGACAAACAAAGACATTTTATTATTGTACTGATTTTTATGGTCTTACTAAAGATGATTTGTTATTATTATATAATTCCTATAGAGATAATGTAGTTGACTTTAAGGATATTTTTGTTCATAGTTCTAGTGTTGCACAAAATAATAAAAGGCTTGCAGTAGACAGAAGAATACCGCCAGATTATTTATCTAATATGTCTCATACAATTTATTTACAATATCCAAAATCTTATGCCACAGCTTCTTCTGGTATTGCTGCTGTTACATACTCATTTGTACGTAATGGTCCATCAACAATATCAAATTATGGCAGACTTTCGTTGGAAAATGTTGCAGATTTTAACAATACATCATTTTTGTTTACCCTGATGAGTGAAAGTTCAGATGCAAAAACTGAGTTGGCTACCAACAATAAAGATGTGATAACGTTTAATAACAAAGACTCAAATTTTATTTTTGTACAGGATAGTTCATCAATTGGGACAGCACTTGAAGTTGGTACAAGTGCACATATGCCAAATGAAACTAGCAATAATTTATTGACAAATTCATATGGAGATTTTATTGTTAGAGCATCATTAACGGATAAAAGAAAGTGGACATTTGCTTCCCTATCATCATCAATTGACGATCCGACAGTTGCACATGGCGACGGGGCAGGTACAAAATTTAAATTCTATGCTCCTAATGCATATAAACTTAATAATGCACAAATAGGTATCGCATGTTCCTCAAGTGTTGTGTCACAATTTGGAAGCGACATATCCACAGATAATGGTTATGCTTCTTCTTCCGGAACCATGGGATATTTTAGTGATAAGTTAGGACCAAATATTGATTTTTCCAGCATTGGAACATTGCACCGTAGGGTAATTGAAAATTCGTCAATTGACTTTTCATTGCTTAATACATTTAATTGGATCGCAGAACCAACCATGGTTTCTTCTCAAATAAATTGTTGGAGTGGAACGGCTAGGATCGTGGCGTCATCATCCCGGCAAGAAATTACTGGAACTACTGGTAATGTTTATCCAATTAACAATAATTCCAGAGATAGAATAAAGTCTGATGCATTTGTTAATTTACCAGTCATAAATGCCTCTTTTGCTAATTTACAGCCATATAATATAGTTGCTTCCCCAGGGAGAGCAGGTGGTTCCGTTAATAGTACTAAGGGAGAACACTATAGTGCAAGTGTTGTTTATGGTGGAACTGGAAGTATGATTTTTGGCGTTAAAACATTAAATCAAAGTAGTGTTTTTGAACCAGCCACTATATATATGAGAAGATTTAGCGTAGAACAATATCAAAAAACACAACCTGGATATGGAGATGATAATTATATAAGAAGGGTTAATCAAAAAATATTGCATGATTTAGGGGTCCGCGTACTAACAGAATCTTATTCAAATCCAGAATTTCCAGTAATATCTGATTCATCATATATGTCAAGAAAAGATGGTGGGCTGTATAATTATGTAGTATACAACAAGGAGGAGGTTTTTAAGGACAGTAAATCTATTGGAAGTTCAGTTAGATCATCTGCGATATCTGGGGTGACAAAATATGCAAAATATGCTTCGAGTTCGATGTTTTATCAAAAAAATAATCGAGTTACATTTTTTAATACAAATTTTGGACAATATAGACATTTGATGGAGCAGTCTTTAGGTGGTAGAGTTTTTGGTGGATTTAAGGATTATTTTGTTTATTACACGTCAAGTATTGGTGTTGTTGAACCAACTGGCAGTTTGCCATTATCAGATATATAGTGGAAACATTTGAGGTATTATTGTGGCAGGAATACTAAATAAAAAAGAAAGGTTTGTAGATTATCAATTAACTGATATTGGCAAACAAAAACTATCTGATCCAGTGGATAATGAAAGGAAGTTCTTTTATGCTGCAGTATCAGATAAAATGTCTATTTATGAAAAAGATAATTTTACCAACGTTCCAGTTTTTGAAGTGGTTGCAGATCTTGGGACAATATCACCTATTAACAATAACGCGGTAGCTGGTATGCATTCATGGAATGATGAAATGCTTTATAACTGTACTGCCAATAATGGTTTTAATTATTATGATGGAAACGAAGCTGGTACTACAACTAACTGTGTAACATCCTCCTTTATAATATCTTCATTTTATAGAAGGTTAAAAAATCATTCCAATATATTAACAGAGGCAGAGAGGGAAGAAAATTCAAAATTTCTTATATTGTCTGATAATAATGTTTTTATTACTGATGACAATTCTATACAATATAATCTTGGTGAAACGGTTGACTTTAATAATAATTTTGCAGATGAAAATATGGCGAGCCATCCAGATATACAGGCTAATATGGTAAATCTTAAAAGAATGACCCCAGTTGGATTTTCAAAGAGTGATAATTATTCAGTCATTAGTTCTGGAAATAGTAAAAATATTTCAACAAAAAATAGAAAAGGGATTAATTTTAAGTTTGATAAAACAAGTGCCAAGTCTAATTGCGTGTTGCAAATATATGGAGTAAAACAAAAATCTTTTATAGATAATGAACAAAATAATATAGATTTTTTCCGGCTAGAATTTGTAAAAGTGTCGCCAACAACATATGTTGTTGGAAAGTTTATTAA
>Ga0180009_10004992_pt1 | contig 14397 bp, 6 predicted proteins | sample OS_PC_MetaG_FD_123537 | JGI IMG/M metagenome (GOLD analysis project Ga0180009, IMG submission 123537) | Groundwater microbial communities from the Aspo Hard Rock Laboratory (HRL) deep subsurface site, Sweden - OS_PC_MetaG | ecosystem: Environmental > Aquatic > Deep subsurface > Groundwater...
CTTATCCGGATGGATGAAATTTATTGAACTGGCAGCAGAAGCGTTCATGGAATTTCCGTATCGGAAAGGATTCAAAATGGCAACAGGAATAATTTGCAAAGAAAATGTAAACATGATTATTCAGTGATTTAATATCTTGACACGTGAAAATCCCAATTGTTAAATGCATTGACGGTTGAACCGGTGAGGAATAGATTCTCCATCGAAGTCTCGTGGACCGATTTGAGATTAAAACATATAGGTTTTTGGTTAACCAATAATATTTGTAATATTTCCAGGCTAATACACAATTTATGATCAAATTGGTTTAATAGCGCCCAATTAATAATCCCTATGAATTCGGGAATAATTCTGGAAAATCTAATTTGGTATCTGGTTAGCCAATATTAACAATGTCTGTATAGCACACTAAAAGGTATACAAAATGAAGCTGACAACACTCACTGCGATTTCACCGGTCGATGGTCGATACCGAAAACCTGTCGATCGCCTGGGGCAATACTTTTCCGAGGGCGCACTCATCAAATATCGAATTATGGTAGAAGTGGAATATTTTATTGCGCTATGCGAGATCCCGTTGCCTCAGCTGAAAGCGTTTGATCGATCGAAATTCGATAATCTGCGCAGCAGTTACGAGAATTATACACTGACAGATGGCCAGCGGGTCAAAGATATTGAAAAAACGACCAACCATGATGTAAAGGCGGTCGAATATTTTCTTAAAGAAAAATTTGATGAAATCGGACTCTCCGAATATTCGGAATTCATCCATTTCGGATTGACGTCCCAGGATATCAATAACACGGCGCTGCCGCTTTCCATTAAAGATTCATGGGCTGACGTTATGGAGCCGGCAATCGAACAGGTACTGGATGCCTTAAAAGAAAGAGCATATGAATGGAAATCGGTTTCCATGCTTGCAAGAACCCACGGTCAGCCGGCATCTCCCACCAGCCTGGGTAAAGAAATTTACGTATTTGTTGACCGATTGGAAAAGCAGATTGCACTTTTAAAAACTGTTCCCATGTCGGCAAAATTCGGAGGCGCTACGGGAAATTTCAATGCTCATCACGTGGCATACCCTGACATCGACTGGATCGAATTCGGAAATCGATTCGTAAACGAAGTGTTGGGGTTAAAACGATCTGAAATAACGACTCAAATCGAACCCTACGACAATTTTGCAGCCTTTTGCGACAACATAAGCAGAATCAATACCATTCTGATCGATTTGGACAGAGACATATGGTCCTACATCTCGATGGACTATTTCAAACAGAAAATTAACAAGGGAGAGACCGGGTCTTCGACCATGCCCCACAAAGTAAACCCCATCGATTTTGAGAACTCGGAAGGAAACTTGGGCGTTGCAAACGCAATATTCCATCATCTCTCTGCTAAGCTTCCCATATCCAGGCTTCAGAGAGACCTCACCGATTCAACCGTAACCCGAAATGTCGGGGTGCCATTGGCTCACACGCTAATCGGTCTGAAATCTTTGCTCAGAGGGTTGGGCAAACTCATTCTGAACCAAGAAAAGATCAGTGAAGATCTTCAGAATAACTGGGCTGTCGTTTCTGAAGCGATTCAGACCATTTTAAGGAGGGAAGGGTATCCTCAACCTTATGAAGCTTTGAAAAAATTGACACGAACCCACGGGAAGATCGACCAGACGGCAATCGCTTCATTCATTAAAAACCTGGATATTTCAGATCACGTAAAAGATGAACTTTTGAAGATAACACCTGAAAATTATACCGGAATTTTTAAATACTAATTTATAGATGGCGCATTTACGGACGCTATCGCTGTTTCGGTCTGCTTTTGCGAAACCCGGCTAAAATCCATCGGATGCTCCATCCGCAAACGACGGGACCGATACCGATATACAAAAACGGAAAAATATCTTTTTCCCAGGGTTCAAAATATCCGGCAGCGAAAAGCGGCCAGACCAATGAAGAGATAACGGCCAGCCGCATTCGACCCGACAGCAATGATAGATTCCGGGCGATCAGTGAGTTGGAAGATTCCGCTTTCTCCTGTTTGGAAAGCATTCTCGGAACGAAAAAAATCGCCAAAATAATTACGACAAGCACTAATATTTCTTGAATCCCAGCAAACATGTCTCTCCGATCCGCAATCTGAATTCGTAATTTGTTATCATAAACCAAAAGCTTGAGCAAACGATTGATTGTCTGGTTCTCAAAATTTAAAGCGGTTTGGTGAAATCCTATTTTACATTTGAATTTTCATGCCGGAGTTTCTATACCTTGTAAAACATAGTTCGCTTCGCTCACCATTGGAATACTGGAATATTTGGAACACTGGAATGATGGGTTTAAATGAATTCTATCGATTTTATAAAAAAAGATCTTTTCCGCTTTTTTCCCCAATATTCCATTATTCCATCATTCCACTATTCCATTTTGTATTGCAATGTTGAGCGTCCGTTAAAAAAATAATATCGATAGGTTGTAGAGTTTCCGAGACGTATAATTATGAATCGTCATTCCCATGACATATTATCCATTTTCCATCCGTTGGTGGCAAAGTGGTTTCACGATCGGATAGGGAAACCAACTGATATCCAGGCTCTGGCCTGGCCGCATATATCCCGTGGTGATCACGTACTGATCACGGCACCCACCGGAAGCGGAAAAACATTAACCGCTTTTCTATGGGCTCTCAATCAACTGATTACCGGCCACAGTTCAGCGGGGCACACCCGAGTGCTCTATGTTTCCCCTTTGAAAGCATTAAATAACGATATTAGAAGAAATCTTCTCGACCCGCTTTTCCAACTTCAACAGGTGTTTGAGTCCCATGAGGAACCGTTTCCGAACATCCGGGTGCTGACCCGAAGCGGAGATACCCCGCAATCGGATCGTCGGAAAATGCAACGACGTCCACCGGAAATACTGATTACAACACCGGAAAGTCTGAATATTCTGTTAAGCTCAAAGGGCGGCCGATCTATCCTTATGGGTCTGTCTACCGTAATTTTGGACGAGATTCATGCTGTAATCGGAAACAAACGGGGGACCTATCTGATCACCGCCGTTGATCGATTGATTTCGCTTTCCGGAGAATTCCAGCGAATCGCTTTATCGGCCACCGTTAGACCGATGGAAACCGTCGCATCATTTGTTGGGGGTTACCGCCTGGAAGGTACGGTTCATGCCCCGGATTACACCCCTCGCCAGGTTCACCAGGTCCAATCGAAATCATCTAAAAGATACGATATACAGGTCAAATTTCCTGAAGCGGCAATGAATCGACCGCTGGACACAAAAATATGGGAACCTCTCGCGGATACGTTCAGGGAAATCATACATAAGAATCGATCAACGCTGTTGTTTGCAAACAGCAGAAGGCTCTGTGAAAAACTGACTTATCTAATCAACAAAGAGGAACCTGAACCGATCGCGTATGCCCACCACGGTTCATTATCCAGAGAGCTGCGTGAAACCGTCGAGAATAAACTGAAAGCCGGTGAACTGAAAGCGATCGTGGCCACCAATTCTCTGGAGTTGGGTATTGATATCGGTGCGTTGGATGAAGTGATACTGGTTCAATCGCCGCCGGCCGTGTCTGCCGGCATTCAACGCGTGGGACGAGCCGGGCATCAGGTGGGGGAAGTGAGCCGGGGCAAGCTGTTCCCCACACATTCCCAGGATCTTCTCGAGGCAGCGGTAATGGCATCGGGCATTATTGATCAAAATATTGAACCGTTACAATCCGTGGAAGCACCGTTGGATGTGCTTTCACAAATTATAGTATCCATGACGGGAATCGAAACTTGGGATTTGGATCATCTCTATGCACAAGTGAAAACCAGTCACCCCTTCCGCCGGCTTACCCGCAAACAGTTTGATCTGGTTTTAAACATGCTCGCCGGCCGTTATGCGGACAGTCGAATTCGGGAATTGAAGCCTCGCATTTCCATCGACCGTTTGGACAATACCGTAGAAGCCAGGAAGGGGGCTCTGCTGGCCCTCTATTTCTCCGGCGGGGTTATTCCGGATCGTGGTTACTTCAATCTCCGTCATCAAGACTCCGGCTCGAAAATCGGCGAACTGGACGAAGAATTCGTCTGGGAAGCCGCCATCGGAGAAATCTTTACCCTCGGCACTCAAAACTGGCGGATTCAAAAGATAACCCATAATGACGTATTTGTTCTTCCGGTCCGCCCCACAGCTACGGCCCCTCCTTTTTGGAAAGCAGAGGAAAACGGCCGTGATTTCCACTTCTCAGAAAGGATCGGAGAATTCTTGGAACAATCGGAATACCGATTGGATGCGCCCGACTTTCCGGATTATATACAGCAATCTCATTTCATGGATGTCACTGCTGCCAAGCAGCTCATAGATTTTCTGCGCGAACAGAAGAAAACCAGCCGAAGTGAACTCCCCCACCGGCACCATGTTTTGCTGGAATACATTCGATCCGGACCTGGCGGTGCTCCCGGAAACCAGGTGGTGATCCATACGTTCTGGGGCGGTAAGGTAAACCGACCCTATGCCATGGCGCTGGAAGCGGCATGGAAAGAAAAATTCCACCGGCAAATTGAAATATATACCTCAAACGACTGTGTGGTACTTTGTCTTCCCCATGCTATTGATGCATCCGAATTACTCTCCATGGTCACCAGCACGAATTTTGAGACGCTGTTGAGAAACAGGATTGAAGGTTCGGGATTTTTCAGCGCACGGTTTCGAGAATGTGCAGGCAGGGCACTGTTGTTGTCCCGTAGAAGGATTAACGAGCGCATGCCGCTTTGGCTCAGTCGCCTGCGATCACAAAAACTCATGGATGCGGTGTTTCAATACGATGATTTTCCAATATTGCTCGAAACGTGGCGGAGCTGCCTAAAGGACGAATTCGATCTGATCAGTCTGAGACAACTTCTCACTGAACTCGAATCCGGCATGATCCGGTGGTCTCAAACCGAAACCGACACCCCCAGCCCCATGGCTCGAACCATCAGCTGGAGGCAGATCAATCAATACATGTACATGGATGATGCCAAACCATCGGACAAAAAATCAGGATTAAGAAGTGATCTGTTAAGAGAGGTCGTTTTTACCCCCAATTTCAGACCGGCAATCCCCCGAGCCCTGGTCACGGAATTCAAATTTAAACGACAACGCCTTGTACCGGGATACTCGCCGGATTCAGCAAGGGATTTGTTGGACTGGGTAAAGGAGCGAATACTAATACCCCTGTCCGAATGGGAACAATTGATTAAAGCTATGGAACGGGATCATCAAATCGATGCCGACGATCTTTATCATCGCATCGGTCAAAAGATCGTGCGCTGCTTTCCTCAAAAAGCCAAGGAATCTGTTATCCTTTCCCGGGAAATGATTACGCCAATTGTTTCAAGCCTTTACCGAGATCAAAACAAACTGAAGGTGGAGCTTCTTCATTCAAACGCATCCGCCCGCGATTCAGATACTGATATTAGTAGCATTCCGGTAGATGAGCTGGATGAAACTGCATCCAGACTGATAGGAGAGTGGCTCCGGTTCTTTGGACCGGTACCCCCGGCACACCTTTTGGATTCACTTGGCTTAAATGAAGCGCTCATAAATTGGATCTTAAAAGACCTCATGGAATCCGAAACTATCATAAGCGGATTCCTTTCAGAAGGAAGCATGCAAGAAGAAATATGCGACAGTGAAAACTTTGAAATTCTTATTCGCATGTTAAGAACAAGATCTATTCCGGCTTTCGAGCCGCTCATGGTCGATCAATTACCCCTGTTTCTCTCTAATTTTCAAGGTATCGTCTTTCCAAAGGACAACATCGAAGGTTTGTATCGCGCTGTGGAACAGCTGCTATGTTATCCGGCTCCTGGCGGGTCATGGGAATCTGAAATTTTTCCGGCCAGAATTTGCCCCTATGACCCTTCATGGATGGATACCTTAATGCAGGAAGAAGCCATACAATGGATGGGAACCGGACATAAACAGATAAGCTTTTGCTTTACGCAGGATCTCGATCTGATGCCTGCAACCGATGGCGGAAACTCTGAAAATTACGAACAATTATTTTCGGATCGAAACAGCCGGTATACTTTTTCGACTCTACACAGGGAATCAGAATTAAGCATGACGGCGCTATGGGATTTGCTATGGAGAGGTGTCTGGCAGGGGAAAATATCGAACGATACGTTTATTGCCATCCGCAGGGGAATTGAAAACAGATTTAAGATCCCGGAAGCTTCCGCAGGTACTACTTCAAAGGGCCGCCGGCCCGGTCGATTTTCAAAATGGAGAAACAGATCCTCGCCTCTGCCCGGAAACTGGTTTCGGATTTTATCTCCCGGCTTGCCGAATGATCTTGTGGAAGAAGAAGAGCGCAAAAAAGATCGCGTGCGTTTGCTTCTAGACCGCTATGGTATTCTATTTCGGGTATTACTGGAAAAGGAGCTGCCCTGCTACCGGTGGCCGGATCTGTTTCGATCCCTCAGGCTGATGGAATTTTCAGGAGAAATTATGGCCGGATACTTTTTTGATGGCATCTCCGGTCCGCAATTTATCACCCACGGCGCCTTTCAAATACTCCAGCACGGGTTTTCAGAAGAATCGATATATTGGTTAAACGCCACCGACCCGGTTTCACTTTGCGGAATGCAGATCGATTCGCTTAAAGGAAAACTGCCCAAACGGCTGGCAGGGACTCATCTGGTGTACAGGGGAAGCCGTTTGGTGCTAATCTCACAACGGATGGGCAAAACGTTGACGATCCACACATCACCGGAAGATCCGGAACTGCATGAATATTTCGTTGTATTGCGCCATCTCTTGAACCGGAAGTTTCAGCCTAAAAAACGAATAACGATTGAATCCATCAACGACGATCCTGCCTCTGAAAGCCAGTATCTTGATGCATTACGGATCCAGTTTGACGTGCTGGTGGATTTTAAGACGGTTACATTGTATCGTAAACGGGGAGAATCGATATAATAGGACCCATATTAACGCTGCTGATGATATCAGTTTGCCAGTTGGCCAGTTAAGCCGGTGGTCCAGTAAACTTGAACCGAAGCTTTGAAAATGAGATTATGAAAAACTGGAAAACTGGACGACTGGATAACGGGCTAACAAAATAAGCATGCAACCATTTGATCTGCTGAATACGCCTCTGAGAGGCACCAATCTCATCGAAGCCGGTGCCGGCACCGGTAAAACCTATACGATTGCCGGATTGTTTGTGAGACTCATTCTGGAAGAACAGGTTCCTGTAGAAAAAATCCTTGTGGTGACATTCACAATTGCTGCAACGGAAGAACTCAAAGATCGAATCCGAAAAAAGCTCGTACAGGTAAAATCAGGACTGATCTATGGAAATGAGGATGATCCGTTCATTTCTGAGCTGAGCAAACGTCAATCGGATTCGGATAGGGCACTGCAGCGGATCGATGAAGCCATCATAGATTTTGACCGGGCAGCAATTTTTACCATCCATGGATTCTGCCAACGCATTATTCACGAAAATGCTTTTGAAATCGGAAGTCTGTTCGACACTGAGCTGGCAGCGGATCAGAGCCATTTTCTTCAGGAAGTCACCGATGATTTTTGGCGAAAACACTTCTACAGGGCACCGAAGGAACTGGTCAATTATGCACTAAGTGCTGGTAAGATTCCCGGTCCAAGCTTCTTCCATGAACTTCTTAACAGAATAAATGCTCCCGAGATATTGATAATACCGGAAATGCAGGTTCGCCCCCTTAGGAACCTGAAGTCTTACCGGGCATGTTTGACGAAACTGACATCATCATGGGCAAAAGCCCGACATGATGTTGCCGATTTGCTGAGAGATCCGAGCCTCAAAGGCAACATATACGGAAGTCTTTCCAGTAACGATCGGGAATTGAAAATTGCTTCCATGCTCGAATCCATGGATCGATTTGTGGAAAGCCATAGTATCGGGTTTCCACTGTTTGATGGATTCCAACGGTTTACGCATCAGAAGCTTTCTCTGTCGGTAAAAAAGGGGCTTGAACCTCCGAATCATGAGATTTTCCATCTCTGTGATGAGCTGCTCCAGAAAGGTGAGGATTTAAAGAAGGAAATCGAACGGCGGCTGCTTTCATTGAAAATCGAGTTTTTTAAAGATTCAAAGGCCGCATTAAAGAAAAGAAAACAGGAAAAGAACATTCTTTTTTTCGATGACTTGCTCCTTCTGGTTAAACAAACTCTAGAAGCAGACGGAGGAGATATTTTAGCGACTGCCATTCGCCGGCAGTATCAGGCAGCCTTGGTGGATGAGTTTCAGGATACAGACGCCGTCCAATACCACATCTTTTCCAAGCTCTTTTCCAAACCGACAAGTATACTGTTCATGATCGGAGATCCCAAGCAGGCCATCTATGGATTCCGGGGCGCGGATGTGTTTTCATACCTGAAGGCGGTTCAAGATGCCCGGAATAAATATACCCTGACCCATAATTGGCGATCGGACCCAAAACTGATATCTGCCGTTAACAGTCTGTTTTCAAGCGTTCAAAACCCCTTTGTATTTAAAGATATACCTTATGAGACCGCAAGTCCCGGAAACGATCTGTTCCGGGCGGATACTGAGGAAAAACCGTTTAGGATATGGTTTCTGCCTGCTGAGGAGAACCGACCGATACCCAAAGAAGACGCCTATCATTTAATATCAGAACAAGTCGGTCAAGAAATTTCTCGTATGCTGCAACAGGAATCCCGTTTATTCGGAGCAGACGATATCGCAGTTTTGGTTCGAACCAACCGGCAGGCGCAAATCGTCAAAACTTACTTAACGCGAAAAGACATTCCTTCGGTTCTTTTTCAATCCGGAAACATTTTCGACTCCCACGAAGCCGAGGAAATCCAGACACTCCTGTTGAGCATTGCTGAACCGGGACATGAAGGGCGATTCAGGACCGCACTATCATGCGATTTGATGGGATTTACCGGGGAATCGCTGCAATCAGCTGAAGAGGACGCATCACGATGGGAAGGTTATCGGAGCCATTTCAGGGAATATCATGAAATATGGAATGACCAGGGCTTTATTCGAATGTTCCGAATGCTCATGACAAGAGAGAAGGCCAAGGAAAGACTTTTGTCTCTTCCGGACGGAGAAAGACGGTTGACGAATCTGCTTCATCTGGAAGAATTATTGCACCAAACAGCGGTTGATAAAAAACTGGGAATTTCCGGACTCATCAAGTGGCTGTCCGAGCAAAGAGCACCTTCATCACCGCGACTGGAGGAACACCAACTCCGGTTGGAAAGCGATGAAAACTCAGTAAAAATAGTCACGATCCATAAAAGCAAGGGACTTGAATATCCGGTTATTTTCTGCCCTTTTTGTTGGGAAGCATCGCTTGTTCGGGGAAGCGGGATTCTATTCCATACCGATGATGAAAACAGACGCTTAGCCTTGGATCTCGGCTCGAAAAACCTTGATCACCATTCCGGAATTGCCCAAGAAGAACTACTGGCAGAAAATCTCAGACTCCTTTATGTTGCCGTTACGCGTGCCATCAAGAGGTGCTACTTAATATGGGGGCAAATCCGTTCTGCAGAAACTTCGGCCATAGCTTACCTGCTTCATTTTTCACCCTCAAGCGCCACCGGAAGCATCCTTATGGATTTGAAAGCTCAATATTCAGCATTGAGTGGGGAGAAGCTCTATAACGATTTAAAAGCCTTGCAAGAGAGATCAGGCGGCAGTATCGAATTAGAAACACTGCCCCTAAAGGGCGCTGCAAAGTATTCCATCCCTTCATGTGAACCGGAAAAGCTTGAACACAAACGTTTTTCCAGTACCATAGACCTATCGTGGAAAATATCCAGTTATTCATCCCTTATCTCCAGAAGGATTAAAGATACCGAACTTCCTGACCGAGACGATAACCGATCAATTGACTCGGAATTCATTGATTCACGCAAAGGATTCAATATCTTCAGGTTTCCAAAGGGGGCACGGGCAGGGTTGTTTTTTCACGAAATCTTTGAACAGCTCGATTTTCAAAATGCATCGCCTCAAATCTGCACACCGATGATTGAAGAAAAGCTAAGGGATTACGGGTTCGATACGGAATGGCGTGAAACCGTTTATCAATTAATTCAAAATGTGATTTCCATACCACTTCCAACGGATATAAATCATTTTGCCCTGTCCGCAATTTCCTCGGAAAATCGAATTAATGAAATGGAATTCTATTTTCCCCTGCACCCTTTCTCTCCGCAGACATTGCAGGACATTTTTAGCGAGCATGCCGGTATTCGAATTTCAACCGGATTCCCCGACCGTCTGGAACGACTCGTTTTTTCCCCTGCCAGTGGGTTTATGAAAGGATACATGGATTTGGTGTTCTTCCATGAAGGACGGTTTTTTCTCATAGACTGGAAGTCGAATCACTTAGGTTCAAAAATCGATGAATACGGGAAAGAAGCTCTCAATACAGCCATGGGGGAGGATTATTATATCCTGCAATACCACCTTTATGTACTGGCATTGGATCTTTATTTAACACAACGACTTCCGGGCTACCATTATTCAAGAGATTTTGGGGGTGTGTTTTACCTGTTTATCCGCGGTATCGATACGGATCGCGGGCCTGAATTCGGTATTTATAGCGATCAACCGAACATTGAGATGATTGATGCCCTGAAGCAGGCTTTATTACCATGACCACAACAAATCAGAATCAAAAAATGCCACCAAGACACAAAGCCACAAGGGTTAAATTCTTCTTCTTTTTCTTAGTGTCTTGGTGCCTTGGTGGCAAAATAAAATACGAATTGTCGTTTTATGAATAAAAGAAATACCATCACCGATATCGTTCAGTCAGGCATGTTCAGCGAGATCGATATACACTTTGCCAGATTCGTCACCCGGATAGACAACAAAAATGACCCGGACATATTTCTGGGAGCCGCTCTCGTGAGCCATGTGACAGGCAACGGGGATGTGTGTCTCGATCTTTTCGATGCAAAGAATCAATTGATTTCAGCGTTTGCAGACGATCAACGCCCTTTCAAATTACCGGCACCGAATGAATGGGAGGAGAAACTCATTTCAAGCAGGGTGGTGGGACGACCGGGTGAGGTATTTCCCCTAATATTGGACAAAAAGGGCCGACTCTATCTATCCCGATATTTTGATTATGAAATATCGTTATCCGAAACCATTAAAGAAAAGGCCGGAAAAAAGATAGAAGAATTTGATAGCACCCGGCTTTCCGAGGGACTGAAACGGCTCTTTCCAGCCGAACAGGATCGGCAGCCGAACCGGCAAAAGATCGCCGCACTGGTAGCCGTTCTGAATCAATTCAGTATAATATCCGGGGGACCGGGAACCGGAAAAACATTTGCCGTGGCTAAAATTCTGGCGCTCCTTCTCGAACAGTCCCCCCTTCGTATTGCACTCGCAGCTCCGACCGGAAAAGCGGCCGCTCGATTGACGGAATCCATAGAGGCGGCCAAACGCATATTGAATACTTCCGACACCGTATTATCTCAAATCCCTTCAGAAGCTTTGACAATCCACCGCCTGCTCAAATCGATATACGGCACACCTTACTTTCACCATAATGCTGAAAACCTTCTTCCTTTTGACGTGGTGGTGGTGGACGAGGCATCCATGGTGGATTTGGCACTCATTTCCAAACTGATTCAAGCAATCCCTCCGGAGGCCCGGTTGATCCTAATCGGAGACAAGGATCAGCTGGCATCGGTGGAGGCGGGATCCGTTCTCGGCGATTTTTGTGACAGGGATCGAATCCATGAATTTTCCGAACCGTTCAGGAATACAGTGATACAGATCACCGGAGAACCGTTTGAAACGGCAAAAGCGGAAGACGGTCGGATTACCTTTCTTAAAGACAACATCGCCATCTTGATGAAAAGCTATCGGTTCAATTTGTCAAGCGGGATAGGGGGGTTCAGTCGGGCTGTCAACGCCGGCGATGTTGAAAGTTCTATCGGTTTATTGGAAAAACAGAAAGATACTTCCCTGGAATGGCGGCCGGTAGCAAACACGGACCAATTGCACCGGCTGCTGAGGACCCTTGTGCTGGATGATTACAACGATTATCTCGAATCAAAAGACCCGCTGGAGACGATTCAGCGCTTTAACGGCACACAGTTCATATGTGCGCTGAACAGGGGACCATATGGTGTAATTGAAATCAACCGGTTTATTGAACAGGTTTTAAGAAAAGCGGGTAGAATTTTCTACGATTATCACCATCCAGAACCGTGGTACGATAAAAGACCGATTATGATCACCCGAAACGATTATGAGCTGGGGCTTTATAATGGGGATATCGGTATCACACTTTCGGGACGGGAAACAGACGATCCTGGGCTTTACGTCTATTTCCCGGGTGCAGGTACAGGAGACGGATTAAAAGCGTTTAACCCTCATCGCCTCCCTGAACATGAAACCGTCTATGCCATGACCGTGCACAAGAGCCAGGGGTCTGAATTCGACCATGTGATTTTGGTGCTGCCGGATAAAAATTCGCCGGTGTTGACTCGAGAGCTCATTTACACCGCGGTTACCCGGGCCAGAAAAAGAGTATCCATACTCGGATCTGAAACAGTGCTCCGTTGGGCAATATCCAGAAAAATTCGTCGTACATCCGGACTTCGGGATGCGTTATGGGAGTGATCGATTATTCGATTTTTCCAGAAAAAAGAACTTCCAAGTAATGCCTGGAAATAGGGTCCACCGAATCGAAGGGATGGGAGGGATTCTCGTTTTTTATGGCCATTTCTGCTCGAATATCCGAAGCAAGGATTTTTCCCAACTCAACTCCGAATTGATCGAACGGATTGATTCCCCAAATTAAAGCTTCAAATACTGTTTTTGCTTCATAAAAAGACAGCAGCCGGCCGATATTTCGTGGGGTGAGATTTTCCAAAAGCAGAGTGGATGACGGCCGGTTTCCCGGAAAATACTTTGCCTTATCCTCGCTATCCTTGCCCATTGCCAGGGCCATGGGTTGAGAAATAAGATTGGCCCAAAGTTCCTGATGATTGGTCACACCCTTTGATTTAGCCTGATAGGCGTCGTGCTGGGGATTCACAACACCGATAAAATCGATGGGAAAAGGACGACCCTGATGGGCCAATTGGAAAAACGAATGCTGTGCATTGGTGCCGGGCTCGCCGAAAACAATTACCCCGGATGGATAATCGATAATCTCACCTTCTTTGGTGACAAGCTTTCCATTGCTTTCCATGTTTAATTGTTGGACATGCGGCGCCAGTTTCGAGAGGGGAGACGCATAGGGAATAATAGCCTGGGTCTCATAACCCAAGAAGTTATTGTTCCAAACCGATATCAATGCGGCCATTACGGGTAGATTTTCTTGAATCGGTGCAGAGAGGATATGCATATCCATCTCTTCCGCACCCTTCAAAAATTCTTCAAATCGTTCATACCCAAGATACAGACTCAACGGCACCCCACCCACGGCAGATGAAACACTGTACCTTCCGCCCACGAAATTGAACATGTGAAAGGTAGCCAGCACCGGATTTGATGGGTCATCTCCCGGGCTGCCTTTACTGGTCACCGTGACAAAATGTTTGGAGAATTCAAGACCTCTGGAGATCATAAATTCAGCAGCCTGGTTTTCGTTGGCACTGGTTTCAGGCGTGGTATAGCTTTTCGAAATGATGATCCAGAGGGTGGATTCCGGATCGATCTGGGAAACTACGGACCCGAAATTGTGGACATCCACATTGGCCAAGAAGAGTATGCGGATACCTTTATCCGCAAACGCCTCTAGTGCGGAGGATACAAACTGGGTACCAAGGTAGGACCCTCCGATCCCGATAACCACAACATATTTAAAGGGTTTTCCGGTTGAACCTTTGATGTCTCCGTTTCGAATGCTTTTTGAGAATTCGTAAATCTGATTTCTGACTTTTTGGATTTCCGGCATCACATCCAGCCCATTCACAACTATCGGCTGATGAGAAAAGGATCTCATTGCGGTATGCAAAGCAGCTCGGTTCTCGGTTGTGTTGACTTTTTCTCCGGAAACCATTGCCTTAAATCCTGAAGGCAAATCTTTTTGTTCGGCGAGTTGACCGAGCAGGTCCAAAGTCTCTGAATTCAGCCGTTGCCTCGAAAAATCGAAAAAGATACCGGCCCCGGAAAGGGAAAATCGGCTGAGGCGATCTTTTTCCCGGACCAGCAATCCGAGGTGATTCTCAGGTTGATTCATGCGTGCCGCCTGTTTTTCAAGTGCGTTCCAAGCCGGAGACCGATTTACCGGGAAAGTTTTCATACGGCAGATAATAATCCTTTCTGTTTATCTTCGCTTGGTCAGCGAATGATGGATATCTTTAATTATGGCTTTAGAGATTTCAGCCATGGCCAGGCTCATGGCCTCTGCCA
>Ga0180009_10004993_pt1 | contig 14395 bp, 18 predicted proteins | sample OS_PC_MetaG_FD_123537 | JGI IMG/M metagenome (GOLD analysis project Ga0180009, IMG submission 123537) | Groundwater microbial communities from the Aspo Hard Rock Laboratory (HRL) deep subsurface site, Sweden - OS_PC_MetaG | ecosystem: Environmental > Aquatic > Deep subsurface > Groundwater...
GAGGTTTTTGAAGTTATGGAAACATCACAAAGCTACAAAAGCTCATACCTGGGATTTATAGAAAATATTCCAAAGAAACTCTACTTATATTTTAGTATTGGTTTATTTCTTGCGGCTGCTATTTTTGGCTTCTTATCTCAAAAGCCTAAGAATAAAAAGGAAATGATACAATCAATAAGTGAAGATTTTAAGAAACTGGATACCTGCAATATTTGTAATGCTTCTCATCTACGCTCTCTCCTCGATTAATGGAGAGGCGGTAAACAGATCAATAGTTGGGAATGAGCCCTCGGAGATATCAGGTCACTTTATACTTTTCATAATTCTTTGCATTGCTTTTTTTAAAGCAACGAAAGACATACCTCTTTCCATTGTTATGACGGTATCTTATGCGGTTTTCGATGAGCTACATCAGTTAACAATACTCGGTAGATCTTGCAGCATTTTTGATCTTGGTGTAGATACTCTTGGTGCAATTATTTCGGGAATACTTTTATGGAAATTATTACCCACTCTACCGAAGAAACTAAAAAACTTGCTTCTGAAATAGCAGAAAAGACAAAATTGGGGGACACACTAGCTTTATATGGTGATTTGGGTAGTGGTAAAACTACCTTTACGAGATATTTGGTTGAGAGTTTAGGTTTAAAAAATAGGGTTCAGAGTCCAACGTTTGTAATCGCCAGGAAATACGGGCATGTAAATCACATTGACTTGTATAGAATAATTTCGGAAAAAGAGGTTGGGGACCTGGGCATAAAGGAGATGATTGAAGATGAAAATTCTATCATGATAATTGAGTGGCCGGAGTTAGCAGAGAATCTATTACCTGAAAATACAATTAGAATTTATTTTGAATATGTCGATGAAAACAGCAGAAAAATCAGAATATAAAATTTATATAGACTCCTCCAAAAGAGATGAAAAAGAGGTGAGGTTAACCAAGGTAACTGATGGTGAAGAGAAAGTTTTGCAGAAAAAGAGTGGAAATATCGATATTGTTGGAACGATTCGGGATTTTTTGAAAAAGGAAAAAATAAAGGTCGGGGATGTTTCTGAATTTATTCCGAATCTAGGGCCCGGTTCTTTCACAGGTTTGAAAATCGGTGTTACCATTTCAAATATTTTGAATTGGTTTAATGGGAAAAAATCTTTAGAGAACCTTGATTATCCTGAATATGGTGGGGAGCCTAATATTAGTAAATCTTGTCAAGTACTTCCACAGAAAAAGTCCTGAGTCAAGGTATTACACATTAAGAGGCTATGGTTGATTATTTTAGCTTTTTAGGCGATAATCACACTGATATTCGAAGTTGGACCATTCAAAAAGGAGAGAGTTATGAGATGGACTTTAAATCCCAAAATCGATAAAGGAAAACTCGTGGCAAGCTTTCTTTTATCAACAATTGTGTGGTGTTTTGGAGCAGCAATTGTCTTAACCGCTCTTAGCCGAGTTTCTTACAACGACAGCATTGCAGTTCTTGTTGGCGGTATACTTTTCTTCATTGTACTGTGTCTGTTTACCACCATCATTATTGCCCTACTGTTTGGGGTTATTGACTTGAAAGGAAAAGAAAAGTTGTTTATAAGAAAAAACGGCCTCGATACCAAATAGTTAACAAGTTGGTCTCCACGCCAAAAACCCTCTTTTAGAAATAGAAGGGGGTTTACTTTTTTCTCTCTTGATTTTTTTCGGTATGGAGTGACAAAAACGTGATGTAAATTCTGTTAAAATAAATAGATATGAAGATACTTGTAACTGGTGCAGCAGGATTTATAGGTTTCCATCTTTCCGAAAGGTTACACTCACTTGGACACGAAGTCGTTGGAATTGATAATTTTAGTCCTTATTACTGCGTAGATTTGAAAAAGCTTAACGCTTTAGATCTTGAAAAACAGAGAATAAGAGTTCACGAACTTGATTTAGTAACAGATAAGATAAATGACGTGCTGGAAGGTGTTGGGGCGGTTTTTCATTTTGCTGCACAGCCCGGAATATCAGCGGATGTTCCTCTTGATAGTTTTATTAAAAACAATATTAACGCAACAGAAAATTTGTATCAGGCTTTAAAGAATATTCCGGATCTTAGAATTTTCGTAAACACATCCACATCTTCGGTTTATGGGGTACACGCTATGGATGATGAAAATACCCCTCCCAAACCAACCTCTTACTACGGTGTTACAAAACTCGCTGCAGAGCAGCTTATACTTGCTTATCAAAGGGATAAAAAATTTCCAGTGTGCTCAGTAAGACCGTTTTCTGTATATGGTGAGAGGGAAAGACCGGATAAACTCTATCCGAAAGTTATCAACTCAATTCTAAATGATGTTCCTTTCCCATTTTATGAAGGAAGTGAAAAGCACTTGAGGAGTTATACATACATAGGAGATATGATTGATGGTTATGTCTCGATTCTTAATAATATTAATAAGTGTATAGGTGAGATATTTAACCTTGGACTTGATAGCGCAATCACAACAGGCGAGGGAATTAAAATAATTGAGGATTATCTGGGAAAAAAGGCTATATATGATATGAAGCCTCCAAGGCAGGGTGACCAGTTGGAAACACGTGCAACCATCAAGAAAGCAAGGGAGATTTTGGGGTATAATCCAACTACGAAGCCTCAAGATGGCCTTAAGAAAGAGGTCGATTGGTTTAAGGAAAAAATATGGAAAAAAATAGACTTGTATCGATAATAATTCCTTGTTACAACGAGGAAGAAAATATTAATAGAACCTTAGATGAATTATTTAAGCTTATCCAAAACCACAGGTATGTGTTTGAAATTATTGTGGTGGACGACGGCAGTAAAGATGGTACTTGGAAGGTCATTAGGAAATATGCAAACACCCACCTCGAGGTAAGAGGAGTAAACCTAATGACTAATTTTGGTCAGAGCTGCGCCTATGCGGCAGGTTTTGATATAGCCGCCGGAGATTATGTAATCACAGTATCTGCAGATTTGGAGACCCCGCTTGAAAATATAAATAAAATAATCGACCTTTTGGACGAAGGATATGATTTTGTAAACACAAATAGAGCTCAAAGATGGAGTGCGGGAAAAAGCGGAAGAGCAAAACAAAGCGGCCTCGCCAATTTTATTATCGGAAAAATTTCCGGAGTTCACATGAAAGACAGAGGTTCCGGAATGAAGGGTTTCAGAAGAGAAATTGTTAAAAACCTAAGATTATATGGAGAAATGCATAGGTTCATACCTGATTATGTGAGTGTGTTCGGTGCGAAAATGACTGAATTTGATGTTGATTTTAAAGACAGGGACTTCGGGGTTTCTTATTACAAAGACCACAAAAGAACATTTAAAGTAATGCTTGATATTATGACCCTTTTTTTCCTGCTTTATTACGCAAGAAAGCCGTTTAAAGCTATGCCGGGAAGACTTTTCGGATTTACCGGGGCGATGATTTCTGGAGTTGGTGGGTTGGCTGGGGTATATCTTTTGATTTTAAAGCTACTTGGCCACAGTATTGGAAACAGACCCCTTTTAACTCTCTCGGTTTTACTTATAATAGTTGGTGCTCAGTCAATGATGCTTGGTATGCTGGGGGAGCTTATGATGAGAACGTACTTTGAGTCATCCGGAAGAAAAACCTATATGGTCAGAGAAGTCATAGAATAATTTCTTTAAAATTTAAAAGTTGCGGCTCGCAGAAAATAAGGATATCATTTCGCAATAACAAATTTAAGGAGTGCTTATGGAAAAACACAGCTCAAGTAAAAAGATATCTTCAATCTTAAATAATCAAATTGTTCAAATAGCTTTAGTTATAGTGCTTGTTGTTGCAGCTTTTGTAATAGGGTCGCTTTTGACCAAGGTACAAATGTTGGAAAAAAACGTCGGCAAGAGTGCGCAAGGTACCGAAACTACTACTGGCGCAAATCAACAACCGCAACAACCAAAAATAGAACTCGCCCAGATAAAAGATGTCGTTAATAAAGCCGCGATAAAGTTTGGAGATGGTAACGAAAAGTTGGTTATTCTTGAAGTATCAGATCCGAGTTGTCCTTATTGCCAGATTGCTGGGGGAAAGAATAAAGAACTTAACACAGGTCAGTTTAAGTTGGTAGCGGATGGTGGAACATATTTAGCTCCGGTTCCAGAAATAAGAAAACTAGTCGATCAGGGTAAAGCATCGTTTGCGTTAATTTATTTCCCAGGGCATGGGAGTGGGGAAATGGGGATGAAAGCCTTGTACTGCGCATTTGAAATGCGAAAATTTTGGGAGGTGAATGATCTTATTATGAGCAATACCGGATATAATCTGATGAATAATACTGTGAAAAATGATAAGACTCAGTCCGGTGTATTGGCTGACTTTTTAGGCTCCGTAATTAACGCAAGTAACATGAAATCTTGTCTCGATAGCGGAAAGTATGATAGCCAGTTGACTGCGGATATGGGCTTAGCTTCTAGTGTAGGGGTGAATGGGACGCCGGGATTTTATATAAATACCACAAACTTTGCCGGGGCGTACGGTTACGATGCTATGGAGCCTGTGATCAACGCAGCACTCGGGATTAAGTAAGATAATAAATCAATAACACTAATAGTTAAAACTCCCCAAGAATCTTTGGTCGGGGTGACAGGGTTCGAACCTGCGACCTCACGCACCCCATACGTGCGCGCTACCAACTGCGCCACACCCCGATAAATGCCTTTGTACTTTTGTATTTTATCACCCTTTAGATGTTTAGAGAAAAAGAACAGCCACCTCTGTTATCCAAAAGTGGTTGTTGTAGGTAGGTTGTTAGAATTTTACACCATTCCCAGATACGTTGGTTCGTTTCCTCATTCTTTTCAGATTTTGACTAGTCTTTATCTCTTCGTCATCCGGAGGGCGAACATATATTCTCCCTTCGTAGTGGAAACTTCTGATCATCTCCCTTGGGTCATCGGCGGTTCGGTTTAATTTCCGTCTGTTTAAGTAAGCCAGAAATCTCTGTTTGTTACTTACATAGGCATAAACCGTTCCCTCCGATCCATCTTGGGACACATTTCCCTGTACCAAGTTCTTTACTAACCCGTTTTCATAAAGGTAAGTTGTGAGTTGATCATACCGGAGTCCTTGACAGGTATCGATTGAAATCAAAAACTTGTGGGTCATTTTCGCCTCCTTCTATGCGATATATTTTCTTATAGTACTGAGATGATACATTAATAGTAATGGATTTTCAAAAGTGATAGCATTAAATAGGAGGTGATTAAATTGGAAGAAAAAAACGTTCCGATGCCGCAAGTTCCGGAAGCTCCGGTTGCTACACCAGTTGCTGAAGAACCAATAGTAGAGGCTCCGAAAGAAACATCCCCGGTGAAATTAAGTTGGAAGAAACCAATAATTAAAATACTAATCATAGGTGTTGTTGCAGTTGCGATATTTTTATTATTAATAAGGTAATGGGAGTTACTTGGAGAATACTAGTTTGTAGATTTTCCTGTCCCTGCCAAATCTAAGCTTTTTTGCCCATGTGGTTTCTACACCCCCAAGCTGTTCTTTGCTCATTTCGTAAAATTCTTTTGCATGAAAGGATCTGTCCTCAAAAGCCGGAACTATAATATCGTTTATTAAACCTAAGTGAATTGGGGGAAGGTTTAATCTTTTTGTTTCTGACGGTTCAAGTTCCTGCGCGTACCCCAAAATTATTTCTAGTTCTCCTTTTTCTTTTAATAACTCCAGAAGTTTATCTAAGCCACCCTTTGTTGGTTTAACAATGTTTTCGAGCAAGGTACCCCATGGAAAGCTCACGTATATTTTATCCGCAGTTTCTCTAAGCTCGCTTGGTAGCATCTCAAAGGAAGATACTACATAAATTAAATTTTGAACCTTTTCTTTTGCAGCTTTTTTTGAATAAATTTCCAATTGTTTTTCCGCCGGGTCAACCCCAATAAAAAGGGTGTCTTTTCTTAAGAGGGCATTTTTATAAACAAACCTTCCATCTCCGGTACCCAAATCAATTTCAACACGGGAGTAACCACCAGTCATTTCTTGGAATTTTTGCTTATTTATCTCTTCAATTTTGTTTCCGGTAACGACTCTCACGAACAAATTTTATCACAAGAAGCCTTGATTAATTTGGTATTTATGGCAGAATATCTACGATATGCCAAGAAACAAAAAGAGAAACAGCCGACAAATGAATAAGAAAATAAAAAGAACCAAGAAGAAAATGCACCGTATAAGCTGAGTTTTAGGATGTTTTAACTATTTTCCAAATCTTCTTTCCCTAGAGTTGAAGTCTTTTATCGCCTCATCCAGATGTTTTGGTTTAAAGTCTGGGAAATATGTGTCTGAGAAGTAAAGTTCAGCACACTCACTTTGCCAAGGCATATACCCACTCAGTCTTTTTTCCCCGCCAGTTCTTATTATTAGATCAATTTTAGGAAGCCCCGCTGTATCTAAATTATTTTCGATGTTTTCCGGTGTTACTTCAATGTTTTCATCAACAATTTTTTTAACAGTTCTGGTAATTTCATCGTGTCCGCCGTAATCAACAGCCATTGCGACAGTGAAACCGTCAAAATCCTTTGTTGCTTCTTCCGTTTCCTCCAAAACCTTTCTAATGTCTTCCGGAAGCCTGTCTTTTCTTCCAATATGGTGGAAATGGATCTTTTCCTTAATGAATTTCTTTTTCCACTTTTCCATCTTCTTTCTTACTAACGAGAATAGATAATCTATTTCTTCTTTTGACCTTTTCCAGTTTTCTGTGGAGAATGCCCAAGCGGATAAACACTTTAAACCTATTTTTTGTGCGTAATCCATTAAAGATTCAAAAGCAATAGAACCCTGTCTATGCCCCTCAGCTCCAGGAAGACCGCGCTTTTTGGCCCATCTTCTGTTACCGTCCATTATTATGGATATGTGGTTGGGGAGCGAGGTTTTGTTTTCTTCGATTTTTGACATAAAGTCTATTCATTATACCAAAAGTTACAAATCAAATCCTGGAAAAGCTTACTCACACGATAGTTTATTAAAATCAGAGGCCGTTATCCACTCCGGTTTTGGAAGATCTTTGTAGTTCTTGTTAGGAACAAATTCCGCTTTACCATCTTTGTTTACCAAAAAGTAAGCTAGACCGCCCAACTTCTTAATCGGTTCGTAATCCTCTTCTCCCTTCCAATCGTCAAGTAACAATAAAGGCTCCGCACCTATATTTGAACAGGAATGGCCCCATTCCGGCGGTATATTTATTTCATCTCCCGAGAGAAACTCAACAAAATAGACTTTTTCGATTTGGTCTGGTACCCAATCATCATCTACGAACTTTCTTTTTTGCATAATTATGATTCCCTGCCCATATAAAACCTTGTATTTTTCAATTGAGTCTGTGGTGTGGTAGTGTCCGAATGTTTTAGGAAACTCTCCTCCAAAGTCTCCCGGACAGATGAGGGTTGCGTGCTCCCATTTTTTTGAAACATTGGAGAAGACCCAATAGACGGGATCCTTACTTTTGACTTCCTTTCCATTCATCAAAAGAGGTAGCATCTCATCTATAGATCTTGTGAATTTGAGCAGCATAGTTAAAGTATATTAGATTTTGATGACTTTTACGATTAGTACTTGACAAATATGTTAATTTTCGCAGCCTTTTTCAAGTCATCTAGCAGGGATTGTATTTCCTGCCCCAATTTTTCCTGAGTGATTTGCTGTTTGATGATTGACCTTGTGTTTTCTTGATCTGTTCCCTCGGGAAGCGAGATTTTATTGTCGGTGATGTATTTCGTTATTTCCTCGTCCGTCACAGTGACTTTGTCGGCCAGTAGTTTCTCGACCAGTTTTTGTAAAGTTATCTGATTTTTAAGATCGTTTAAGGTCATTCCCTGTAAAGCAAGTGCTGATTTTAAGTCTTGTGACTGGCTTTTAAGGCTAACTTCAATATTTGCGATTGCTGAGTCGATTTCCTCATTAGTTACTGAAATACGCCTTCTTGCAGCTTCCTGCTTTATTAGTTTTTCGGTAACTATACTTTCAAGGGTTGAAGCACCGCCTCTTTTTTCAAGTTCCTTAATGATTTTCATTCTTGATATCGGAGACCCGTTTACCGTTGCAGCGATAAAAAGGCTTTTGATGTAGTAGCCACCTAGGAATGCGACTGCTACTGCTGCAATTCCTCCTACAAGCAGTTTGTTTTTAACGATGTAATTTTTCATGGATGTAAGAGACGTGTTTCCACTCTTTTTAAAAGGATTAATTCTCACGAAGAAAGTCTTAATTTTGGAAAAAATAGCTTTAATGTTGATATTTGTTTTTTTCATTGACCCAGTATATCACAATAGGCAAGACAACAGCCATTTTTCTATTTGTTATAAATCTGTGATAAATCGTTTAGATCATCATCTCCACAGTCATTTTCGGTACCGTTTGGATTAAAAAACCCAATTCTGAAGTTTAGTAGGCGCCTGATAATTATTTACAGGTTAAGGCGTGGTGAGGTTACTGAGATAAGGTAGAACCACTCTTTCAACATCTTCGTGATTCTTGCATTCCATTAACTGTTTCTTTATTTTTCCTGCCCCTCTGAATGATCTTACATAAATCTTGAAAAACTTTTTCATGGTATTGAAGTCTTTCTCATTACGGTAAGTATCACAAAATAGCTTTGTATGTTTTGTGAGAAGTCTAAGATGCTCTTCAGTTGAATGAGAAAGGGGATTTTGTGTTTTTTCAAATATCCAAGGATTAGAGAATATTCCTCTTCCTATCATTACTCCATCGACCCCGTATTTTTCCGATTTCTCCAACACTTCTTTGTAACTTAAGACATCTCCGTTTCCTATAATCACGGTTTTTGGAGACAGAGTGTCTCTTAGTTTTACGGTCTTAGCAATTTCATCCCAGTCAGCCCGGCCTTTTGACATTTCTTTTGCTGTTCTTCCGTGAATTGATATTGCGTCTATATCTTGTTTAAGTAAAAAAGAAATCCAATTCTCAGTGACTACTTCGGCGAACCCTATTCTTGTTTTTACACTTACCGGAATGTTTCCTGCCCCCTTTTTAGTAGCTTTAATAATTTCCTCCGCCAGTTTTTTATTATTTATTAACGCCGCTCCGGATCCAATTTTTACAACATTCTTGTCCGGGCAGCCCATGTTTATGTCTATTCCATCAAATTTTAAGTTTTTACAAAGTTTTGCAGTTTTATAAAAATTTTCAGGATGAATTCCCCATATCTGGGCAACTATCAGACGCTGTTTTTCTGAGTATTTAAGATTTCCGATAACTCTGTTGTAGCCTTTTGAAACAATCGCATCCGTTGGGGTAAATTCGGTAAACAAAACATCAGGCTTTGCAATTTCGCAAACTATTTCTCTGAATACAAAATCCGTAACCCCATCCATTGGGGCCAATGCGGTAAATGGTTTTGATAATTTTTTCCAAAAATTTGACATAGCAGCTGTTAACGTTTGTAGTATATCAAATGCTAGAATTTATATATGGGGTTCCTTTTCCAGGATGAAAATAAAAGACTGGAACACAGGTGTCCTATAACGAATGTCTCCGAAGTTGAGATTTATTGTTGATTACCTTTTCTCGATTAGAGATTCCCGTTCTGCACCCAAGGAAATATATCTAATTGGGGTGTCGGTCTCCTTTTCAATAAATTCAATGTAGGATTTTAGTTCCCCGGGCAAATCGGAATACCTCTTAATTTTACTAACCTCAAATTGCCAACCAGGAAACCTTTTGTATATCGGTTTTACATTTTCCGTCATTCCCGGAAACTGTGGATACAGATACTTTTTCTTTTTTATTTCGTAGTGGGTGCAGACAAGTATTTCCTTTAGTCCCATCATAGTATCAGCATGAGTAAGAGCTAACTCCGAAAACTTATTCAATTGATGAGCATACCTTAACATTGGCAAATCCAGCCAGCCTATTCTTCTTGGTCTTACCGGAATATTTAGGAACTCCTCAAACTCATGACCTTTATATAAAATATGTTTTCCTGCCCCCCGTGCCGTTGATATTTCTGTTGGTAGAGGACCTGCACCCGTATCTGCTCTAGAGCTAAAGGATTTTACAACGCCAATGACCTTTAGGTTTTGTGGCGGTAACCCAACAGAAGTAAAAACATAGCCCGAAATAATATGGGACCCTGTAGCGTAAGGGTACGTTCCAAAATTAACATCTAACATAACGCCCTGGCTTCCCTCAAATAATACTGTTTCGCCTTTTTCCAGCGCCTTACCTAATTCTAAAGAAACATCACATAAGTAAGGTCTAAGTTTTTTACCAAATTTTAAAATCCTCTTTAAAATTTCTTCTTTAGGTAAGGGTGTAACACCATAGATCTTTTCTAGCGTCTCTTTTTTAGAGGGGAAAAAATAATCTAATTTCTTTTTGGCAAGAGTTGGTATAATGATGTCCTCAAATCGTAAATTTTCTCTTCTTGCTCTATCTACAAAACAATATCCAACACCAAAACCCACACTACCAACTGCGGTTTTACCTCTTCTTGCCTCGTTGGCCGTATCACGCTGTCTGTGATAGGGCATAACAATATGAGCCCTCGGATCAATGAGTAGTTTTACCTTTATTCCCGCCTTTTCTACCATATCAATTTCTGAAATGAGAACCTCCGGATCAAAGCATACACCGGCAGCTATGACAAGTTTTTTTTCTGACAAAACTCCTGAAGGAAGAATAGTAAAAAGATACTGTTTTCCTTTGTACACAACTGTGTGACCGGCATTATTTCCTCCGCTAAACCTGCAAACGTAACTAGCCTTTTTGGCCAAATAATCAACAAGCCTTCCCTTACCCTCATCTCCCCATTGAGATCCTAAGACAACTACTCCTGGCATAGTTATTTTCCTTTCTCTTTAATTTTATTAACTATATATTCTGCAACTAACAATCCCGAAACAGAGGCATGTACAAGATTAGAACTGACACCCACTCCATCACCGCAAGCATACAAGTTATTTATTTGTGTTTCTAAAAATTTCTTGAACACAGGTCCAGAAGAGAAGAATTTAACTTCAGTTCCATAAAGTAGAGTATCAAAAGAAAATACCCCAGGTGTAACTTTATCCAACGCCCTTAGCATTTCCATGATATTCACTAAGTGCCTGTAGGGGAGAGCAAAGGCCAAATCTCCAGGATCGGCATCGGTTAGTGTAGGTTTAACTAGACCTTTCTTTATTCTTTCTGGGGTAGATCTTCTTCCGGCCAAAAGGTCACCTAACCTTTGAACCAAGACACCGCTGGAAATTAAATTGGATAGCCCGGTAACATAAGTCCCGTAAAGGTTAGGCTCTTTGAATGGGGCGGTAAAATTACTTCTTACTAAAATTGCAAAGTTTGTGTTTTCTGATTTTCGGTCACTGAAACTGTGCCCGTTTGCGCTAATAATACTGGAGCCACCAACATTAACCCGCTCTCGTGCCACGAAACCGTTTGGACACATACAAAATGTTCTAACAAAGTCATTAAATGTTTTTCCCTCATATGAGATTTTTGCTTCATACAAAACATCGGTAAGTCTTTTCATTACTTCAGAAGGAACTTCTACTCTGACACCCAATTCAACTGGGTGTACCACTTTATCTAGTTCAAGTCTTTTGCACTCATCTGCAAACCACGTGCTGCCTTCTCTTCCTGGAGCAACAATAACATTATCAGCAAAATATTTTTTGGAGTTTTTTAGTTTTACCCCTACTGTTTTATTATCATCAACAAGTATCTCTTCAACCTCTGAATTAAACTTAATTTCTATTTTTGATTTTAACGCCTCATACATATTGTTAAGAACGTCAAAACTCCTGCCCGTTCCTATATGTCTTATCGGGCTAACCTTAAAATCTAGTTTTGCTTTAGTACAAAGTTTTTTTATCTTTCTAATCTCAGTATTATCAATTCCAAAAAGATTTTCCGGAGCTCCAAACCTTACCCAAAGCTCATCTGCAACCTTAACCAAGCGGGTGAAATCCGGTTTTGACATATAGTCCAGCATTCTAACTCCAATTGTAGTTGTAGCCACATTTAGTTTTCCATCTGAAAGGGCACCTCCGCCACCCCAGCCCTTGGTATTATCGCAGATCTTGCAATTGACACAGACCCCACCATTTTTAGCTGTTTGGCACATTCGCTTTTCGAGAACATTTCCTTTTTCTAGTAACAAAATCTTAAGTTTGGTGTGTTTCGCAAATTCTAAAGCAGCAAAAATACCTGCTGGTCCTGCGCCCACTATAATACAATCATATTTTTTTAACATGGTTGTCCTTTTCATTTGTCTTTTTTTAACGCCTTTATAATATATTTGTGAGATTTCCATCCAATTTTTGGTAACCGGTCTAAAGAAAACCAATTCACAGCAACGTTTTCTTTTTCGTCAGTTTTTATCGATCCTTCATATGGTTTGACTTGGTAGAAAAAAATGAGATTTCCCGGTGCTCTGGGATCATCCACTGATTGAACTATTTTGAAAAAGGAAATTTTTTCCGCTTTCAAACCTGTTTCTTCTTTCACCTCCCGTCTCAATGTTTCTTCAGGATGTTCTCCATATTCAACAAACCCGCCGGGAAACATCCACGTGTTTTTATATGGTTCTCGACCCCTTTCAACTAACAGCATTTTATTATTTTTTATTATTATTGCTGCTACAGAGTCAAAAACCTGAGGATAGTATATCCAACCGCAAGAAGGGCAGTATTTTCTTGAACGGTCGTCGTCAACTTTAGCTAATAATTTAGTCTTACAAAATGGGCAGTACTCATACTTAGGCGGTTGTATTTTTAACAAAGGAATTGTTTCTTAGTTTAGATGAATTTATTACTGAAGAGGATAAGACATTATGGTCGTTTGAGAAATTCGTAAAAATTCGCACAAAGTAATATGCAACTTTTGAAACTTTTTGTCAACGCCAAAAGTAAGGACTAGAGTTTAATATACCTCTCGTTTTTCTTGGCTGAGTATATAGGTCTAGAACTAGCTATTTACAATATGCCGCTAGAGATGAAAAATCCACACCATAGTTGGTAATATTAAAGGTTTTGATTCCAATGTTTCTTGGAACTGTACATGTGGTGTTCAAATCACCTTTCCAATTAGGATTTTCGATTTCCCCTCCATATTGCATTGTGCAGTAATTATCATCTTGAGATTTATACATCTCATACGTTGTTGAGCCAAAACCGACGTAAATTATTTCTTCACAATTTTTACATTGAGCAAAATCTATAGTTAAAGTATTCGCGTCTTTTTGGGAATTACAGTTTTCAGTCACATTGTTATTAAAATTTACATGCAAAGCTGGTCCCAACCCTGTACATACCGTATTTATACCCAAACACAAGCCGTTGGTTTTGAATCCATAGCAATGACATTTTGCACCATATCGGTAAGCGACAAGAGTGGAAGCATAAAAAATGACCAAAAATAAAATGATAAATAATCCAGAGAACTTCAATACTTTAGGAACTTTCATATTCTAATAATACAACAAAAAATTACATTTCTTAATTTTTAATTGGCCGAGCATACGGGTTTAGAACCTTCTTATTCTCCAGGATGTAAATGAGACAAGCGAGACAGTATAAAAGGGTTTATGAATTAGCAAAGCATCTGTTTAGGTTTTGGGTGTTGCCGGAGGAGCTTTTGGTTCCTCAACTTGTTCTACCTTTCTACAGTTTATCACGATTTGGAATAGTTCTTTTCATTAAGGCAAATTCTTTGTTACTACAAAAAATGTTTTTTGTATACCAACCCCCAGCCATTTGGGGTGATAGTCTTTAGTATCTAATACCTTTAAACCCGTTTCCTCGAAATATTCAAGCCACCCCTGTTTTGTCATATGAGAATTAGCTGAATGTGTACCTACTTCCCCACTTACCCCATCGTCTACTAATTTCATGGCTACATTAATAATTGGACTTGTTAAACAGTCTTCCTGAATCAACACTGTACTTGCTACCCTAAATGCTTCTTCCAGCATCGTTTTTCTGTATTCTACTGGTAGATGATGTAAGACTGAAGTCAAGGAAAGAAAATTAAAACTGCTATCGGTAAATGGTAAAGCTGTGCCACTTGCTATTACGAAGGGAACTTCGTCGTCATAAAAAACTCTACCATCCCAAATGTCCAAACTAACAACTTTGGCTCCTATTTCTTGAAAACCTAAACACACGGCTCCAGGACCAGCTCCTACTTCTAAAACTTTTGATCCCTTAAGTGAAAGTCCGTGTTCATCTAACATCTTTTCGTACATATCTGAAAATAATCTTCCTCTTGCTGCCTCATGTCTTTGAACATTATGTACCAAACCTTCGTGACTCATACCAAAAGATTTAACTAATGTTCTACTTGCTATAGCACTGTGGTCTAATTCTTTTAAAATCCAGGGCACAGAAGGCTCTTCCTCTGGGGGTAAGCC
>Ga0180009_10004994_pt1 | contig 14394 bp, 28 predicted proteins | sample OS_PC_MetaG_FD_123537 | JGI IMG/M metagenome (GOLD analysis project Ga0180009, IMG submission 123537) | Groundwater microbial communities from the Aspo Hard Rock Laboratory (HRL) deep subsurface site, Sweden - OS_PC_MetaG | ecosystem: Environmental > Aquatic > Deep subsurface > Groundwater...
AGACTGTGTCTTTTATAACTGCAATGCTCCAGAAGGTGCAATCTATGGAGCATCGGATGGAACTAACACATGGCATACCGTCACCGTGACAAGAAATACTTGGTATGGCAAGACTGGTGCAACTGGTCTTTATCAGCGAGCGGGGACGATTGAGAATGGGGAGAATTGGACAATCTTTAATAATAGTTTTCACGATCAGATAGACTCCCCAATCTCTGCGGCTGGTTTAACCGGCGGCCTTAACCCCCTATGGACCTTTGGCAAACAGGGACAGACCTGGACGAATGCAAATGTAACCATCGGCCCCGGAAACTGGTTTGAGGGTGGCACACGTAGAGTCTATCTCATGTGGTATAATGGCGAGTTTGTTGCCAGGGGAGCAGTAGTTAAGGATTCCCGCAATTTACTTGATGAAAACCAGGTATGGGATTTAAATGTTACTCCGGCTTTGGGAGGAGTTACATTTACCAGGGTTGATAATACCACATTAACCATCAATGCAAATGTGGCAGCATACTACCTGAAAGGCTACCGGGTATATTTTCAAATCGGCAACAACTGGTATTCCTCAACCGTGGCTGCCAATGCGGTTTATGGCGCCCCCAATACCACAGTTGTGATAAACGATGCTCTTATCACCGATAATCCTTCCTACTTTGTGCCGGCTTATTCTTCAGGACAAAGGGCAGCCAGGACAAGTTGTGAGATGCATGGAGCTCATGTGATAGGCGAGCTTCGGACTGATAATGTAGTAGCCAGAAACATCATCACTGGGATGAAATATATAAAAAGGGCCGAAGCCAACGGTCAAGGTTTCGGGCTTAAATCTTTGACAGAAGAACTAACAATCCTGGCGGCAGCTTCAACAGATACGACTATTAATATACCAGCCGATGTTCATGTCGTTGGGGTAAGCGTTCGGGTGACTGTGGTTATTCCAACTGCCGCCAGTTTTACGGTAAGAGGAGCTACAACGGCCACGGAGTTTAATCTTGGAGCTTCTGTTTTAGTAGCAGCAGGAACAACCAACAAAGGGACTAAAAACTGTCCATACAATAATAGCGGTGCTCAAGCTATAAGAATAACTCCAGATGTGCAGCCGGCGGCGGCCACCGGGAAGGTCCGGGTGACGATTCATTATCTGGACGTAACGGTGCCGACATCTTAAATTTTATACTTAAGATAAAGGAGGATGGGAGGATGAGAAATGAAGGCCGAAGTCCTTGGACTCACCATGTATGTCTCGGTGTTTGCAGTTCGGGCTTGTCCTCCTCCAGACCGCATGAAGAAGGTGCTCAAGGGGCTGGTGGAGTATATAGGCATGACCACCGGCGGCTTGGCTTCCCAAGTATGGTTTTACCCGTGGGAGAGTATGGGTGGTGAAGGTGAGACAACTGTGCTTCCTTTTCTTACTGTGCAGCCGCTCATGGAAAGTTTGAGTATGGGAGTTGGGGCCATAGCTGGAGATACTTGGCGGGAACATGGAGGGAGCTATATCATTATAGCTTCCTGTCGATCCTATAATATCCAAAAGGTTTGCGCCTATTTGGGGAAAGAAGCGGGCTTGGTGGTTGATTTTAGCGAAGCTCCACCTGTAAGTCTTAAAGGAAAAAGATAATGGGAAGTTGATGGCTGCGGCCTTGATGAAAGCGATTAAACAAGGTGGGATAAAAAATCTGACCTATAAGGAACAAATATTGGTGGCCAAGGCAATAGTGATTATAAAAGCCGTGCCTGATGAGAATATGAACCCAAAGGATAACGGAAATGCCTGAATTTTGTGCCGGACATGGGGAAATCCAAAGAAGGATTACATCTGTGGAGAATAAGCAAGGGGGGCGTCCATGCGGAGGACATGAAGCACGATTGAAAGGAATAGAAAAATCTGATGATGACCAATGGGCCGCGATTAATTCTCTCAGGCGCATGGTTTATATGGGGGCGGGGGCGGCAGGTGTCTTGGCTTTTTTAGGTTCAATAATAGGATCAGTTCTAAAGAGATAAATGGAAAAAATCTGCCGCACTTGCACCTTTTTCCAGCACCCAAAAACTCCCCGGAGTCTTTGTTTTGCTGATTGGTTAGTTCATAATTGGGAGGATACTTGTAAGGATCACTACCCCAGGCCGAATGAAGTGCCGAAACCTATACTAGTGGAGAAACCGGAATAATTATGCTTTTCGGTGACATCACCTTTGAAGAAGACCGGGTGATTATTAAATATCCTCCAGGCTGGGATAATGCGGACGCTGGGAAAAACCCTATGATCCAGGACATTTTCAACGAACGGTTTAAAGGAGAAGAACTATGAACAAGGACAAAATCACTACTTACTTAGGATTCATTGTGGCTGTGCTGATTACCGCAGGAGTTCTGAAGCAAGAGGATGCTTCGGTTCTTTCTCAGGCTATCGGTATTATTGGTGCTTTGATTGTGGCAGCATGGGGCTACTTTACTAATAAAGAGTGATTCTAATGAACGAATGGAACTACTCCTCGCAGACGAAAGTATGTCCTGGCTATCAACGCCAATTCTCGAGGACTCATATAGGCTGGTTTAATGGTATTTGCAAGTACTATTATGTTCGTATGACAGGAAGAGCATCAGAAGGGAAGGAGGGGGTGATAATGGATGCCTTTTGTAACCATCCTGAGCTTGAGAACATTAGAGAACCCCTTTTTTATCAAGAGGATGATAAACGGTATCCTGTTTATGCTTATACATGCCTAACTAAAGGGAAAAAACCAAAATCTAAAGGAGAAGCGAAATGAAGAAACGGAGTATGGTAAAATTGGTAGCTCTGGCGATGGCCCTGGCTCTGGCCCTTAGCGGCTGCACCTTCCTCAAAACTGTTAAGGACTTCGTATGCAACCCCACCGAAGCCCAAAAGCATGAGGCCCTTCTTATGCTGGTGGCTTTGGATGCCGTACAAGCTGCGGGAGCTATCTTTGTCCCTGGAATTGCTATTGTCAAGGCGAGTGCGGTCCTCACAACTATCGCAGAGGGTGGTTGTTTCCTGATCACGGAATTGCAGGATGTATTCGACATCTTGGATAAGGCGGAGAAAACCAAGCTGAAAGCTAAGGGGCTGGTAATTGTGAGGATTGAAACCTATCCGGCACTTAGGGCAACGCTGAGAAAGTAATTTATGTATCGGACCTTCATTTCCCTTTTTCTTCTCGGGGTGGTAGCTATGGGTTCCGCCGGAGTGGAGGCCCTTTCCCAAATCACCGGCCTGGAGGTTGTTCAAGGTTATTACGACTTCCAGGCCGACCATATAAATATATATGCCAATGGCAAAAGTAATACGGGGTTGTCTTGGAATATAACTATTGAGTGGAAAAATGGGTTGCCAAACTGCATTGTGCTTTCCGAACCGGAAGTGGAATTATGAATAAAGCTCTTGTGGTAGGGATTAATCACTTTTTGAATTACCCGGAATATATTCTTTCCGGCTGTGTTCCTGACGGCCGACAAATGGCCGAGGTGTATTCATGGCTGGGATGTTCGGTTGTGGAACTATATGATGATCAAGCCCTTGATTATATCGTCCTCAACCGGATTCAGGAAATTTATCAGGAAATTATTTTGGCAAGTTCATATTATGTTGGCCTCTGGTTTTCTTCACATGGCACTCATTATCCCGAACCCAGAGAGCCTGACGGACTTGGGGAGGCTTTGGTCTGCAATAATATTATGGAGAAGGACGGGGATTGGGTATCGGGTTTCATTAAGGACAAGACGTTTCGCTTTCTATTAAACAGATTCCCCCCCCAAGGAATTGTGGAGATTGGATTTGATACCTGCTATTCCGGGGGCATGGATAGGATTATAAAACCCAGGGTCAAGGACAGATTCATGCACAATCCGGGGAATAAGGAGAGTCAACTTCGTATAGCCAACACTACTATGAATATGGGGCTTAATCCTAATATCATAATGTGGTGTGCTTCAAGCGAAGCCGAAACAAGTTCGGATGCTTATATTGAAAATTCAGCACATGGGGCCTTCACTTATTATTGGGTAAAAGCTCTTAAAGAAAATCCCAAGGCAAGTCGGGTAGAGATATTGTTAAAGACCAGGAAATATCTTGCAGATAATAAATTTAAACAAACTCCACGACTTAAATGCTGGAACGCCAAGGCACAGGGGATGGTAGGGGTTTGATGAAAACCATAATCTGGGATTTCGGGTATGGTTTTATGTCTGGTGGCTACTGGGCTTGCCCCGATACTACTCCATCGGGGAAGACCTATGCCCTGCATCCTAATTCATGGACGCCATGGGGCAGGGTTGTTCATGCCGTAGCTATTCGAGGGAAGCCCTGGTATCACCGTAACCTGTATTTCAGTGCCATCACCGGAGAGCAGGTGCAATACGAGGCATTGCAACCACTCAAGGTCAAGGCACAGGGGATGGTGGGGGCATGAACCTTTCAGAGAAACACAAAGACCTCATAGGCCCGATACAGTGGATTAACTGGTCGAAGTGGAAACGCAATTTTTGGTCTGCTTTGGTTTTACTCTTGTGCGTGTTTGTTGGGTATATGTTCAGGTGGTTGAAGGAAAATTGGCCTTTTGGAAAACCAGCGTAACGGAGGGGTGGGGCCGGTCGTCAAAAGGTTTGAGAGTTTCCTTGGTAGCTCTGGGACGGCTTACGCTGGCTTTGTAGTTCACATGACATAGGAAAGAGGTCATATCTGAAATATATAACCAAGACCCTGGAGTATGACACCGGAGCTTATGTCATCCGCTTGGCTGTGTTTTCTGATCTCCATGTGGGCCATGACCAGTTTGCCCGCCGCCACTTCAAACAGTTCATAGACCGCCATAAAGACCATCCTTATACCTATTTTATCGGTTTAGGAGATCAACTGGATTGTATCATCCAAAGCGATTATAAACGGTTTCGTTTAAGCGGGATAGATTCTCGCTATCGTGATAGCGAAACTCCAGATGAACTTATCAATATGCAAATCAAGGACTTGTGTGATTTACTTGAGCCCATCAGGGGACGGCTCTTAGGACTCATCTGTGGCAACCATGAAGATAAACTCAATGAAAAACATGGAATAAATGTTCACCGTCTTGTTTGTTCTGCCTTGGGGGTAGATAATCTCGGATACAGTTGTCTTCTTCTTCTTAAACTTGCCAATAGTGAAGGCCCTGGCAGGGTGCGTAGTGTTAGAATATATTGTCATCATGGTTATGGAGGGGGCGGGCGAACTCAAGGAGGAGCTATCACCAAATACTCTCGATTTATCACGGAATATGATGCAGATGTATATTTAACCGCTCACGACCACGATATGTTTTGGAAAAAAATCGCCAGGGTGGGGATCAACAATAGCGGACAAATGGTGGATAGGCCGGTGATCCTGGCTAATGCCGGAGCGTTCAAGAAAACCTTAACAGATGGTGATGTGCCAAGTTGGGAAGAAACGCGGGGATTTCCGCCCCGCCTCTTGGGGGGGCTTGTCCTGGAAATAGAAATAGACCGGCATGGATGGGTGGATTTTAGTGTAATTGACGGCTAATAGAATGAGACGCTTTGTTTGGCACACTTGTTCTACTTGCTACTGGATGGATGCAGAGAAGTTCTGCTGCTTTGCTCCCGAATTAGTTCCGGTGCATGAAGACCGTTGGGGATGTTCCGTCTGGGAGTGCGCCGGTTGCAACGGCCCCTTCGATGAGCAGGATGCAGAGGGGAATTTTATAGACCACGGAGACTGTATGCACGGTATTATTGAAATTGTCAGTTAATCCTCCTTTCCCCGCCCCACCGCCCACTTGTCATAAGTTTTAGTCTATGCGCCGAGCAATAGCCAGTATTACAAGTGCATTTCAGGTAGCATCACCCCCTCTCGTCCAAATATATATTGATTGCAGTGCAGTATGGACGGATATCCATGGAAAGGGAATTTAATAAAGATACCCGTGTATCAAAAGCTAAGCAATCCCTTTTAAAACAAGCGGACTCGCTCACAGTTGTATGGTTAGGATTTGCGAGTCTGAATGGACAAGCACCGAATCTGACTTCAATAATTTTATTTTCCATTGATTTTCTCCTTGCAATTACCAGTTTCCTCATTTGGTTAGTTATTTAACATCATCTTTTTTACATTTATGATTAACTTCACACTGACCTTCAGAGCAATGAATTCCCTCAGAATCATAGGAATGAACATGTAACCTTGAACCCTCCTTGCTAATACATTTCTGTATTAACTCTTTACATTTTGGGCAATTATACCATTGGAACTCTGAATAATTCATATCGTCGCCTCCAACGCCGCCTTGCAGATGGCCTCGGAGGGGGTATCACTATCCTGCCATTTTTTATATCCACTTAATATATCAGCGAAGGAGGCTGTATATTTAATCTTTCCTCCCGGCAAACAGATAGACCGTAATTGAAGATCATAAACTGGCTCTCCCTGGGCCATCTTCTCCACCACCATAAACGCCTGGGCGATGTCGGTGAGGGGAGTCCAGTCTTTTTCTGCAATTATGAATCCTCCGTATTCATTACCCCACCAAGGACCATGACGATAATCAGCATCAGGTGCGTTTAATCGCCACCCCATCAACTCAGCCATCTTTGCGTTTAGGTTTTGGTCGGGCATTTTAGTCTCCTCAAAAAACGAGATATTCCAATTCCTTTATCCTCTCCCGAGCCACCCGAAGGTCAGCATCATCCATAACAGATTTTGCCGCAAGGGATTGACAACGCTGTTGAAATTCCTCGTTTTCCCCCTCCAACAGAGAACAGCCACAAAATGGACATTTATCACTCATTACTTCTCCTCCATTATCTTCTTTATTTTAGGGTGGGAAAGGAAGTCGTCTATATTTACTCCTACTGTTTGGGCTGTGCAAACTGGACACTGTGATGGATATAGTTCTGTGTTGATGGGTTCCCTGCAAATCGGACAGAGCATAGGTGTAGTGCCGCATGTGCATTGACAAGCACAGAGACAGTCTAAAGCATCCCTGGCTTGGATTAGCTTCTCCCCCGCCTCCTTCAGTAGTTGGCGAAGTTGGGTGATTTCTTCAGTATTGAACGGAAGTCCACATTTAAGACATTTTCCATAAAGAATAGGTGCTGGACACTTACAAGTAGTGAAATTAACAGGGCCAGAATATGAAATTGTTTTGTTCATTGTATCCATCACTTCACCTCCATTAACTTCTTTATTTCGGGGTCTCCAGGGCTTTAAACCGCCAGTCCATTCCATACATAGCCTGTCCATATATATCACAAAGGCGTTTAGCCATTATAAAATCCTTCCTACTCACCACCACCATCCCCTCTGGCAAGATGCGCCTTACGGTTCCTCTTCTAAAGGTTCACCGTCAGGAACATCAGGACAATAACCACCATTTTCGTCTATAAGTTCTTCATGTGCCAAACCGCCTTGATAAAATGGCAATACTTTTCCACATTGTCCACAGATATATCCCATTATATTATCCCACTTACCATATTCCCATTTGATAATAGCCATCACTTCCTCCTCAAATTATGCGGCGTTTTGTTTTGCCCGATACTTAACCCGCCTCGGAGCCGGGCGGGTATTGTCTGCGGCCATCAGCCGTTATGATAACCACCCCCTTCAAGTCTTGCGCCTTTATGCTTCGTGCATCCAGAATCCGAGTCTAAAGTAAGCAGGTATTCCAAACTCATGCCGTGATGAATACCAAAGGTCTTGGAAAGCCTTGGGTAATTCGTGGAAATACTTATCTTTCCAAGCTATATGAGATTGGGTGAATATAAAGAATAACCACATCATTTCACTAACCTCCTCCTTTCAAGATGCGCCTCGGGGCGGGCTGGATTCTTACGGCCAGCGTTAGCCTCTGGTGTTTCCACCACACCTCCGCCCCTTGGCGCAGTTATTCATCTTTAAAAAAGACTATTCTTTTAAATTTATAGAACCAATCACCAGATGGGCCAATAATCCCAAATAATAATAACTTCAATAGTTGAAACCTCGTTAATTTAATTCTTATCATTTTCGTACCCGGTCAGGAGTCTTGGCCCTGGAAGCCAGGGCGGGGGACTCAGAGTTCCCCTGCCCCGAAGGGCAGGGGGTTGGTTGTTACAACTTTCCAGCAGTATCCACAAGCCCCCGTGCCAAAGGTCGTAAGGGGCGGTGTGGCAGCTATTTTGATTTAAAATTTGATAGTAATTTTTGGAGTGCATAATATTCGGGATTAAGAAAGCCAAAGCCATCAGATAAAAAGAGAATGAGGGCACTGGCCCAAATAATTGCAAACAAAATAAGTATTATACCCCATAATGGTTGGTGGTCATTTTCAGTAATACTATACCATTGGACATCCTCGTTTTGACTAGGGTATTTCCAATGTGCAATGGCATATCGGAATAATGTGTATAAACTAATGCTGGAGACCAAAAGAAACACCAGGCTAATAAAAACATCAATATAAACTTGTCTTACAAGCCAAGGCCAAATCTTTTCAGTCCCAATTCCTAATTTCTCTCCAATTTTATCAAGGTATTGCAGGATTTGATTGATTCCTTCATTGTCCATATATCATCTCCTTTAAAGGGTTCCCGCCCCAGGGCCAGTCTGGGGCGGGGTGAGGGTTATAAGAAGGAAGGAGAGTCATGCGCCTTCCGAGGATATCGCGGTTTGTCTTTGTAATATTCTCTTTGACATTTTCTATGAAATCCAATACCAGATTTATTTACATACATATTATTATTAGGGTCATCATATTTTTTACAATATGGACATTTAATCCAATTAGCATTACCACAAGCTTTGTATGCACGCTGCCTGCGGTGTAATAAAAGATGGTATCCATTATCCTGACATATCACCAAATTAGATGGTATATTGTTTGATGGATTCCCATCTATGTGGTGTATAACAGCTTTCTCTGGTAATAATTTGCCAAGGGCTTTTTCCGCTATAAGAATATGTTCCTTTACATAACCTTGAGCATCCGTTCGAGGATGTCCAAGTAATGGAACTCGAACATACCCTCTTTTGGTTATTAATTTTCCTCCTGTTCTAATTCCTCTGCCATTATGTCCATTAATGAACCTAATTGGTTGTCCTTTTACCCAACCAAGTTTCTTATTATCCATATATGCAATTCTTGTTTTATTCCCACAATCACATTGACAAAAACCTTTTTTAATTTCCATTGTCTGTTTGTTCCTTAAAATTTGATTTAATCCATGCCTTCAGAGCATCCAGATCAGCATCATTCCATTCGGAGTATGATTTCTTGAGGTAGTTTTCCCCCGCCGCCTTGTCCTTGCCCTTATGGATAAGATAGGCCACGGCCTTTTCTTTCCTTTCCTGTAAGCTGGTGGGCTTGGATAGGGATTCTTTTGGCGGGGCTTCCGGCTCTGCGGGCCCAGGCGGTGTAATATCCACAAAATCCTCAATGTCCTGGGTGAAATATTCGCTGGCGTTGACGGCCACCAGAGTTACCGCTACCAATGCCCTTTTGTAAGCCATCTTTTGCACCGTATTCACGAGGTCGGCAGGGTCAGGGTTTTTCCTCCTGCCGGTATCCTGGCCCTCAATGGTTTTGTCTCCAGCCTTGAAAGTAGCCCCGCAACCACCGATTTTCGACCAGCAATACCAGCCCCCACCCTTATCATCCCTTCCTTTACGGATAGTGTCCTTTTGGCATAAAGGGCAGGCTCGTTCTGCTTGCCGGTAACGGTGTTTGCTTTCCCAGGAATTCGCGGAGCCATCAGCTTCGGCAATCAATATCCCATTCCGGCGCAGACGGACGACATAATGATAAAAGAAGAAAGGCTCCCCCCCATGCCTTTCCCCCGTCCAGTCCTCCTCTTTGTCAATGACTTCAAATTCCTTGGTCAATCCAAAAAAGGTGCAGAGCTTTTCGGCTCCAGGCTTGAGCAAGGTATTCTTTGGGGTGCCGGGGATTTTCCCATAGTCCACGCCTTCCTTCATAATCTGGCCCACGAATTGTCCCAATGCCTGAAAACGGGCCACCGCCGTTTGCAAATCCATGTCAGGCATGGCTAGGGAAGTAGAAGAAGATGCTATACCATACCGTTGCCTAAATTCAAGGGACATTTCCTTTTTCGTTTCATCCATAGGATTTTCTGGGTTAGTTGTTACCATATTCTCTCCTTTTTCTGTCGGCGGGGTTTCGTCCCACATTATTTTTTTAGCCCATTTCCTTTCCTGGTCCTCAAACCGCTCCAATTCCTTCTGTTGATGATAAAAGTCTGTCATTCCTCAATTCCCCATAGGAGCAATTTAAAAGTTTGAGCTAATTTCTTGAGTTCTTTGACCGAGGGTTCTTCATCATAAGTCAATTCAGGATATAGATAGTAGTTATGGGGATTGACCCTCTGTCCCAAAGGTTCATAGGGGGGCTTGTAGCCAGTCCAGGAGTATGGGTCAGCCATCATTCCCCCCTTTCTTTACCATCAACTCGGCCAAGTCCTGCCTATCATCCTCATCAGACGCAATGATAAAAGCGGCAAAGAGAATGATTCCCACAATCCCGCCAAGGATAAAACAGATTACATACCACATGTCAATCCCCTCCTATTCCTATCGCTTTTTTTATCATTTTCAGACCTTTTTGTGAAATAATAGCAATATCTGGATAACCCATTTCATCTCTGTTTATTTGAATTAACCCAAAACTATGCAATTTATTCATAGTAGAAACACGAGCCTTACCAATAGGAAGAATCCAATAAGGATTCGGCTGGAAACTACCCATATATCGCATATAATGAGCCTTTGCTTCCGGTTTAGCTAATTTTTCAAGAACCATTAATTGTGTTGAAGATAATTTCATAATCACTCTCCTCCTGTCCTCTCCTTAAGATTCTCCAGGATATGCAGCCCTTCAGTATCACAACAAATCATCCCCGGACACCCCAGGAAGCAAAACTTGTGCTGGCGAAGATAGCAGTAGTCCCGGCCCAGGACTTCGGCCACCCGGCTCAAGGTGGCTATTAGTTCCTGGAGTTTGCTAATTTCAAAGTTGGCTATATCTATTTTAAAGTTAGCTATGCCAATATCGGTTTCAAAGACCGGATATTCCTTCTTCGGCCAGGGGATGATTCCGGTTGCCATGCTATCCTCCTAAAATCAATTCTAAGGCCCCATATCGGCCTGTGGTTTGGCGGCAGGGAAGAACTCTATAACAATCTCTGCTGCCTCTCGGTAGGTGCTGGCTATCGCATCCATGCGATGAGCATCCGTGCGATGAGATGGATACAGGGGATGCTTTTCATAAGTTTCAGCCAATTCAATGAATCGCTTATATAATTTAGTGAGGATTTCTCCAACCTTATCTCCCTTTTTCATCCCTCCTCCTTTGGCCTGGGGGTATGGGGGCACCCCCCAGGCCGGTCAATGGTTATGGCTTCTTGATTATACTTCTATCAACCAAACCATTTTCTCCAATAGTCAAAATGATTTGTGTCCCTGGCGCAAGAATTTTGTCATCGAACGTTGCTATAACCCATTCTGCTGGATGAGGAGAAGTGCTCCATCCACTGCTTAATTGGATGGCCATGAAAGATTGACTATCATCACTTTTGCATGATATTAAATATGGTATGTTCCCTGAACAACAAATCAAGCCTTGTTGGACTTTTAAATTTCCTTTGAAATCTTCCGGGAAAAGAATTTCCAAAGTTTCTTTTACTTCTGGACATTTTTTGGCCGCTTCCAAAACCTGTTCTTTGGTCGGCACATTTCTTGTGGTCATTTCCCCTCCTTTGGGGCCGGGTAATTCCCCCAGCCCCCCTATGTGGTTATGGTTCCTTCCTGCCAAGCCATCCCCCCGGATTCCCCGCCGGGAGGGTGGCCGTCAAAAAATACCTGGGGGCCGGAGTTCTTAGTATCCGGCTTGTTGGGTTAGGTAAATATCAACCTGATAATCCGGTCAGCCATTGAATTACACCCCTCAACGGTTCCTAAATGGGTTGGAGGTTCTCGCCGTTCGTCAAAGTTATCGGTGCGCTGGTCATCATAGAGCAGCATGGCTATATTGGCACGATAGCCGCAATCATCCCAATCTTGGCCTTTTCCTTTGGGTTTCAAAAGAATTTCACCCATTACTTTCTTGGCTTTTGCAAATTTGTTCATAAATCCTCCAATCCCACTTTCCGCTGGGCCGCCCCAGGTTTATTTCGTTTGCCCGCTTATCTTATGCCAAGTCGCCATAGGAAACATATTGCCGTGATGCCCTATCCGTTCCCGCAAGCTCCACCGGCCTACCCGGTGGTGAGAACAAGCAAAATGTATATAATTATTATCCCCTATGCCCCACCAGGTTGAGTCTCTTCGACATCGGAAGCATTTGACTTTCCTGAGCATGATTTCTTTTGTCCCAAGAGGGTTTTCCCTTATCCTGGGTTTATGATATTCCAGGAAATATACCGTGTCAAGCATTATTTTGCAAAAAAATGCACCAACCTCAAAAAAAGTTTCCGAAGGGGAAAATGGAATAGGGCAAAAAAATCCCTTGATTGTTTTGAAAAAATATGATTAGATAGAATCCATGAGCAAAAACGGACTTGGGGAGCGGGTGAAAAAGTATAGGGAACTGAGGGGGTGGACGCAAAAAACCCTTGCGGAAAATTCCGGGGTGTCTCTGCGGACAATCAAATATATTGAACAGCAAGGTAAAGAGCCAACTTTGAGAATCGCCCGGCGGATAGCCAAGGCCCTTGATATATCTATCATAGCCCTAATTGAAAGATAACCCAAAGGAGGCCCCCATGCCAGAACATAATCCAGGGTTTCATGTGAGGCGTCAGGTTGTCCCTAACATCTGCCCCAGGTGCGGCGACCATGCACTCTATGGCCAGCTATGCCGGTTATGTTCGATTTCCCAAATTCCTTATGCGGGTTACATTTTCGCCAAGCGACCTCTGGAGAATGTTGAGTGCTGGAGATAACCATTCCAACGGCCCCCGCCACAAAGAAGAACAGCCAGCGCATTGTAGTTGACAAGGCCACGGGTTGTCCTTTCGTGATGCAGTCCGAGAAATACAAGGATTATGAGGCTTTTTGCGTGGGGACTCTCAAAAGGCCAGGGTGGTTAATGCAATGGGGCAATATCCAGTTCACCAAGCCGGTGCATCTGTGTGCTCGGTATTGGCTGCCGGACAACCGCAAGCGGGACTTGCTCAATCTTCTTGCCGCCACCGCGGATATTCTGCAAAAGGCAGGATTAATAGCGGATGATACTCTAATAGTGCGGCTTGACGGCAGCCGGAAAATGGGAGTGGATAAGATGGATCCCAGAGTTGAGCTAACCTTAACAGAGGAGCCTCCGTTTTGACAATCTGGCCCATTTATATAGGTTGGTTTATTTTCGTGGGGGTGATGGTTTATTTGCTCGGGGGATGGGCACTATTGTTGTTAATTCTCACCCCCAGATGTGAACATAAAGATGACTGTTAAGAGCTTGCCTATAGGCCGGTTCCGTGGAGCCGGGGTGGGAGGGGCGGGAGGCGCTCCGTGCTTAGACAAGGCGATGCCTATCGAAGCCCTGCTAACTTCACGGCGGCTGTGGCCCCGAGGCCGTAGGGGAAGCGCACCCTTCGGGGCACTTTTTCTAAGGATGATTAAATGCAGAAGGGAACATGGTCATTAGGTATGGCTAAACATCGCACTATGGGGAATAGTCACACCTGCGACCATTTTACCGGCCCTCGCTCTCCTGGCAAAAAGACTCGGAGGAATAGCCTCACTCGCAAGGAAAAAGCACGAAATCATGGTAAACATTTTAATAAATATAAATGATTGCCCCGCCATGTCTATATGGTCTGCATTGGCGGCAGACAATGACCCATCTTGGGGTTGAAACCGAATGGAACTCATGCGACAGGAGCAATGAGCCTGTAAGCGGTTAGGGGCCAGATGGGTATAGCCCCTTGCCTCGTGGGTCTGAATTACGAGGCATTCTTTGACAACCAATTTCCTGGGGTGGGTAACCACGGGGTTCCATAGCCCGGATACCGCCGGATTAGACAGGGTATCCCCCAGGAATCTTTTGACAAAAGTATCGCGCGAAAGGCGGTGTTAAAGCTCTCCGAAGCAGACCGGACGGGAACAAGATAGGATGCGCGCAATCCTTGAGTCCTGCGGCCCCAACTATCTGGCCCCGCCTTAGCGCGATTTTAAGGAGGTTTTATGGTTTGGTTTAAATATCTTCTTTCTGGTTCTGTTTGGTCAATAGGGATTTTTCTTATTTTTATATCTGGCGCATGGTTTCAAAAATATGAGGAACTTCTTGTTCCTTTCATTTTAAGTTTGTTCGGGGGTGCTGCATTAATAGGAGCTGTCTATTTATGGCCCTAAAGCCTTATGGGAGTAGAGCATTTATGTCTTTGAAACTAAAGGA
>Ga0180009_10004995_pt1 | contig 14394 bp, 10 predicted proteins | sample OS_PC_MetaG_FD_123537 | JGI IMG/M metagenome (GOLD analysis project Ga0180009, IMG submission 123537) | Groundwater microbial communities from the Aspo Hard Rock Laboratory (HRL) deep subsurface site, Sweden - OS_PC_MetaG | ecosystem: Environmental > Aquatic > Deep subsurface > Groundwater...
CCGGCGGCCGGCGCGTGGCCTGGCAACAACCCGATCGACTGGTCGTTCTTGCTGGCACCGAGCACGCTCGACGCCAACGGAATTCCTCTACACAAGTTCACGAACGGGACGCTCGCGGCCCGTGCGTTCCAGGCCGGACCCAGCGACGTGCCGCTCACGATCGTGTTCGGCACGAGCCCGGCCGTGCTTCAGATCCTCGATGGCAACGTGCGTGGCCGTTTCGCGACGGCGACCAGCGTTCCGGCGCCACCCCCGAGTCAACTCGCGCCGGGTCTGCAGGTGGTCGATTCGCTGAACGCGAGCGGAGCAGCCGAGGGCCTTTGTGGGAACGTGACCGTCGAATCCCTCGCGCGCATTCCCGTGCCCGAGGAGCTGACGACCGGGACCAACGCCTGTCGCGCGGACTGCACTAACTCGGAGAGCTACACCTACTGCGGCGCAGACCAACCCGTGGGACCAGGCTGCAACTCCCTGCTCGACGTGTTCGTCGGCGGATGCAAGGCCACCTGGTTCTGCATCAGCGCGATCTCGAAAACGCAGCCGGACGTTAACAACGGTGGAACGTCCCCCTTGACCCTCGGTACCAACAACAAGGTTCCAACGTCACAGACGAACGGAAATCAAAACGCGTACTCCAGCTGGTTCCGCTTCACCATGAACCGTCAACACGCGACGGGCACACAGTAGCCAACCGGCGCCCGCGGCCCAGCCAGCAGCGAACAGTTCCGGTGTGAGTCTGCACAGTCATGTGCAAACACGGCGATGCCGTGTTGCCTCTGGACGCGACGGTGTCGCGTCCCCACAGGCCCGGTGTACCGCTACCGCATTGCGCTGACGCAATCATCCGTGCGACGAGATCGGATCGACGCCTCGGTTGACAGCCTTGAGCGTGCAAGGGTTGCCGTGACAGGTTCAGTAGGCCAACAGTGGGGACTCGCCATGGCGAGTCCAGAGCAGCACGGCACCGCCATGCGATCAGCTGAGACCAGCTACGTCAGCGCCTTCGCGAAGCAAGCGACGGCCACCAGCCCGCAGTATCCGGCAAACCACACCAACCGCCGCTTGCCCACGACGAGCTTCAGCGCTGCGATCGAGGCGATGCCGCTGACGAGTGCGGTCACGAAGGCAACGGACAGCGGCAACAGACCGATTTCGGCAACGAGGCGAGAGAACCCTCCGTCGAGCGCATCCTTGCCCGCGGCGGCGGCGATGAGGGGCAGGCCGACGAGGAACGAGTAGGAAACGGCCAGCGAGGGTTTCAATCCTCCGAGCAGTCCTCCGGAGATCGTGGACCCCGAGCGGCTCACCCCGGGCAGGAGGGCGAAGACTTGGATCAGCCCGACATACAGGGCTTGCTTTGGCGTGATGTCACCGAGCATCTCGTGAGGCGGGCGATCGTCGACTTCGCCACCTGCTCGTTTGCTCGAGATGCGCTCGGCCACGGTCAACAGCACGGCAGTGAAGACATAGAACGCGCCGAGCAGCCACCAGGACTCCCCGGCGGCTTCGACGTATTTCTTGCCGAAGGCACCGGCCATGCCTGCGGGAACGATGCTGATGAGCACGCACAGATAGAAGCGTGGACGCCAACGCATCGCGGCCAGGATTTCTTTGCGAAACGCGACGACGATGGCGATGAGCGTGGCGGCGTGCAGGAGCACGTCGAAGGGTAGCTCGAGGTCCTTGGAAAGGTGGCCCAGCCCGAGGTGGTGCGCGAAGGCGAGGTGACCCGAGGACGAGACCGGAAGAAACTCGGTCACGCCCTGGATCAGGCCGTAGATGAACGCTTCCCAGAGGGCGAGGGCGGGAGTGGGTTGGGACACCCGCGCGTTATACGCGGATCTGAACGACGGAGGGAGGGTTCAGGTAGGCTTCGATCTCGTCGAAGTTCAGGTAGCGGTAGATCTGGTCACGGGACGCTTTCAGGCTGCCGACCGCCTCGAAGTACTCCTCCTTGGTGGGGAGCTTGCCCTTCCACGCGGTCACGGCACCGAGCTCGGACGAGCCGAGGAAGACCCTCGCCCCATTGCCCAGTCGGTTGTCGAAGTTGCGGGTCGAGGTCGAGAACACGTTGACGCCGTCGCGAACGCGCGCCTGGTTGCCCATGCACAAGCTGCAGCCCGGGATCTCGATGCGCGCGCCTGCCTTGGCAAACACGCTGTAGATACCTTCGCCCTTGAGCTGCTCGGCGTCCATGCGGGTCGGCGGCGCCACCCACAAACGCGCCCCCGCGAAGCCCTTGCCATCAAGCACGTGGGCTGCGGCCCGGTAGTGCCCGATGTTCGTCATGCAGGAGCCGAGGAACACATCGTCGATCTTCTCACCCGCTACTTCACTCAGCAGCTTCACGTCGTCCGGGTCGTTGGGGCACGCGAGGATCGGCTCGGTAATCTTGTTCATGTCGACTTCGATCACCGCGGCGTACTCGGCGTCCGCATCCGGCTCCATGAGCTTGGGGTCGGCAATGAACTTCTCCACGTTCTCGATGCGACGCTTCAAGGTCTCGGGATCGCCGTAGCCCTGGGAGATCATCCACTTCATCAACACGGCGTTGCTGCGCAGGTATTCGACGACGGGCTCTTTGTTCAGCCGGATGGTCGAGGCCGCGGCGCTGCGTTCAGCGGAGGCATCGGTCAGCTCGAAGGCCTGCTCGACCTTGAGGTTCGGCAAGCCTTCCATCTCCACGATGCGGCCGTTGAAGATGTTCTTCTTGCCCTTCTTCTCGACCGTGAGCAGCCCCTTCTGAATGGCGACGTAGGGGATCGCGTTGACCAGGTCGCGCAGGGTGATGCCCGGTTGCATCTCGCCGGTGAAGCGCACGAGCACGGACTCGGGCATGTCGAGCGGCATCTTGCCGAGCGCGGCGGCGAACGCCACCAACCCGGAACCCGCGGGGAACGAGATGCCGATCGGGAATCGCGTGTGGGAGTCACCACCGGTGCCGACCGTGTCTGGAAGCAGCAATCGATTGAGCCACGAGTGGATGACGCCGTCGCCCGGACGGAGCGCCACACCACCACGCGTCTGGATGAAGCCACCGAGGTTGCGGTGCATCTTGGCGTCGATGGGCTTGGGATACGCCGCCGTGTGACAGAACGACTGCATCGTCAGGTCAGCTTGGAACTTCAGGCACGCGAGCTCGGTGAGCTCATCGGCGGTCATCGGGCCCGTGGTGTCCTGGGATCCGACCGTGGTCATGACGGGTTCGCAGGAAGTTCCGGGACGAACCCCGGGCAATCCGCAAGCGAAGCCGACCATCTTCTGCGCGAGCGTGTAGCCCTTGCCCGTGTCCGGCGGGACCTCAGGCTTGGCAAAGAGCGAAACCTCGCCAAGCTTCAAGTGCTCACGCGCCTTGGTGGTCAGGGATCGGCCAATGATGAGCGGCACGCGGCCACCGGCGCGGTATTCGTCGCCAAGCGTCACGGGCGCGAGCTTGAAAGAGGAGACCACCTCGCCCTTGGCGTTCTTCACCTCGCCCTTGCGCGGGTAGACCGTCAGCTCCTCACCGTCTTCGATCTTGGTGACGTCACAACGGATCGGGAGCGCGCCCGAGTCCTCGGCGGTGTTGAAGAAGATCGGCGCGATCTGTCCACCGAGGATGACGCCGCCACGACGCTTGTTGGGCACGTGGGGAATGTCCTCGCCGATGTGCCACAAAACGCTGTTGCAGGCGCTCTTGCGGGAAGAGCCGGTGCCGACCACGTCGCCCACGAAGGCAACGGTCTTGCCCGCTTTGCGCAGCTTGGCGATCTTTTCGAGGCTACCCGGGAAGCGGGTCTCGCCCATCGAAAGCGCGTGAAGCGGGATGTCGGGGCGGCTGAAGGCGTGGCCGGCGGGGCTGAAGTCGTCGGTGTTGATCTCGCCGGCAACCTTGAAGGCCACGACCTTGATCTCAGCGGGCAGGTCGGCCCGATCGGTGAACCACTTGCCGTCGGCCCAGGCCTTCAGGACGTTCTTGGCGTTGGCGTTGCCGTCGGCGGCGAGCTTGGCGACTTGTTCGAAGGCGTCGAAGACGAGCAGGGTCTTGGCGAGAGCGTCGGCCGCCTTGGCGCCGAGCTTGTCGTGCGCGAGCAGCGCGACGAGGGGCTGGACGTTGTAGCCGCCGAGCATGGTTCCGAGCAGGAAGACGGCCCTGTCCGGATCGATGAGCGGCGACTTCTTTTTTCCCTGGGCGATGTCGGAGAGAAACGCGGCCTTCACCTCGGCGGCGGGGTCGACGCCGGGTGGGACGCGATCGGCCAGCAAGGCTTTGAGGAATTCCTCTTCGCCCTTGGGCGGATCGAGGAACAGATCGCACAGGGCGGTGGTCTGCTCGGCGTTGAGGGGAAGGGGCGGAATGCCCTGGCGGGCACGTTCGTCGGCGTGTTTTCGATATTCGGTCAGCATGGGGCGCCGAGCATCACTCCATGAGACGTTGTGTTCAATGGTCGATGTGTGCCGAGTTGCGGGTCATCACCGTCCAGGGGAATTCCCGGCGAGCCCGCGCAGGGGGGCTTCCTAGGAACTTGCTGTGGGCTCTCAGCCCGCGCGAAGGTGCAAGGGGGCAGCCCGGCTAGGAATCCGCTTCAAAGGCGGGATCCGGGATTGCTGATGGCTGACAGCTGATCGCTTCTCAGAACCAGCCGACCAGGCCGCCGTAGCCACCGAAGGACATAACCTTGATGTCGATGTCGTACGTTTCGCCGCCAGCATCGATTTCGGCCTTTCCGCCCAAAGGAAGGTCGATGGCCGGGCCGACTTGGAACCCAAAGTTGTCCACGATGCCAATCACGAACATGGCTTCCAGGTCGAGTTGCATGACGCTCACCGGAGTGTCGTCACCCTGGTCCGGATCGATGGTCACCTTCATGTAGGTGAATCCGCCGCGCAGCCACACGGCGGACGTGTCACCCAGCGGAATCGCGTACCCAACCCGCGGGTTGAGCGCGATCGCTGAGACTTTGTCCAAGTCGTACTTTTCCGCGTTGCCGCCTGGATCGACCTCACCTGACGAGCTGTAGTAGCCGAGGGAGCCGCCGATCGAGAGCGATTCGATGACGAAGTAGTCAAACGAGAGCCTGGGAATCGCGCTCGGGATGGGAATTTCGATGCCACCTCCGCCGACCCTTGGAGCGACGCCCCACAGCAAGCTGACGTTGGTGCCGGAGATCTCCTGCTCCTCGGAGCCGGGAGCGTCGACTTCGGACTTTACGTTGTACGAAGTGATGCCGAAGAGCCGGTCCGCGCTCAGCGCCATCCCGCCTTCTTCGCCAAAAGACTGAGCCGACGCGGACGTCGTGACGGCAAAGACCGCTCCCGCTGCTGCGATGCCTGCTACGAGCTTGCGCATTGTGTCCTCCCGATGGATGAGGTCGCCCCCCACCCGTTGATGACCACAGTTCCCTGGTCTCTCACTACCGGACCCGAGCGAGCGATGCAACGTTCCAGCGATGCGCGATTGTTCCGTTTGGATCAGCCCGGGCGGAACCGAAGGTCGCAGCGCTGCGCGCGGGAAGGCGACTATGGGGCACCTGGCGTGAAATCTGAGGGATCCACCGCCAATCGCCGGACCGTCTCCCCCTTCTCGATGGCGTCGAGGATTTCGGGCAGATCCTCGAGCGTTACCCGGCCGTACATCACATGATCCGGCTCGATCAAGATGGAGGGACCTGTGACGCACGAATCCAGACAGCTACAAGACACCGCTCGCGCTTCAATCCGCGCCAATCCCCGCTCTTTGAGCGCAGCGCGCAGGGCCTTGTAGATGTCCTCGGACCCCCGTTCGGCACATGACCCCTTCGGGCTCCCATCTGGACGACGGTTCAGGCAAACCATCAGGTATTGTCGTCGAAGCGGCATGGCCCCAACCTGGAGGGGCAAGCCGGGGGCGTCAAGCAACCCAATCAACGGAACGATGACGGGTCGAATGTGTCAGCATTCGATGACGTGATTCAGGAGGGTCGCATGCAACGTTGGAATCCTTTCCGCTGGTGGCACTTGATCGTGTTGGCCGTCGTCGTACTTCTGACGGCGTGCAAGTCGGATGCACCCGCGGCCAAGAGCGAGCAGGGCGCCGCACCGAGTGAGCCGAGAGCCATCGCGAGCAGCGCACTCGAGCTCGCGGACGAGGAGGCGCCGGGTCGCTTCGACAAGGCGGGTGGAGGCCAGCCTGCGCCACCCCATGCGCGGCTACCGGGGCTCGGCAGGAGCGGTGGCATTGGGGTCGGTCCAGGTGCCAAGTACGGGAAGGGCAAGGCCTATGGCCCCGCTGGAGCACCTCCCCCTTCCGACGGCGACACGGCCGTCGCCCCGACCGAAACGCCGATCGACCCCAACGGTCGGTTTGCCACAACCTACCGTCCGGGCGGCGGGCACCTTGCGGCTTTCGAGTCTGCCGTGGCCCGCGGAGTGATTCCGGAAGCAGAGCGCGAGGTCGTCTCCGACATTGGCGCCCGCTACTGGACCCCGTTCGATGAGCCGAAGGACAAGGCCCTCGCCCTTCGCACCGACTTCGAACGTTCCGCGCTCCCGCCCAGCGGTGGAGAAACCCATCTGCGGGTGTCTCTCCGTTCCACGACCAAGGCGCCCGCCGGACGGCCTCACCTGTCCGTCCACCTCGTGCTCGACGTCAGCGGTTCGATGAACGGCGGGCCCATCCAGCAGGCGAAAACCGCGGCGCAAGCCCTCGTTGACAAGCTCGCCGCCACCGACGACTTCTCCTTGGTCACCTTCTCGAGCGACGCTGAGGTCCGTGTGCAGGACGTACGCGTGGGTCCGGGCAAGGCGCGCATCAAGAAGGCCATCGAGGCGATCGAGGCCGGCGGCGGAACCAACGTTGGCGAAGGGCTTCGCCTTGGGTATGAGCAGGCCAAGGGCAGGACCGTCCCGGCGGATGCTGTGCGGGTGGTGCTCTTGCTCTCTGACGGTCGCGCGAACTCCGGCATCACGAGCCCCAATCGATTGTCCCGCCTGGCGCTCGAGGCTTTCCAGGACGGCATTCAGACCAGCACGTTCGGCCTGGGAGCCGACTACGACGGCGCGCTGATGAGCTCCATCGCCTCCGACGGGGCGGGTGGGTACTACTATCTGCGTGACGCGGAACAGATCGCGCCTGCGTTGTCGACCGAGCTCGACAAGCGCCTCGATCCGGTCGCCACCGCGGTCGAGGTTCGAATTCGGCTCAAGAAGGACGTGCAACTGCTCCGGGTGTACGGGTCGCGTCGGCTGAACGCTGCGGAAGCCGCCCGCGTTCGCGCCATCGAAGTAGCTGCGGACGAGCACGCGGCCAAGCGCGACAAGATAAAGAAGGACCGGGAGGACGACACGAAGGGCGGGATGCGCTTCTTGATTCCTGCGTTTGCGCGTGACGACAACCACGCAATGCTGTTCAAGCTGCGCGTTCCCGCGGGCGTGGGTAACAAGCAGATCGCGACGATCGAGCTCAAGTACAAGGATCGCGTTTCCAAGCGCAACGTCACGGACGAAGTGCGCGTGACGGTCGACTACGCGAACAGTGACGCGGACAGCGCCAAGTCGGTGCAGCCCGCGGTGGCGCGCACGGTGCAAGGATTCGCTGCAGGCGAGGCACTACTCGAGGCATCTCGCCTGGTGGCGCACGGCGACAAGAGCCGAGCAGTAGCGCTGCTCTCGGAACGGGAGCAAATCCTTCGGAAGGCTGCCGAAGCACTTCAGGAGCCGGGGTTCAACCGGGACGCCGATCGGCTCGCGCGTCTGCGCACCCACCTGGGCGCGACGGGCGGCATGGGCGAACCTTTGGTGCTGGCCATGTTGCTCGAAACCGCAGGGCGATCACACTTGCACTAGCCAACGCTGTAAACTGGACAACCGTGCCTCCCAACACCTTTACCTTTCGGCTCGACCAACCCGCCACCCACGTCGCGGTCGAACCCGGCGGCGAAGTCATCCTCAAGGGATCGTTCCACTCCAGCCACGACGGCTCGGTCGTGGACGCCGCCACCACCACCTGGCCTTCGGGCGCTCCGGGTGGATCAAGCGTCGACACCGGCGGTTTGATCGACTTCGACGGCGGCGGTTTTCATGTCGTCTCCCGCAACCCGGACACCCACGAAGTGCACGTGGTCGCTACCGATGGCGATGCACCGGCATGCGCCATCAACCACGTGGCTGCCCCGTGTCTGCCCATTCGTGTGCACCTCCAAGCGCACAGCCGTCTGATCACCGTCAAGGAATGGACATCGTCGCTCAAGGGCGGAATGCAGGTAGAAGTTGTCGCGCCGCCTGCGCTGGCACCGGTCACCTCGATGGCCGCCAAGATGAAGCCCGTGTTGATCGGCGGCGGCGTCGTCGTTGGCATCGTCGCTGCCATCGTCGTGGCTTGGGCTTGGTATCGACACTGGGCGCGTTCGGCCAAGGTCGAGCTTCGCAGGCTCGCGCTTCAGGTCCGCGACAAGGCGACCCGCGCCGACCCCATCCTCGCTGGCCCCCTCACCCCGGCCCTCGAGTCAGCCATGAAGGCCATCGAACAACGCAAGGTCGACCCCGCCTCGGACGAGGGGAAGAAGGTCATCGCCGTACTGCGCCGGGTCGACGCCAAGCTTGATGAGAAGGCGGCGAAAGACAAGGCCGACGACGAACGTCGCGCTGCTGACGAGCTCGTCTCCGAGGTCGAGATCGCGCTCGAGGCGGCGGGCGAAGCGGCTCAATACGGACCGAGGTGATGCGCGGGTCATAGATCGACCGTGAACACGACTGCGCGACCTGCATCGGCTGCACGTCGATACAGCTTCACCGTCTCGAGAAGGTTCGACCAGGTGTAGGCAAAGTCCAGATCGCCGAGCTCCGCGTCGTAGTCATCGGGGTCGATCCGATCGTATCTGGCACGGAATTTCGACATGTCGATCCGTGCGAGGGCGTACGCCACATCCTCGACCTGTTCCTTCGTGGTGAGCGACACGATGTACGTGTCACCTTCGTGCAGCTGCAATCCGCCGAGGATGGCGAGCTTCAGCGGGTACTCGCCGTTGTCGTACTCGAGCCTTCCGTCCGTGAGCGAGCGGTGAATGGCATCCCACGCCTTGTCGAGCTCGGCCAGCCACCGCCTGTCCCAACGCTCCTCGAGCTTCGTGATGACGGCGAGCACCGATTCATCGTCTTCGGCCTCGCTGAGCTCCTCGACTTGCTTCGCGTTCAGAGCGAACAGGACCCCCCGTGCAGTCATGGCTCATCGTATCACGGTGTTCGGCGGAGGCATGGTTCGCGCGGTGGCCGATTGTCCCGCCAGCCAATCGGCCCAGGTGCAATTCGCCGTCTTTGTTGGTCCCCTCCCCATCGGTTTGCTATTCCAGACCCACATCCATGGCCGGCAAGGTTTCCTCGCCTCTTCTCAAGGTCGAGATTGAGCGCTTCGTGATCCACCTCGAAAGCGAGCGACGATGTTCGCCGCATACCGTGGACGCCTACCGCAGGGACCTCGGGCAGCTCTTCACGTTCGCCGCTCAGCGGCTCGACGAGGACGAGCCCAACGTCGGGGATGTGAACGTGTACCTGCTCCGAGCGTGGCTCGGCGATCTCGCGCGGACGCGCGCCACCTCCACCGTCGCCCGGAAGATCGCGGCCGTCCAAACGTTCTTTCGGCACATGCGGCGGCGACACGTGGTGGAAAAGAACCCCGCGGCCGAGCTCGCAAGCCCCAAGCTTCGACGCCCCCTGCCAACGCTGTGCGACGTGGACGCGGCCAAGGAGATCGTGGAGACGCCCGAGGGCACGACACCGGCGAGCTCGCGGGACAGCGCGATGTTGGAAGTACTCTACGGGTCGGGGCTTCGCGTCTCCGAGCTCGTGGGGCTCGACCTGCATGACGTCGATCTTGCCTCAGGAACGCTGCGCGTGATGGGCAAGGGGTCGAAGGAACGGGTGGTGCCCATGGGACCGCCCTGCATCCAGGCGCTGCAGCGCTACCTGGCCGAACGCCCCTCGTTGCACCATCCCAAGACGGGTCAGCAGAACGACAAGGCGCTGTTCCTCTCCGTTCGCGGAAAGCGGATGGGAGCACGCCGCGTACAAACGTTGGTTCAACGCTACGGCGCGCTCGGCGCCGGGCGGGCGGACATGCACCCCCACGCCATGCGTCACACCTGTGCCACGCACATGCTCGGCGGAGGCGCGGATCTGCGCGCGATTCAGGAACTGCTGGGGCATAGCAGCTTGTCCACCACGCAGCGCTATACCCACGTCTCCATCGAGCATCTGATGACTGTCTACGATCGAGCCCACCCCCACGCCTCGCGCGGTGGAAAAGGCTCGTCCGGGAGGTCCAAGTCGTGAGCGGTAGCAACGACCCTTCGGAGGAACAAACCGCCCCAAGCAAGCTTCGCAGAGCTGAAATGGCGTCTGAAACCAGCCCCTGGCGCACGTGGCCGGCACGCCTGGCCCGAAGCATGCTGGGCGGCGCGATCGTTGGCGGCTTGGCTAGCTGCGTGGATGCCTCGTGGGTCAAGTCCGCAGTGGCCCAAGATGCGAACAGCCCCGGATGGGGCAGCTTGCTCGTCTCCGGATGGGGCACCGCCGCACCCGCGCTGACCGCGGTAACCGCACTCTTCGCTGTGCTTGCCCTCATCGCACATCCCAGTCAGAGCCCTTCCCTCGCACGCTACGTGGCATGGCTGCGCAACGGCTCCTCAAAGGCCCGTTTGCACAGAGCGCTGCTCCTTCCGATCGGCATTCTCGGCGCCTGGGTGTGGGTCGTGTCCACCGCGCACCTGTCGCGAGCGCTGCTGTCGACCATCAAGGACGCGCGGGCCGCTGGCTTCGCGATGGCAGGGGCGAGCGCGCTCACCGGCATGCTCCTGTTCATTCTCGGTTGGGCGATCTTCACCGGCCTCAGAACCGCGCTCTCCGCTCGACGTCGCGATGTGCGTGCGCGATTCCAGGCGTGGTGGACGGGTGGCGCGGCCCTCTTGCTCTGCATCGCGATGGGCGCGTGGGGTGTATCAAGCGGTTCGACGGGTGGTGAAGGCGGCATCTTCGGGTTCATGGGCGTGCTCAGGCGGCTGGAGCTCGACCTTCGCCCACCCATGTTGTTGCTCGCCGTGGGCATCGGCGCCTTTGCCGCAGCCGGGTTGCTTCGCCGGGTGTGGGCACCCGCTGCGATGGTCCTCGCCCTCGCCCCGTTGTTGCTCACCGTGCGTGCCGCGACCGCCCTGGACGAGGCGCCCAAGGTCGCAGCGGCCTTGGAACGCTCGTCGCCGCTCGGACGAACCTCGTTGCGCGTGCTCAGGCGGCTGACCGATCGGGATCGTGACGGCGCAGCAGCGTACTTCGGTGGCGGCGACTGCGACGACGCCAACCCCGATATCAATCCCCTCGGCTTGGACATTCCCGGCAACGGGGTGGACGAGGACTGCGATGGGGCCGACTTGCCGAGTGCTGGACCTGCCGCCGTCGCCTCGGCGGCGTCAGCCGCATCCGCTGCACCGAGCACACCGCCCCCAGGAGCCGGCCTGCCCGACGATCTGAACGTGATCCTCATCACCATCGACACGTTGCGCGGGGACGTTGGCTACATGGGTTATCCGCGGAACATCACGCCAGCCCTCGACGCACTCGCCAAGCAATCCACCGTCTTCGAACGCGCCTACGCGATGTCTTCGTACACGGGCAAGGCCATCGGTCCCATGATGACCGGTAAGTATCCGTCGGAGACGCACATGGGTTGGCGCCACTACAACACCTATCCTGAAACGGATATCATGGTGCAGGAGCGGCTCCAGGCTGCTGGAATCCACACGATCGCGGTGCATTGCCACTGGTATTTCAAGAAGGACACCGGATTGGGACGTGGGTTCGACCTCTTCGATCTCTCCGCGCTGCCCCCGCAGGGCATCGACGCCACGACGGACACCAGCTACTCAGCGGATCGGCTGACGGATGCGGCCATCAAGGTCCTGTCCGACCAGGCGAATACCTCGAAGCGATTCTACACGTGGGTGCACTACTTCGATCCGCACGCCGAGTATCTGAAACACAAGGGCACGGAGGAGTTCGGCAACAAGGTCCGCGACATGTACGACCACGAGGTGCGCTGGACGGACGATCAAATGAAGCGGTTGTTGGACTTCGTGGAATCGCAGCCGTGGGCGAAGAAGACCGCGATCATCGTGTCCGCGGACCACGCCGAAGCGTTCGGCGAGCACAAGATGTATCGCCACGGATTCGAAGTGTGGGAGGAGATCGTTCGGGTGCCGTTGGTGGTTTACGTTCCCGGGGTGGAGCCCAAGCGGCTCAAGGCCCGCCGCAGCGTCGTCGATCTGGTGCCGACGATCCTGGACCTCATGAAGGTGAAGACCGGCGAGCCGAAGAGCGAGACGGACTTCTTGTCGGGCAAGTCGCTGGTGCCCGAGATCTTGTCGGAGCCCGGGGCGAAGGAAGAAGCACGCGAGATCTTGGTGGACATGCCGCCCGGTCCATTCAACGAGGCTCGCCGGGCGTATATCCGGGATGACATGAAGCTGATCATCGCGGGTGGCATTCGCTACCAGCTATTCAACTTGGCGGAGGACCCCGGGGAGAAGAATGATCTGGCTGACGACAAGGAGCTGCTGAAGCAGCAGCGCCAGTATTACGACCAGTTTCGTGCCCGGATGAAGGAAGTGCCGCTCAAGCGTCCCCCGAAGTAGCTGGCGTCGTCCTTGCCCGCGCCTCGAAGGTGACCAGCGGCAGCTCGTTGTACGAGAGCGGTTTGCCAGCCCACCTCGAGTTAAGAGACGATCCTCGCAAGGAGGGTTCATGCTTGCCGCTCACTGCCCGCACTGTGGTGCACCTGTCGCCGTCTCCCTGGCCACGCCCGATACGTTGGCTTGTGGCACCTGCGGAACCCAAAGTCCCACGCCACCTCGTGAGCGCGCAGAGATAGACAAGGCCGCCGAAATCTTGGGCGCGATGGACGAACGGTCGCGCCAGCTGTCCGCTTCCGCTCGCAAAGCCATCGCGTCGTCTCGATCCTCGATGCTCTACTTCGGATTGGCCCTCGGCCTTGGCGCGGTGCCCGTTCTCATCTGGACCCTGTTGGCCCTCGCTTCAACGATCGCCGAGGGGCGGCCCGTGTGGGAGGCGCTGTGGCTCGTGTTCACCCTCGTGCCACTCGTGGTCTTGGGCGCACTCGGGACCGTTTGGCTTCGGAGCCGAAAGAGGAAGCTGGAGGATGCTTGTGCCGCTCGGCCGCCGCTACGCCCCAACGAACCCGCCGGTTGCGCGGTTTGTGGCGCTCCACTACCCAACAGCACCGACGCCCTCGTTCGATGCACCTACTGCCAAGCCGACAACCTGGTGGACCCTGCCGTGCTCGAACGGTCAAAAAAGAACCAGTCGATGGCGTTCGACAATTATGCCCAAGCGCTCCAACTCCGAGCCCAAGGCATCAGCTCGGCCGCCGGTGTCGCAAGCGGCGTAGCGGTGGGTGTCGGATGCGCCTCGCCTGCCGTTGCCATCGTGCTGCTCGTGATCACCACCGTCGTCCTCTTCGTGTTCGTTCGCGAGCCCGCCGACGCCAAAGCCGAGTACGTCGCCGTACCCCACGGCAAGACCGCGTGCCTAGCGGAGCTCAACCGCAAAGAGGACGGTTCGGCGACCCTCGACTTCCAGGGTAACGAGCCCGAGGGCATGAAGTCCTATCGCGAGATTCCCTCCCTGAAGGGGTACCGCGTGTTCGATGCCAAGTCGCTGGTCGGTGTGAAGGTGCGCGATTCGAACGGCACTGCGGGGAAGGTTGAAAAGGTCCAATCCACCCCGGTGCTCTTGGACTCGGTCGTCGTGGTCCTCGACTCTGGAAAGCGCGACGAGTGGGCAATCCCGGGCCTGTGCTTGGTGGACTAGCTAGCTAGCTAGAAGCACCGTCATCACATAATGCCACCCGTCCGCAGCCCCCCCCGGAAGGTGGAATGGACGGCCAGGGGGAGCCGGCCGCGCCCGTTGTTACCGGCCCGTTCTCCTGGAAGGGTGATGTGCTCACGCTGGGCGAGGGCGATCTGCTTCTGGATGTGGCCCTCGAAAGAGAAAAGACAGACACGGCCTGGAACGAGGCGTTCGTTCCCACGGCAGAGGCCCACGTTCGAATCAGCATTGCACGCAACGAACATCTTGCCGACGCGCCTGTGAAGGTGCTCGCCACCTGGGATATTCCAGCGAGCAAGGTTCCGGCGCGTTCACTGGCACAGCGACGGCGAGGCCATTCTTGCGGATGGCGATGAGTTTCTCTTCTTCATTGACGTGTATGACCACAAGGGTGTCGACCCGCGCGTCGGCGATCTTGCCAGTGAATACGTCAACGAGCTCACGGCGAAGCAGAAGGGGAGCACCGTCCAGTTGACTGGACTGGAGCACTGCGACTCCCCCCAGGCAGGGGGATACTGAACCAAACTGGAATGAACTACCGATAGG
>Ga0180009_10004996_pt1 | contig 14390 bp, 10 predicted proteins | sample OS_PC_MetaG_FD_123537 | JGI IMG/M metagenome (GOLD analysis project Ga0180009, IMG submission 123537) | Groundwater microbial communities from the Aspo Hard Rock Laboratory (HRL) deep subsurface site, Sweden - OS_PC_MetaG | ecosystem: Environmental > Aquatic > Deep subsurface > Groundwater...
GGTGATTGGTCTCTTTTGCCTCTTCCCTCTTTCCGACCCACAACCACTCGCCATGACCCTCGACTAAACAAGTCAAAAAGCTTATATACATTTGATTGTTGTTTCAACTCATGGACCTGAACCTTCCAGAAAAGAGCGTGTTTTACGGGCCTGCGAACCTGTGGAAGAGGATGCTCGCTTTCCTCCTCGACATATTCATACTTGACTTCTTTGTGCTCAGCATATTCAGCGGAATCACTGGGAAGATAGTGGGTGACACAAAGGAGGTCCTGCTGGTCTACAAGATGCTGCAGCAAGACACGTCACAGGTCCAGGCATTGACTATGCTCTTCATGATAATAATCATGCTCGCGCTGGCGTATTTCGTGCTGCTCCAGTACGCCGTCGGGCAGACCGTCGGCTGCATGCTGCTCAACATACACGTCGTGGCGCAGACAGGCGAAAACAAGTTCGGAAGGCCCAGCCTGCTCCAGTCCTTTGTCAGGAACATGTTCATCATACCGACGATACCTTTCATACTGCTGTGGATCGCAGACCCGGTCTATCTTCTCTTCGCGAAGAAAGGCCAGAGGCTGACAGAATGGCTGTCAGCGACACGAGTGATAGAGAAGTTCGAGATATGAGATTCATGATTACCATAATTACCAGAACCATATTTACCAGAAGGTGAGCCCATGAAAAAGACCGAAACGCCGCAGATCAATGTCGGAGGGAGGTGGGCAGTCGTGATAATCGTACTGCTGTTCCTCGCCCTCATAAGCTTCATAACAGCGCTGATAGTCGGGATCTTCATCTCTACATCAGAGGTGGAGGAGTCTGGCAATGTCGCGCACATAAAGATAACAGGGCCGATAGTCGCAGAGGCTGACAAAGGCCTGTTCAGGGGAGGCGCTGCAGACAGCACAGAGATAGTCAGGCTGATAGAGAAAGCCGACGAGAACCCTGATGTGAAAGCGATACTCTTCGAGATAAACTCGCCCGGAGGCACAGCAGTCGCCTCATACGAGATAGCCCATGCGATACAGAAGGCGAACAAGACAACCGCGGCGTGGATACGCGAGGCAGGCGCGAGCGGCGCGTACTGGGTCGCGACAGCCACAGACCACATCGTCGCGAACCCGATGACGATAACCGGCAGCATAGGAGTGATAGCGTCATACATCGAGTTCGAGGGCACGCTGCAACGCTACAACGCCTCATACAGAAGGCTTGTGTCCGGGGAATACAAGGACATGGGAAGCCCCTTCAAGGAGATGACCGACGAGGAAGAGCTGATAATGCAGGACAGCCTCGACCTTATACGCCAGATATTCATCGAAGATGTCGCGAAGAACAGGAAGCTGCCGCAGGAGACTGTCGATGAGGTGGCGGACGGAAGGTTCTACCTCGGCGTGCAGGCAAAGGAGCTGGGGCTGATCGACGAGCTCGGCGGCAAGGATGAGGCAGTAGCCTGGATAGAGAAGAAAGAAGGCATCGAGGCAGAGCTTGCAGAGTACAGGAAGCCAAAGACGCTCGCAGAGGTGCTGACAGAAATCTTTGCAGACAACAGCTTCGAGCTTGGACAGGGGATAGGCAAGGCATTCCTCGACGCGAAAGTGGTGAAGGGAGTGCAGATAAGCACTTAATCAGCTTTCTTTTTTTGCATTCTTTGCAGAACTAGTCATACATCCAGGTTGACGACATCCTTGGCGTGCTTCATGATGAATTCACGCCTGGGCTCTACCTCCTCGCCCATTAGGATGGAGAACATCTGGTCTGCCTTGACAGCATCCTCTATCATGATCTTCTTGAGAGTGCGGGTCGCAGGGTCCATGGTCGTCTCCCAGAGCTGCGGGGGGTTCATCTCACCAAGACCTTTGTAGCGCTGGATGTTCACGCCCTCACCGCCGAACTCAGCGGCTGCCTTGTCCTTCTCAGCGTCGGTGTACACATACTTGTGGGCCTTTCCTTTCGCGACCCTGAACAAAGGAGGCATCGCAATGTACACATAGCCCGCCTCGATGAGCGGCTTAGCATGACGGAAAAAGAATGTGAGCAGCAGAGTCGCGATGTGGGAGCCGTCGACATCCGCATCAGTCATTATTATTATCTTGTGGTACCTGGTCCTTTCGATCTTGAAGTCATCGCCGATGCCGCAGCCGATCGCTGTGATGAGGATTGATATCTCGTGGTTCTCGAATATCTTGTCCAGCCTGGCCTTCTCGACGTTGAGGATCTTCCCTCGCAGAGGAAGTATTGCCTGGAATGTCCTGTCCCTGCCCTGCTTCGCTGAATTATGCACAAATACACCAGAAGCAAGCGCGAAGTTATGTGTGCCTTCGACTTCTATATCATATACGTCCATCTTCAGGTCTAATTTGACTATTCTCTTGACCTTGTGGTTATAGCAGGCCACAGCCTCAATCATGGTATATTCATCATTATCAAAGAACCTTTCAGCAAATGTGTCTTTCCTCAAAAGATTCTTATCCCCTGATCGTACCCTCTCAACATCATAATTCTCTAGGTTCCCCTGTTCTTCCAGCAGATTGAGCATGAATAGTATAGTGTGTCTGAAGTATGTCTGATCGTATGCTTTTTTTCTTTTTTCCCTGAACCCGTCAGTCCATTGCTCCTTAGTCTTCTGGCTTCGCCATATCTTCAACTCATGGTCGTCCCATTGTCTTTTGGCGCTATTACTCAGATTGTCTTTTGCGTCAGGATTCTGTTCAAAGAATTTCTTAGTCCTTTCAGCCTGTCTTTCCCTGTTCTCTCTTCTTGACCAATACTCATTCTGAGCGTCATTCAAGCGTTTAAGTGTCGCTTCTCTATACTCTTTATCTTTATTATATAACTCTCTGGACCTATTTATCATGAACTTTTTGTATTGCTTGTCATCCCATTGCTTCTTAGCCCGTCCAGAGAGCATCTTCTTCATCTCTGGCGTTGACATGATCCTGCTCATCTTATCCCTGAACATTTCTGTCTGCCTGATTTCTCGGCACTTCTGTTTGACATCATCCCTGAGGATAGTCATTTCAGCCATCTCTGCGTGCAGTCCAAGATGCTGCTCTTTAGGCATCCTGGTAATATTGTCAGGGCTATTATTCAGTTTGTTGAAGTCAATATGGTGTTTGTGGGCTCCTGCGGAAAGGGAATATTCCCCTTTTTCTAGGTTATACTTATCAGCAAGTGAATGGGTGAATACCCACCTGTGACTCTTAGGATTCAGCACCATCTCATAGCCTTTGATGGTTATTCTTCCTTTGATCTCAGACAATCTCTGGTATAAAGGCATGATGCTGGTGTCTGCTGTCAAGTTTTGGGCTTCAACATAAGTCCCATCACGAATCATGAACCTGTGGTCAGGTGTACATATTATCTCTTCATCATTGTCCAGCACGACTTTGATGACTTCTGTGTTGGATTTAGTCTTTCTAGGGTGCTTGATGAGGCCTATACCTACAGAACCATCTTCTTTGATAGTGTAACAGTAATTCTCTTTGCCTTGCTGGTCTTCCTCGATAAGCTCAATGAAAGAAAGCGCGCAGCCATCAGCCAGAGCAACCCTTGTGTCGCCTGAAAAACAGCCGCCTGCAGAATCGCCCTCGACGACAAATATCTCAGACTTCGCAGGGTCGCGCTCAGAGCAGTCAGTCAGCTTGCCTGGCAAAGAACCGCCGTTCAGCGCGCCTTTCCTCCTGGCGAGGTCCCTTGCCTTCCGCGCAGCCTCCCTTGCCTTGGCAGCCTGCACAGACTTCATTATGATCAGCTTCGCGACATTAGGGTTCTCCTCGAGGAACGTGCTCAGGCCTGTGTTGACCAGCGACTCGACGATGCCCTTCACGTTGGAATTGCCGAGCTTTGTCTTTGTCTGGCCCTCGAACTGGGGCTCAGCGAGCTTCACGGATATGACTGCGACAAGACCTTCCCTCACGTCGTCGCTGGAGAGCTTTACGTCCTTGTCAAGCTTGTTCTGCTCAGCATAGCGGTTGAGGGTCTTTGTGAGAGCTGCCTTGAAGCCCATGAGGTGCGTGCCGCCCTCTGTAGTGTTGATGTTGTTCGCGAAAGTGAATACGTTCTCCTGATACCCGTCATTGTACTGCAGGGATATCTCAAGATATATCCCTTCCTTCTCCTTCTCAAAATAGATAGGAGGGTGCAGGGGGTTCTTGTTCTTGTTGATGAAATCCACAAAAGAGACGATACCTCCATCATAATAGAAGTCATCTTTGCTCCCTGAACGCTCATCAGACAACGTGATCCTGATGCCCCTGTTGAGGAAAGCCAGCTCCCTCATCCTGGCAGATATAGTGTCATAATGGAAGTCAGATGTCTCCATTATCGTGTCATCAGGCCAGAACCTCACCAATGTGCCTGTCCTGTCAGTGTCTTCCAGCACCTTGAACTCGCCAGGCTCGCCGCGGGCGAACTCCTGGAAATGTTTCTTGCCGTCCCTGCAGACCTCTACATCCAGCTTTTTTGAGAGGGCGTTGACGACAGACACCCCTACACCGTGCAGGCCGCCAGAGACCTTGTATGACTGCTTGTCGAACTTGCCGCCTGCGTGGAGCTTGGTCATCACCACTGTAAGCGCAGATACATTGAACTTCGGATGGATGTCGACAGGGATCCCCCTGCCATCATCAAGCACAGAGACAGAATTGTCAGAATGGATGGTCACCTGGATGTTCTTGCAGAAGCCTACCATAGCCTCATCAATGGAGTTGTCGACCACCTCATAGACCAGGTGGTGCAGGCCAGGAAGCCCTGTAGAGCCTATGTACATGCCAGGCCTTTTCCTGACAGCATCAAGCCCTCCTAGGACAGTAATAGAAGATGCTTTATAGCCTTCCCCTTCCTTTTTCTTTGGGTTGTCATCCATGGTGGTTTCCGGACTAAACTCATATTTTTCTCGACGGTGATAATCACCAGAATCTGGTGTCCAGTAATGAACGCTGATATATATACTTTTCTGTTTGAAAAATGGCTTTATACGGCTTGTAGAGCCTGAATTCTGGCATTTCAGCTTTCTGAAAAATGCTGTTCCGGAGGCTGTTTCTGATGGTGTTTTTTCGAGCTGGGCTATTGTGCTTTACAGCACTTTATAATTTATAAAGCTCCCTTTAAAAAAGCAAAAGATTTAAATACTAGAATGTCTATAATACATTGAATTCTACATACAACATATACCTATGCAAATCTGTCTCGCAGGTGAATGATGAGAACAACCCCCCTTTGCATCACTGGTCTGAAATACCTCCTGAAGCCAATCAGCAGGCTTGAGAGAGTCTTTTCGTCTATTTACCTTAAATCTTGCCCAATACCCTCAAGAACACTTCTCATACTCATTTTTTGCCACAGTAGGAATGGTAGCTGCACCACCCGAACCAACAACTGACGCCTAGTCTGGTTACACAAAGACAACAAATGAAGAGCGTTGAACGACAACAGCGGGGGCGGACCATTCCTGCTTTTTTTTTTACAGCGATCTAGCTGCCTGACTCAACCACTTCTACAGCAACGTCAAATGCGCCTGAGTTGTCCTTGTAGTCCCTGCGGACGCAGAACTCTTCATCACCAGGCCCTATTGTGCCTGCGGGCCTGTCGCTGTCAGGGAAAATGAACTTAAGCTCAGCCTCTTCAGAGCCATCATACGCAAGCTCTGCATATGACCCCACTGGGAAATAGCTCTCTCCTATCCTTGCCCAGATGCCCCACGTGGATGGTGTCTGGTCAGGCCCCGCACACACATCATGGCTTCTCCAGCATGCATTCCCCTCTGCGCGTATCCGCACAGTGCTGCCCGGAGAGACGCGGATTCCCGTCGCCTGGAGGTATATCGTTGACAGCACCCTACCGAGATAGATTCCTCCATGCCCTACAAAAGGATTTGCCATCTCAGTGCAGCCGTAGTTCATCGCAATGGTCAGACCTGCTGAAGCACGCCCGCAGGGGTTCTCAGCGACCAGGCCGAACGAGTTGCCTTCAAACACCAGTCGGTCTGGTGCAACTATACGGAGCTTCAGACCCTCCCCATCAAGATAAGGTTCTATTACAAAAGGGGCAGGGTCGCGGCCAAGAGAGAGCATTGTGCAGGAGCTGTCGCTGCGGAGCCTCCCCTCCAGGTCAACGACCTTCTCCTCCATGATATCAATAGGCACGTACACAGGATTGACCTCAAAACGCGGCAGGTCAGCCTCTGTGCAGTCATCCTCTGCGCAGCCAAGGGATGCGGCGCCCAGCCCTGCCGCCACAGCCAACAAACAGACAATCCTTCTTATTCCCATAACCAATCACCTTCAGACCTTCGCATACTCTTCATCACTGAGCTCCTTAATGGCCGCCCTTCAGCGCCTCCACAAGCCTGTCCCGCAGGCCCTTCCTCGCGACTATGAGAGTAAGAACAGCATCGTCCTTGCCTTGCGTCTCTATCTGTCTGCCATGGATGTCAGATATCTCGAGGCCGCAACCCAGCGCGATGGGAATCACGCCAGCGACATCGTACGGATGGAGCATGGCGCCGCTCTCAGGCGGCCACAACCCTCTCGGGTCGACATAGGCGTCATACTGGTTGCGGAGTATGCTCAGGATGTCAACGGTGGTTGCGCGAGACCCGTCATACACCTTGATCCCCGGGTCTGCATCGACGATGGCCTGCTCGATGTCCCCCTTCCTCCTGCGCTCCCTGTTCGAGTAGCCCACCACCATCACCCTGAAGTTCGAGTCCCCTTTCTTGTCGACGAAATCCTTCGGGTCGAGAAGCACCCTGTCGCAGAATGCCAGATAACCGCCGTCGACCTGCACGCCTGAGAACACATTGCCGTTGTGCATGTCATAGACGACGCCCAGGAGTATGGAGTCCATGGCCTCATTGTCGCAGAGCGCGACAGAGACTGTCGCGAGAGGGGAATACCCTAGGACAGAGGTCTTGCAGCGCTTTGTGTTGGTCGTGCCGTCAATCTCGTCGATGCGGAGGACGCGCTTGCCGCCGTTCTCCTCTTCTGAGTGGCCATTGTCTATATCCTGCAGCTCGTGCAGCTCAAAAAGATACTTGCCCCTGAACCTGTCATTCTTATGGAACCTGCTGAACTTCTCTTCCAGAGAGCCCAGCATCCACTCGTATGCGAGGCGATCGATGCTCGACTCCTCGTGGCCACGGACGAGCTTGGTGTCGACGATGGTTCCGTTGTAACTGAGGATGCGTCCGGCCACGTCGGCGACGACCTCCTCCAGCGCAAACATGTAATCCTGCTTAAGCCTCAAAGACATAGGCATATTAATCCCTCCTTGTGTTTCATCGAACGTTCATAGTGATGATTCGCTGCTATAATTCGATTCGGTCATCATCTTACAGACCCTTGACGATGCAGCCCTTGAGCCAGACATCATCCTCTGCCTGAGCACTAGGTTGACCTCCTCGCTCTTCCTGTCGCACTGGCAGTCAGCGGCAGTAAAGTCAAGAGGCAAAGCGCGGTAGTATGCGCCCCAGAAATCCTCCTTCTTCAGGTCTGCAATCCTGACTGCGCTGAACTCCTTCGAGGCAGTGAGGCAGCAAGGATAGAGATTGCCGTCGAAGCCGACTGTCGGGTAGAGCCACCTGCTGTAACACGGAAGAGTCCTCCTTGTCCTCTTCTCGAAGCGGAGATAGACAAGCCGCTCGCCGAACCTTCTACTCAAACCCTTAAACCTCTCCTTGAACCCTGAAAGCGCCTGGTCTGAGATGGATGGAAAGTCGGAGTCTCGCGACTGGTGCGCCATGGTGGGCAAGATAGGCACAGAGAACCTCAACGAGTCCATGCCCATATCAAGGAAGGTCTTGACGAACGACTCCACAGACGCTCCGCAGTTCTCTTCAGTGAGAAGGTACGTCGCCTGAATCCTAAGAGGAGAGTGTCTCTTCCTCACACTCTCTACCAGCTTCCTCACATTTTCCACAACATGATTATATAATCTGGATTGACCGTTTGCGTCATGCACTGAAGCATAGGTGCTGTTGTCCCCAGCATCGACGCTGAATGTCATGTAATCCCCCTGGATGGATTCCTCTGCCAATGCACGAATCGCTTCTTCACCCAAGACAAGCCCTTTTGTGTGGAGGCCTGTGGCGAAGCCACGCTCTTTTGCAGCCCTGAATATCTTGACGAAAGAAGCCGAATTCAAAGGGTCTGTCCTGAAACCTGAGATGACTAGCTGCTTAGGCCTCTCGCCCGTCCTTGGGCTGCCCTTAGAGAGGTCATCTATCACATCCACCAGGCGTTCGCCCGAAACCCTCTCCGCGTCGTCTATATCGCCTTGCATGTAGCAGTGGCTGCACTTCAACCAGCAAAGCTCCCTTCCGCTCGGAGCGGGATGGAGCTCCACCTGGTAAGGCACGACCCTTCCTGAAGCAAGACGCCCTTCCAGGTCAGGAAAAGCATCCAGCAGATTATCACTGTATGCATACTGATTGCCCATATCCCAACCACCTCGTAAAACCACCTAGCATAGCTCACGCTACCCCAACACATCCTCCCAGAGGATCACACCTGTCTCGAAAGGAAGCTTTCTTTCTTCAGCTCGTCAATGACATCAAATAGCTTCAGCTCCTGGAGGCGGAAGCGAGAGTTCACCTCGCTCAAAAAGAATTTCAGCCCATCTATGTCCTGGAAGACGAGATGGGCCAGGAAGTTAAAGCCATGGTTGACGCGGTAGAGGGAATTCAAGGCGGGATGTCTCTCTAGATGCTCCTGAAGGGCATCCCTGTCACTAGTACCCACCTTGAAGCCCATATAAACATCGCTCTTGTAGCCGATCTTGTGGAAGTCGACAAGCGCAGTGTGGCGGATGCCTGCCTGCCTCTTCAGCGCTTCCAGCCTGCCGTAGAGCGTGTTGACCGGCATCCCCAGCTCGCGGGATATCTCTGTCGCCTTCTTCCTGCCGTCAGAGCGCAGGTGCACAATGATGTCAATGTCGGATGGATTGAGCATGGCCTAAGCACCGTGAGGCTCACGGAAGACGCCGTGATTATCATGTACTTTGTTATATCATTTATAAGAAATCTTTTGGTAAAAATTAACCTAAAATGATAAAATTTAAATAATAAATATCATTATTGTATTAAAATGGCAGAAAACGTGTTCTTAGGGCAGATAAGGTCTGAGCAGGGAGCGTCCAGGATGGACCTTTTGGACAGGAAGATATTCTACCTGCTGTGCAAGAACGCGCGGTATTCCGACACGGCGATAGCCAAGGCGCTGCGCATAAGGAGAGAGACCGTGAGCTACCGCATGAAGCGCATGAGGCAGAATGGCCTACTGTACGGGTTCCTGACAATGATCGACTCGCGGAGGCTCGGATTCCGGATGCACCTCATCTGCATGAAGCTCAAGCAGCTCGGCTCGCAGCACATCAACATCGACGACCTCATCACGAACGAGAACATCACAAGGATAAACACATTCGGCGGCGGGTATGACCTCCAGATAATAGTCACATCGAGGACGCTCGAGGAGTTCGATGCCTTCCTCGAGGGATTTCTCGGGAAGTTCTCCGATACGATACAGGATTATACCGTGCTTGAGATAATCGACGAGAATTTCATAGGGATTGAGATAATTCTCTCGCCTTCTGAAAGGAAGCTGCTCAGGATAACTGAGAAGAAAGGAAGCACTTTCGAGAATGAGTTCGCCTCCGCAAAGAGGGCTGAGGAGGTTGTCAGGATAGATGAGAAGGACGTGAAGATACTCAAATCGCTTAGGCTCGACGGCAGGATGCCTATTGCTGAATTGTCCGAGAAGGTCGGATTGGCTGTGCCTGCGGTCACCAACAGGATAAGGCGTCTTGTGAGGGAAGAGGTGATCAAGGGGTTCATACCATACGGCTCTCTCGATGGGATAGGATACCAGTGGTACATGCTGTACCTCCAGGTCAGGGAGATGGACAGGAAGAGGTTCCTCACTTGGATGAAGCAGCACGGCAATGTCCTCTGGCACATGAAGCTCGTCGGAAAATGGAACTACTCATTCAGCATATTCGCGCAAGACAACACAGAGTTCAACAGCATACTCAACAGCATAAGGACAGAATTCGCATCGAACATAATCAGCTACGACTCGGTGCTCGTCTTCGGCCAGCAGAAGTTCATGCATAGGGTCTGCTAGGTATGCCTTTTCTCTCTGCGTATCGCTTCACATCCCTCAGCACCAGCGCCCTTACCCTGCCGCATCCCTTGTTCCAGAAGGAGTCTCTTGAAGGAGGACCTGACAGCTCATTCTCGAGATACCACGAGTGGTAGAAGCCTGAACCGTCCCAGACGCCCTCCAGACCCCTGTTCTCCAGATCATGATGTATCATGAACTCCTTTCTCAACTCAATGCAGACCTCGGTGCCGAAAGGAAGCTTCGACCCGTCTTCTGTCGCCAGTACCAGGCCGAACTCAGGATGTTCAGGATGGAACCTGATGTCCTCCCCGTATCTGTGGCCGAAGACCTTCTCGGCGACAAAACGTGCGAATTCATACTGGCTGCTTGATTCCTTCTTCCCGTGGCTGATATTGAAGGCCAAGACGTCTGCGCCGAGCCGGACAGCGCGCCTTATCACCGCCTCGAGCATGATCTCTCTCCAACCCTGGCCTCCCTCCCTTGACGTGATGTACTTCGCGTCCTTGCTGTTGGCCATCACGCCGTCGACAAGGATGACATCCTCTCCCGATCCTGATTTCGTCTCGACCAGTATCGCTGCTGCGACATCCTTCTTCTCCTGCCTCTGGCCAGAGACGTGCATCTTCAGGATGTGCACATATCCGTCGACGATGTAGGACAAGGAGGCTTCGGCACTATCCTTCACGGGTTTTTCCGGGTCCTGCGCCCTTGATTGGAAGACACAGGCAGCACGTTGGTCCAGGTCGCTCAGTATGATCCCTGAGGGAGCGAAAACCTCTTCAACCTCGACAGTATCGACATCGAGAGGGTACAGCTTCTCCTCCAGTCTCCTGATGTATGCCAAGAAGCGAGGCATCGAAGCTGCCACGTCCGTGTCTATGAAGCGACGGAGGTCCCACAGAAGGCCGCTTCCATTACTGTCGACAAACTTCCTCAACTCCCTGTCACGCCTCTTCCCCGCGGTCCTCACCGCCAGAGCCAGCCTGTCCACGAAAGGGTACCTTTTTGCGTTGTAAAAATCTGAGAAGTCACACTTTGCGAGGGTGGAGGTCTCTTCCGCGCCGATCTCTTCCTCCAGCTCGGGAAACTCTTCCATGGTGCTCTCCAAGCCTCTCCTATCATCCTTAGGCCTGACACACAGGACATCTCCATGACCCTTGAAGGTGACGCCCCTCCTCTTCTCTATCTTGCGCAGCGCCTTCCCAACCTCTGCGGAAAGCGCTTTCAGATTCTCGTCCTTCAGCTGCCTCCTGTCGTATTGCGCGCTAAGATGATAGAGCATCCTCATCAGTTTCTGCAGGTCATGCCGATCCTTCCTTGTCGCATCACTCCTTCCTGTGTAGTCTGCACGAGAGGAGTAGTCTGGCCGGTCATGCTTTATGAATACCACTTTTCCGTGGAGCGCTATAGGGAACAGCCCCAGCTCGTCCTGCAAGGGAGCCAGTCCGCGGACATCCTTGAAACGGTATTCCAGAAAAAGATCAAAATCCTGATTATTCCTCTCAAGCACCTTGTGCGCAGACTCGAGCCACCTCCTCAGCACGTCCGCGCTGCTGATTGCAGAGATGATCCGCGCTGTCCGAGGGAGGTACGCGTTCACCTTCCGCGGCCTGGCTGCCGAATAGTCAAGCAATGATACGAGCAGCTCCCTTGTCCTCGCGTCCATCTCACCGAGCCGCCTGAGCGTGTCGATGTAGATCCCGAATATCTGCTCGTCATCAAGAAGGGTACACTTGCCGTGGTAATGCGTCAGGTCCTTTATCCATGGCGACCTGAGGCAGTCTTCAGCGACCGTCTCCATGAGCTGCGGATCCTTCTTTTCAACTCCCTCCAGGATGTCCAGGTATCTCGACGCGGTCTGGTCCCTGCTCAAGGCGCCTATCCTGCTGACAGCCTGCCTGGCTACCGCCTGCGCAAGCCTCTCGCTAACCTTGTTGGCGCCGGTCACGAGCGCAACGTATGTCTTCGCGTTCCTGTCGTATTCGGCATCAGGGTCCCTCAACCTAAGATGGTCCGTCTCTATGAACCAGTCGATGTGCGGAAGCACGCTCGCGAGCACAACATGCATCAACCCGCTGTTCTCCTGCTCGATGGGCATGAAAAGCTCATGTATGAATGACCTCCACACAGGGTCTGCGCAGTGTTCCATCGCTCCGCTGTAAGTGATTATCTTTGAAAGAAGGTCGAGGTGACCCAGGGCCTGCCCTGCAGCTAGCTTTCCGGCATCCTCCCCGAACTTTGCCGCATACGCGACGGTCCCGAAATAGGGCGCCAGAAGATGATCCCAGAAACACATCATCTTCACAAATGGGACAAAATAATTCACACCTGTGCTGTCCCTTGACGAGATGACCCTGGAAACCTCTTCGCAGACTGCTGGCTGCAGCGATGTCGCGTGTGTCTCAAGAGCGCTGATTACAGCCTCAACATTCCTCTTAGGCACACGAACCCCTGAGTCCACGGCATATCCCCTGAACTGGTCCACTATGCTCTCCAAAGAGCTGTCTCTTGCATAGAGCCTGCGTGTCTGTTGCGCAAATTCCTCGCCCTGGAAATATTCCTCTGTGGCTATCGAGGCAATGGGAAGCCTAGCGGCCTCACGCATAGCGTCTGCCAGCGGATGGTTTATGCACACGGTTGACTTCCGTGTTACCTTTCCCAATCTATCTAGCTGGCATTGCGAGCTTTCTATCATGATTCTATTCTCTAATTCTCGCGGTATCCGGGAATTTCCATCCTCACGAAAGGCTTCTTCTTTAGGCGCGTCTAGTCCGTCTGGCAATTTGACTCCTCTAAAATCCTCAGTCTACCTTCTTCACCCCAGTCTCGATCCCGCTGACACAATCCCCCCAATCATTCTATACTGGCAAACCAGCCCCTCTTCATCCAGTGCCCTCGCAAAATATTAGCACTCTATTCAATATAAACTTTATCATCAAATGGTGGTCACGGATTCTTTGAATCGTGGGCATAATTACCCATAATTAATCATCCTTATGCTGAAATAAGCGGGTGCGCGTGGTTTTTAAGACTTCAGAGCGTTTTTCTGCCTTCAATCCGTAATAAAACTGCTATCCTGCTTTTTTTCCACGTGAAGGGGGTGCGCGGTCTCAAGATTGACTTGTTCTCGGAGAGAGATGTGCGGTCATTGGATGATCATGCCGGGCAAGTATGCGCGCTTTACACGGGCCCAGCAAGATGAAGCTCAAGATTAGATTCAGTAGTTACTTATTAGTGATTAATGGGGGAAAAGTTTAAATATCTGTGCAGCACTCTCCGGCACAGTCAGTAATTTCCCAATTCTGGGTTGACAAATAAATAGTGTTGAGGGATGAGAATGAAAAGATCAATCGCTTTGGTGACCATGATTGCGGTGATGGGCTGCGGAAGCATAGCAAGGGAATATGACATGTACGAACCAGACGATGACGGCGGGGATGCTGGTGCGGATGTTTACGTGCCGGATGCTACACCTGATTCTTCACTGGATTCAAGCCTGCCTGACGCGGATGTGGATGCCGGAGACGGCAGCCCGACTGATGCGGGCCCGGATGCTGATGTGTGCAGCGGCGGACCGCTCAATTTCCTCAACCAACAGGGCATAGAATACCTTCTCGGCGATGTCCTTCTCAACGGAGACGGATCATTCGAGGCAGAATCCGCAAGAGGCTGGTACAGGAACTCAAATGCGCTCAATGAGTACAATGTCGCGCCTGGAAACCTTGTCGTGTTCAGCAGGGAGACTGCCGATGTCCCTGGCATGAGCGGAGTCACCAGGATACTTGAATATGTCGGCTATGACAGCACGTACAACCTTGTCCAGTTCCGAGACCTCAGCACAGGCGGAATGATAACCGGCACGGTCTACCATGACGGTGCCTATGATGCATGGGACATAAACGTCGGCGGGTACACGTTCGGCGGCACAGTCGACACGGCAACAGGCAGGATCTCGCCAAGGCTGGACAGCGGGGATTTTGCAGACGGGCGCGAAGTCCTTATCCACACAGCAGAAGGCGCAAAGACAATGGAAGAGCTGCTGTGTCCGGATGCTTGAGATATTAGTTCTTTAATTTTTTTTACTTCTCACTTTGAATCGATATCATATCAGCCTTCGGCAGAATGATACGTTTATGGTTCTTAGCTCCTGACTTAGTGTCGGGTCTTTGCGTGCTAAACAGCGTAACGCAGAATCAGCCACACTACCATCGTGAACACTGCAAGGCCGATGACAACGTAGAGGGCTGTCCTGCTGTTGGCGAAGCCGAA
>Ga0180009_10004997_pt1 | contig 14388 bp, 14 predicted proteins | sample OS_PC_MetaG_FD_123537 | JGI IMG/M metagenome (GOLD analysis project Ga0180009, IMG submission 123537) | Groundwater microbial communities from the Aspo Hard Rock Laboratory (HRL) deep subsurface site, Sweden - OS_PC_MetaG | ecosystem: Environmental > Aquatic > Deep subsurface > Groundwater...
AAAGAGTTGGTGATTGTATTAGGATTCAAGGATTCAGATTCAAGTTGTGTAGTTAAAGCAAACATATAGGAGCGTTAACGTAAAATATAAGGAGGTTCTGCAATGGATAATAAAGAACTGATTAGCATGCTAAACAGGGATCTTGCCGATGAACACGCGGCTATTTTAAGGTATCTTGTTCATGGTTACCAGGAAGGAGAAGATACACCTATTGGTGCAAGCCTCCTTTCGAGGGCACGAGAAGAAATGTGGCATATGCACTGGCTTGGAATGATTATCGGGCAGCTTGGAGGAGAACCCGATTTGGAACCTGCTCCATATCCTTTTGATCCGACAAACCGTGCAACAATTTTTAAATCTTACGTCGACTACGAGAAGAAGCTTATCCCCCATTATCAGGATGAGGCAGGCAAGGTGAAGGATGCACATATAAGGCGCGTTCTTGACAGGGAAGCATGGGAATCAGAAATTCATGCAAGAAAATTTGGGAAGATTCTCAAGAAGCTGACACCCGATGAAGCTTCAGGGAAACCGGGAGGAGAAAATAAACTGCCTGTTGAATTTGTTAATACATTGCAGGAAATAATAAAGAACAAATATACACAGATGCTTCAACGGATAAGAAGCGCCTGGGTTTTTCAGAAGGACGCAATGCTTGGTTGGCAGATTATGGATTTTTCAATGACAAAGATGAAGCAGCTTGCACATGTTTCCGAAGAAGTTGCCGCAGGAGGAATTAATCCTCTGTTAAAATTGGACAAATCGGATTTAAGCGCCTCGGTTGCCGAAGCTTTGAAAAATGCCGTTGAGGATCTGCAAAAATCACGCGTGGAATATATAACTCTTCAGGCAGGAGACGAAATAGCAAAACATGCCGGCCTTGCGAACAACATTGAGCTTGCATTAAACTAGGAAGAGTACGAAGCATCAGAGATGAAGGAATGGCTCCACAAGCTTACAGCTTCGTAAAAAGTCATTCTGCTGTGTTGCGCTTCATCTTTCGTCATTGCAGCGTACCATAAAGTACTCTTCATTCCTTAAAATTCGCGCGCCTTGCACAATGAGCTTTTTACTTTGCTGTCTAAATTTTGATTTATTACGAAACCGTTGTCTTTGAAGGGTATCAGGAATAGTCCTCCCGTGGTTGCTCTTTACCTCACAAAGAGGAGTACCTGTCTGATATTTGAAGAAGTGCTCCGCTCTGATATTGACTTGCAAAGTCAAGATTAGGCCTGCAGCAGGTTATGGCCTGACCGACAACACTAATGGCTTTTTGGGGAGTGTTATTTGTCTCGCTTATGTGTGACAGAATCACATGCTCAAGTTCATCATGTTGGATTTCCTGCAAAAGAGCTTTAGACTGTTCGTTTGATAAATGGCCCGTCCTGCTTTTTATGCGCTGTTTCAGGGGCCATGGATAAGGGCCGTTTTCAAGCATGTCAGGATCGTGATTGGCTTCTAAAATCAAAACAGAGCATTTTTTCAGGTGTTCTTTAACCATTGTTGTGGCTATCCCAAGATCAGTTGCAATTCCGATTTTTGTGCTGTTCTGCGAAACTGTAAATCCGGCTGTGTCTTCGGCGTCATGGGATATTGAAAATGGATGGAATATCAGGTTGTTTATTTTAAACTTTTCACCGCATTCAAATTTTTTAAATTCATAAACTTTCCCAAGAAACGGAGAGGCTGCTTTAAAAGTTTTATTGCTTATGTAAACAGGTATGCTGTAACGGCGGGAAAGAACTCCGACTCCATGTATATGGTCCGCATGTTCATGCGAGATAACGATTGCATCAAGTTTTTCGGGTAAAAGTTCTTTCGATTTCATCCTTCGCTCAATTTCAATTCCGGATAATCCTGCATCAACAAGTATCGATGTTGTACCATTCGAAATATATATTGAGTTGCCTTTGCTGCCGCTTGAGAGCATGCACAGGGTAAGATCGCATGAATTGACAGCCTTAGGGGGGGGGTTGCAGTTTTTCATATCATAATCCGGTATGACCGAAGCCGCCTTTGCTTCGCCTGGTGTCGTCAAGTTCTTCTACAAGTTCAACATTCGCCTGGTAGACCTTTTTAACCAGCATTTGCGCTATCCTGTCACCGCGCCGGAATGTATAAGTTTTTTTCCCGAGGTTTATCACTGCTATCATTATTTCACCGCGATAATCAGCATCTATGGTTCCGGGTGAGTTTATGATGCTTATCCCGTGCTTTGCGGCCAGCCCGCTTCTGGGGCGGATCTCAATTTCAAATCCGGGAGGGATTGCCACAGCAAGACCTGTCGGTATCAGCTCGATATTTCCATGCTCTACGTCCAGATTCTTTTCAATGGATGCGCAAATATCCATTCCTGCAGAAAGGGGCGTCATGTACCGGGGAAGAGGAATATCCTCATCCCTTTCAGGCTTCAAACGCAAAAAACGTATAGTGGGGTTATTTCCCATAGTTATATTGCCAGAAGATTTTTGAATTGGTTTTCCCCTGAAACAGGTCCAAGTATTGTGATCGCAAGATTATCGGGATCGAAAAGATTCCGGGCGAGGGTAAGTATATCCTCTGCCTTTACCGATTCTATATCACTAAGCACTTCATCAAGCGGTACAAATCGCCCGAAATGAATCTCGTTCTGTGCCTGCCTGAACATCTGATTGTCTGTGCTTTCAGAAGCAAGAAGGAGGCAGCCCTTCGAGTATTCAATGGCATCTTTGAGCTCGCCTGAACAAACAGCATGCTCCTTAATCCTGGAGAGCTCTTTGATAATGACATCTGCCGCCTCGACTGCATTGCCTGGATCAACGGCAACATAGGCTCCGAACATGCCTGTATCAGTATATGAAGATATGAACGAATATACAGAATATGCAAGTCCTCTCCGCTCCCGTATTTCCTGAAAAAGCCTTGAACTCATATTTCCGCCAATGAGAGTGTTTAGCAGAGAAAAGGCATAACGCTTTTGTCCGTGATCGGCAAGCCTTTCAGCGAAACACAGATATGTACCTGCTCAAGGTCTTTCTCATAAACATTTACGCCTGATTTCACTTCGGGAGCTATCCGGTCCGGGAAACCCGCCCCTCTTCCCTTGGATTCAAAAGCCGGACCAACAATATCCATTATATGGTTATGCTCGATATTGCCGGCTATCGAAATAACAGTCTGCTGCGGCTGGTAACGGCGTATGAAATAATCTTTTACGTTATCAGTATTGAAACCAAGAATATTTTCGCGCGTGCCAAGTACCGAAGAGCCGAGAGGATTATCTCCCCAGCAGCAATGCCCCGTGAGAACATGTATATAATCCTCCGGATTTTCTTCAACCATTCCGATTTCCTGAATGATGACAGGCTTCTCTTTTTCAACTTCTTCAGGATCAAAAGCTGAATTTAAAAAAATATCAGAGAGGAGATCTGTTATTGCTTCCGTGTGGGATGTTATTACTTTTGCGTGGCAGCATGTCGTTTCCATTGAGGTGAAGGCATTTGTATTCCCGCCCATAGCGTCAAATTCCTTGGCGATCTGAAAGGCGGATCTTCTTTTTGTACCCTTAAACAGCATGTGTTCTAAAAAATGAGAAAGCCCGCTTTCAATTAATAATTCATCGCGGGCTCCGACATTTACTAAAACCCCCATCGAAACGGAACGGGAATAAGGCATATCGTGTGTAAGAATCCTGATACCGTTATCGAGGGTTGTTTTATTTTCAGGCTGGGTCATTTGTTTCTTCCAGGACGGCTTTATGGCTCAGGCGTATCTTGCCGTCTTTGGAAATTTCAAGAACCTTAACTTTTATAACGTCTCCTTCTTTGACAACATCTGAAACTCTGGTAACCCGGTGGTTTGAGAGCTGGGATATGTGGACCAGGCCGTCAGTTCCGGGCATTATCTGGACAAAGGCGCCGAAATCCATTATTTTTACGACAGTTCCTTCATAAATGGCCCCAATTTCGGGTTCCATAGTTATATTGCTGATAAGCGCAAGCGCTGCCTGTCCGTCTTCTTTTGACATTGCCGCAATCTTTACAACTCCGGAATCATTTATTTCGATACGGGTATTCGTTTCGCTCTGGATGGATCTTATAATTTTGCCGCCCGGCCCTATAATGTCCCGGATCTTATCCGGATTGATCTTTATAGTAGTTATAGCAGGAGCATGCTGGGAAATTTTTTCACGGGGCTGGCTGATGGCTTCAAGCATCTTGTCTAGAATTATCAGCCTGCCGATGCGTGCCTGTTCCAAAGCTTTTTCCATTATATCTTTTGAGAGCTCAAGAATTTTTATGTCCATCTGCAAGGCGGTTATTCCTTCTCTGGTTCCCGTTACCTTGAAATCCATGTCTCCTGAATGGTCCTCGTCTCCAAGTATATCAGTAAGGATAACAACATCATCTCCCTCCTTGACAAGACCCATTGCGATACCGGAAACCGGAGCCTTGATAGGCACGCCGCCATCCATGAGAGCCATCGTGCCGGAACAGACAGTGCCCATAGAAGAAGAGCCGTTTGATTCCAGAACTTCAGAAACAATCCGGATGGTATAGTCAAAATCTTCCTTGGCCGGAAGAATTTTTTCCAAAGCCCGTGTTGAAAGACCGCCATGTCCTATATCTCTCCGGCTTGGTCCTCCGAGGCGCTTGGTCTCCCCCACCGAATAAGGTGGAAAATTATAGTGGAGCATAAACGGCCTTGATTCTTCACCGCTTAATGTTTCAACTCTCTGCTCGTCAGGTCCTGAGCCAAGTGTCAGCACGCCGAGCACCTGCGTTTCACCGCGAGTGAAAAGGGCGCTTCCATGTGGTCTGGGGAGGATTCCGACTTCACATGTAATCGGCCTTACTTCATCAAATTTTCTCCCGTCAATACGGCGCCCTTCCTTAATTATCAGGTTTCTGCAGATTTTTTTCTCAAAAGAGTAAAATATTTCAGAAAATTCATCCTTACGGTCTGCATAATCGGGCCCAAGCTGCTCAAACAATTCAGCTTTCAGAGCACGCAGGGCAGAATGTCTGTTTGTTTTTCCCGGTATAAGGAGAGCATCCCGGATTCTGGATCCGGCTGCAGTTTCGATCTTTTCAACAAGAGCCTGATCCGGTTTCTTTTCTTTGCAAATTCTTTTCGGGACCCCGTTAGTCTCTTTTAATTTTTCCTGAATGGCTATAATGGGCTGCATGGCATCGTGACCGCAGAAGATGGCTTCAAGCATATCTTTTTCATTCACAATATTGCCGCTGCCTTCAACCATTACAACTCCGGTTTTTGAACCTGCAACAATAATATTTATTTCACTCCCTTCACATTCTTTTATAGTCGGGTTTATTAAATACTCCCCGTTTTTCCTGATTACCCTGACACTGGCGATGGGCCCTGCGAACGGGATATCCGATATTTCGAGCGCTGCAGATGCTCCAATCATTGCAAGAACATCCGGATCATTTTCATGATCCATCGAAAGAACTGTTGCTATGATTTGTGTTTCATAAAAATAACCTTTGGGGAAAAGAGGCCTTATAGGCCTGTCTATCAGGCGCGAAGTTAAGGTTTCCTTTTCAGAAGGCCTTCCAATTTCACGCCTGAAATAATTCCCGGGTATCCGGCCGGCGGCATAAATTTTTTCCTGATATTCGACCGAAAGAGGCAAGAAATCGCCCGGCCTCTCTTCGTTTGATGAAACCACAGTTACAAGTACTATCGTATCGCCGTATTGTACTACTACCGATCCGGATGCCTGCTTTGCAAGTTTGCCTGCCTGAATAGTCAATGTTTTTCCACCGATATCGGTTTTATATGTATTTTCCATAAAAATCTCCTAAAAATAGACTGCTGTTATTCGGGAAGATTGAAGCTTTCCGCCGCAAGCAGCGTTCCGCATGGGGCGAATTCAGCCGCGGGGAATCGAGTCTGTTTATAATTTGTTCGCTAACCCCGCTGCAAGAAACAGAAAAATGCGCTCACTGTTTCGGATCAAAGCTCTCAAACCACAATATCTTTTTGCTCCCGTATTAAATATTCAGGATACTCAAAGAGAGAACTGACAACTGGCAGGTACTTATTCCTCTCGTTTTAAAAAAACTGCCCTTTAACCGGTTCAGCAAATGATTGCTTTTTATCTCCTGATACCAAGAGTATCAATTATTGTTCTGTATCTCTGTATATCCTTGTTTTTCACATAATTTAAGAGTCTGCGTCTTTTACCTACAAGCATAAGCAGACCTCTTCTTGAGTGGTGATCCTTTTCATGAACCTTCAGATGTTCGGTAAGATAAGATATTCGATGTGTTAAAAGCCCCACCTGAACTTCCGGAGAACCGGTATCACTTTCATGCAGCTTATATTTTTCAATTAACTGCTTTTTGTCGTCAGATTTTAAAACCAATTTCTTTTCTGCCTCCTTTTTTTTGAAGTACAATATTCATATGTTGTAATTATAAATAGTTATAAAGCCATTCTGCTGTGTTGCCGATTTAATAAGCTTTACAACGCAAGCATATCATTTATATATATTTATCGGCGCAAACAAACAACATAAATTATTTACGACGGCTTTGTATAAAGCCATTCTGCTGTGTTGCACTTTCATCCCCGCCCTGTTGAATTCTCGCTGCGCGAGACGGCAGGGCCGATTCAACAGGGTGAATCATTACAGCGTACCAATTAGTACGCTTCATTCCTCAAGATTCGCGCGCCTTGCATTATGAGCTTTTTACTTTGCCGTCTGAATTTCGACTTTTTACTAAAGTGTCATTTATGACGACTCAACAAAAGCAGATTCTATTAAAACCTGTTTATAACAAAGCAATAAACAAACTTACCATTAATCCTGTTCAAAACAGCAATAAGTTCATTCTCTTTGTTTACAATTTTTATGAAATCGTTGAGCCCGGTCAGCAAATCAGAGTTAATATCCTTATCGGTTATTGTCTTCCCGCAGGATATCTTTTCAATCAATATATCATTTGCGATGCAGCCGGGAATATTTTTTAAAGCATCCGCCATTTTTATTACTTTGGATGGTATACTTCCCGATAAAGCAAGTTTTTCAAGTTCCACTATTGTTGAAGCTTTGCTGATTGAAAATCCGCAGCTTTCAATCCTTCTTAATTCTTTAAGATGACCTCCACAGCCAATATCTTTGCCTATATCCGCACAGAGCGTTCTTATATAAGTTCCTCCCGAACATGAAACCTCAAAAAAGATTTCCGGGAGATTTATTTCAAGTATTTTTAAATAATAAATATGAACTTTCCTTGCCGGCTTTTCAACCGGCCGGCCTTTCCGCGCAAGCTTATAAAGCGGGACTCCCTTATGCTTTAAAGCGGAATAGATCGGGGGAACCTGCTCAATATCTCCTTCATATTTATTAAAAGCCGATACTATCTCTTCCCGCGAAAAATTCAACTCATTACAGGTTGAAAGAATTTTTCCGGTAAAATCCTGCGTATCGGTTGAGACTCCAAGGTGGAGTTTAGCCTGATATTTTTTGTCTCCTCCAAGAAAGAACCTTGATATTTTTGTTGCCTCGTTTAAACAGCAAATCAATACACCCGTCGCAAATGGATCAAGCGTTCCTGTGTGTCCTGCCTTTTTTGCTCCTGTCAGTTTTTTTAAAACAGCAACAACTCTTGCAGATGTAATATCTGCAGGTTTATCAACAATAAGTATTCCGCTATCTAATTCAGGCATCTCATCTAAATTTTTTCAGACAGGCTTATAATCTGAGCCTTCAGGGCCTCTATTGTTGTTTCAATGTTAAATCCTGCCGCACCGGGATGGCCGCCCCCACCGAACGCCGAAGCAATGGCTGAAACATCGAATGTTCCGTCCGAACGCAAACTGACATGAAAGGTTTTTAATCCAGAAGATTGATCCGACCCGCTCTTTTGTTCCTGTATGAGTGCCGCTACTTTGACATCTTCAATGCGCCTTGCATAGTTTATAAGGCCGTCTATGTCCTCTGAATGAGTTCTTGTTTCATTTATCATTTCCTGAGTTATCGTCATCATTGAAAGTTTTCCATTTACTGAAATTTCGATTGAATCAAGAGCAAGATTCAAAAGCCGTATACGGCCAAGAGAGTACGTGCCATAAACGTGCTGGGCAACTTCGTAAGGGTTGACTCCGCAACCGATCATTTTTTCACAAATTGCAAAAGCAGACTGATTTGTGTTCGAAAACCGGAAAGAGCCTGTATCCGTTAATATGCCCGTATATATTGAGTTTGCTATTGCGCTGTTTATGGGTATTTCCATCTTTTTAATTGTGCGGTATACAATTTCAGCAGTGGAACATGCTTTTGTATCTATCAACCTGCAGGTTCCAAAATTATTATTTGTTATATGATGATCAATATTTAAAATTACAGGTATGCGGGAGGCTGCAGATGAACCTTTTCCGATCCGCTGTAAATTTCCGCAATCAAGAATAACGGCAGTATCAAATTCAAGTGTTTCCGGTATTTCATGCTCTATGCGTTCAATAAAGGGTAGAAAGCGGTAAACTGCCGGAATAGGGCTTTCATTAAACAGAAAAATCTTTTTATTAAGCCAATCAAGAGCTATCCCGAGGGCAAGCAAAGAACCTATCGCATCGCCATCCGGGTTTGTATGAGAAGCAAGCAGCACATGGTTACTCTTTTTCAGGTGTTGAATTATCTGGTTCATCATCGTTTTTTAAAGTTTTGAGCAAAGTCTCTATTCGTGCTCCATAATCAAATGATTCATCATAAAAAAAAGATAGATCAGGCATATAACGCAGGCCCAGCTGGCTTGCCAGTGTGCGCTTAAGATAACCGGCCGCACTTTTAAATCCTATGGCCGCATCTTCTGCAGATTTATTGCTTCCGGATATTGTAAAATAAATCCTGGCAAGCTTTAAGTCTCTGGACATTTTGACACCGGTGATTGTTGCCATATCAAGCCGGGGATCTTTTATATCCTTAATCAAAATTTCTGACAGAATTTTTTGTATCTGACCTGCAACCCTGTCGGCTCGCGAAAAGAGCGTCATAGATTGATTATCTCCATTTCGGTGTTTATAATTTCGGCCAGGCCAAGCTCGTCGGCGAAATTAAAAACTTTATCAATTATTGAATTTGTCAGAATTCTGTCATTTCCCGCAACAGCAAAACCAATTAAAGCTTCATCATAAATATCGTTTGATCCGACTTCAGCGACTGATGCGTTGAAATTGTTTTGCAGCCGCCCGATTATCGACTTTACAATTTTTCTTTTACTTTTCAGCGAACGGCAGTCATGAAGCCTGAACGTTATTATTCCGAGACCGACAACCATGGTTTATTCAAATTCCGGCTTTATCTCTTCCATGTAATAAAATTCAATTATGTCGCCGACTTTAATATCATTAAAATTTTCTATGCCGATTCCGCATTCAAAACCGCTTGAGATTTCCTTAACATCATCTTTAAATCGTCTTAAAGACGAGTTTTTCCCTTCAAAACAGACTATTCCATCTCTGATGAGACGAACCTGCCGGCCACGTTCTATCTTTCCGTCTGTTACATAGCTTCCTGCTATGGTTCCAATTTTGGGAACATGGAAAACTTCCCGGACCTGGGCTCTTCCAAGAACGCGCTCAACAAATGTCGAAGACATCAAGCCAACAATAGAATCTTTTATATCTTTGATAACATTGTAAATTATATTATAATAGCGGATATCGACATTTTCATCATTCGCTATTGTCTGTACCTTTGAGCTTGGGCGAACATTGAAACCAATGATAATGGCGTTGGAAACTGCGGCAAGCGAAACATCCGATTCGTTAATGGCTCCTGTTCCGGAGTGGATTATATCTATTTTAACCTCTTTATTCGACAGTTTATTGAGAGAGTCTCTTATAGCTTCGATAGAGCCATTAACATCTGCCTTGAGTATCAGGGTAAGATTTTTAACCTGTCCTTCCTGAATGCGGTCGAACAGATTTTCAAGGCTAAGCCTGCTTGTTTTGGCAAGCTCCTTGGCGCGTTGTCTCTGTATTCGATATGTACTGACCTGTCTTGCATCTTTTTCATCTGCAAGAGAAATCAGCTCGTCTCCCGCCATTGGTACACCTGAAAGACCTATTACCTCGACAGGAATTGACGGACCGGCCTCATTTACTTTCATTCCTCTGTCATTCAGAAGAGCCCGCACTTTCCCGTAGTGAATGCCGCATACAACCGATTCTCCGGTATGGAGAGTGCCTTCGCTTATAAGAACGGTTGCAACCGGACCCCTTCCGGAATCGAGCTTTGCTTCAACAACGTGACCTAATGCCAGCTTGTTGGGATTTGCTTTGAGTTCAAGAACCTCGGCCTGAAGAACAATCATTTCAAGCAGGTCATTTATTCCTGTTCTTTGTTTTGCAGATACCTTTATAAAGGGAGTGTCACCTCCCCATTCTTCCGGAACAAGCCCAAGATCGGCCAATTCACGTTTAACCCGTTCAACATCAGCTTCGGGTTTATCTATTTTGTTAACAGCAACGATTATTGATACTCCGGCAGCCTTTGAATGATTTACTGCTTCAACAGTTTGAGGCTTTACGCCGTCATCCGCCGCAACAACAAGAACTACTATATCTGTAACTTTAGCCCCTCTTGCACGCATAGCTGTGAAGGCTTCATGGCCCGGAGTATCTAAAAATACTATATGTCCACTCTCTGTTGAGACGTGGTAGGCTCCTATGTGCTGAGTTATTCCGCCAGCTTCAATTTCAGCAATTTTTGTTTTGCGGATTACATCGAGCAGGGAGGTTTTACCATGATCGACATGTCCCATTATTGTTACTACGGGTGATCTGCTGATAAGAGAGCCCGGATCGTCCTTTTCCGTTTTTAGAAAAGTGCTTTCCTCAAAAGATGCCCGCTCAACCTCGTAATTGAACTCCGTTGCAACCAGGACTGCCGTATCAAAATCTATTGTTTGATTGACTGTCGCCAGCACACCCATTCCCATGAGAGTTTTTATCATTTCGCTTGATTTAATCCCCATTCTCTTTGCAAGATCGGATAAGATAATGGCATCATCAATCTTTATCCTGCGTTTAATAGCTTTCGGTATAGTTATTTGAGGTTTTTGGCCATGTACAACCTTTATTTTAGCGCCTTTTTTATCTCTGCGTATCCTTGGTTGAGGTGCATAAAGATCTTCAGCCTCAACAATCTCTTTTTTCTTAAAAACTTTCTTTTTGAATAATTTCTTATCTCTTAAGTCTAATTCTTCTTCAACCTTATCTTTATCCTTCTTTTTCTTTTTTTCGGGAAGAGCGACATCTTTTTTCGGGACAACCTTATCATGAGCTTTTTCATGAGCAGGTTTTCGCAACATTTCCGGAGTTATTTCAACGGTAGTTTTTGTCCCGGGGATATGAGGTCTTCTGGCTTCAGGAGCCCGGGCAGGCGCTGCAGGAGAGGTCTTCTTAGGAGGGACCGAAGGCTGGGCCGGTTTTTCCTCTGCCACCGGTTCAACTATCTTTGGCCTTTCAGGGAGTCTCAGAATTTTTGCAGGAGTCTCCTTTCTTGCTTTTTTCAAGGCCTTAACAGGTTTTAACGTCTTGATAACCTGTTGTTTTTGCTGCTCTTCAGGGATCTGTTTGACTTCTTCGTCCAATTCAGATTTTCCTGCTTTTTCATGCTCCTGCGGTTCTGCTTCGGCAGGAGATGTTTCAACAGGAACAGATTCTTTTTCCAGAGCCTCCTCTGCCGGCAATATTGAGCCTGGAGCAGCGGCTTCAGCTTCAGGAGACTCTTTTGCCGGTGGTTCAGGTTTGGGTTCTGCCTCTGCCTGAACAACAACCTTGCGCCTCCGGATTATTGTAGGCTTGACGCGGGTTTCCTCGACATCTTCGGAAATTGAAACCGAACCCTGAATGCCTGCTTTTATCTTTGCAACTGTGTCATCATCCAAAGAACTAATGTGGCTCTTGATATCGATATGCATGCTTCTAATCTCGTCAAGAAGAGCCTGATTAGTCATATTAAGATCTCTGGCAAGTTCATATACTCTGATCTTTGCCATTCAGCCCCCCAATATTATTGTTAACGGGTATTTCACAGAATTAATCTGCCTCTAAGCGTCCTAGTATATATAAATTAAGATTCCGGTGTATTGCCGCTGTCGGGAATCTCTTTCGCCTCTTCAGCGACTTCGCTGTTTTCGTCGTTTCTTTTTGACACGGATTCTATTGCCGAGCGTATCAGTTTTTCAGCCTTCTCCGTGGCAATCCCCTTTATCTGCGTTAAATCATTAACTGCGGCATTGCTTATCTCTCTGGCCGATGCAAATCCTTTTTCAATTAATGAATTGGCAAGGCTTATTCCGACTCCCGGCAAAGAGACAAGAGAGTCATAACCATTTTTCAGAGCTTCAATATAATGAGATTCGTTTTGGACATCCAGACTCCACCCGGTGAGTTTTGAGGCGAGTCTCACATTCTGTCCCCTTTTCCCGATAGCTATCGAGAGGAATTCATCAGCTACTATCACTTCCATGGAACGATTGTCTTCGTCAATAATTACTCTCTTTATTTCAGCGGGAGCCAGGGCATTGCATACAAATTTCGCGGCATCAACATGCCAGGTTATAATGTCAATTTTTTCACCTTTTAATTCCTGAACAACATTCTGAACCCGGCTTCCTTTCATTCCGACACAAGCTCCAACAGGATCTATATCGGAATCGTTTGAAGAAACAGCGATTTTGGCCCGTACGCCAGGTTCACGGACAGCACCCATGATGCTTACGATCCCTTCGCTTATTTCCGGGACCTCAGTTTTAAAAAGGTTAACCAGAAAGTTCGGATTAGTTCTAGAAAGAATAATTTGCGGGCCACGGGAGTCCTGAAGGACTTCTGAAAGGAGAGCCCTTATCCGGTCACCCCGCCTGTAAGTTTCTTTTGGAACCTGTTCGCGAACGGGCAATACGCCTTCAGCCTGGCCAAGGTTTACTATGATGTCGCCAGAGTGCTCAACACGCTGTATTATACCATTTATTATTTCACCCTTGCGGTCAATAAAACTTGAATAAACGGCATTTCTTTCGGCATCTTTCATTTTCTGAATAATCACCTGCTTTGCTGACTGGGCTGCTATCCTGCCAAAAGTAGTGGTATCCATTTTGCTTCCAAGGCTGTCGCCTATTTCACATTCAGCATCGAGTTTGCGGCCGTTCTCAAAGCTGATTTCCACTGCGCTGTCTTTAACTACTTCAACTACTTCCTTAAATTGGAAAACCTCAATTTCTCCGGTTTGATCGCTGTACTGGATTTCGATTTCGATTTTATTCCCAAATTTTTTTCTGGCAGCCGATTTAAGGGCCTCTTCAATTGCATTGATGAGGACGTTTTTATCAATTCCCTTGTCCCGGCTTACCTGATCAACGACACGTTTTATTTCTGATATAAGCATCGGTTTTCTCCGTTATAGTCGAATAGTCGCGCCTTTGTGATTTCCTTATAGGGAATGGCAACGGTTTCGTCATTCGCATTAAGTTTTACAAAGCCATCAAAAAAACCAAGAATAACACCTTTAAAGTTTTTTTGCCCTTTAATAGGCAACGAGGTTCTAATTCTTGCAATATTACCTTTAAACCGGTCAAAATCTTCAGGTTTTCCTAAAGGTCTATCATTGCCCGGTGATGAAACCTCAAGATTGTAAGACCAGTTTGTATTCAGATTTACATCAAGGATATCGATTAATTGGCGACTTATTTGGGTACAGTCATTCATTGTGACCCCACCCGGTTTATCAATATAGAGACGAATAATCCTTCCGATTGATTCCCTGTGGCACTCAACAAATACAAGCTCCAGCCCTTCCGATGCACACAGCGGTTCTGCAAATTCTTTAACTTTAATAATAAGTTCTTCCGGGGTAACCTGCAAAACGTTCCCGGCTATGGATTCATCTCTCGTTTTAACTATTTTTCTTTCTTTCATCTGTTTTATGCTTGTTGATATTTAAAACAAAAAACGGGCTATCGCCCGTTTCCCTCAACGTAATAAAATTGTAACAATGGATCGAGAAAAATCACATGTTTCTAAAAAATAAGATACTCAAATAAATTCTCCAAAACACATATTCATCGACCCTGTCAAAACAGCCTTTTTACGGAAAAGGCGGACTTTATATGGAGCGGGCAACGAGATTCGAACTCGCGACTCCAAGCTTGGGAAGCTTGCACTCTACCAGCTGAGTTATGCCCGCTTACCGAATGCTGCTGTATATGACAATTTATAATTAATGTCAACAGTTTTTGAAGTACCTTTGTAAGTATAGCCAAAATACATATTGATCATCTTCAAAAGAGTCGGTGATTCCATTAGGATTGAAGCTCCCCGCAGCAAGCTATGGGGAATGAGCTCGCTATTGCGGTTCAAGGGGTAGAGGATTCCAGG
>Ga0180009_10004998_pt1 | contig 14386 bp, 21 predicted proteins | sample OS_PC_MetaG_FD_123537 | JGI IMG/M metagenome (GOLD analysis project Ga0180009, IMG submission 123537) | Groundwater microbial communities from the Aspo Hard Rock Laboratory (HRL) deep subsurface site, Sweden - OS_PC_MetaG | ecosystem: Environmental > Aquatic > Deep subsurface > Groundwater...
CTCTATCTTGTTCTCTTATTTGCTCACATAATCTTAATCCATCTAAATTACCTTTGCCATTATGGATATTTCCGGGCATTAAGGGATCATAATTTATGTCTGTAATGATTAATCCTGGTTTATTGTTTTTATACCTTTCTAAGCATTCTTCAATTGTGTAAGCATGTAAAAATTCATTAAATCCAAAGAATCTGAGGTTTCTCTCTACAATATCATGCCAATAATCCATATCATCTGAAATTAATGTTTTTATCATAAATGTATTAATGGAATAAAACATTTATAAATCTTTCTTTTCTTTTAAGTAGTAACAAAAACCAGTTAAGAGCTCAAAAGAAATTTCCAGAAAATATATTGAGAGCGGCCTTATAATATCCATGGTACTTAACTTCTTTTAATAAATCAAATAGAAACCTTTATATTTGTATTATTTAGCAATTTTCTCATGGGAAATTTAAGATTATTAAAAACAAATAAAGAAGTTAAAGATTTTTTACTTAATAAAGAAAATATTCCTATTTTAGAATCTAAATTAGAAAAATTTGTTTTAGAATATAAACTATCTCAAGAAAGAACTGAAGAAAATAAAGTTATGCTTAGTAAAAAAAATTTGCCTGAAATCTTTGCAGATGTAAAAAAGCAAGTTGATGAATTCCTTGGCATTGATTGTCCTGAATCTCCTAAATTTTATTTTGGACTTCAAAATAAAGGGCAAAGTATAAGGGATAAATTATTGAATGGGGTATTTCTTTCTTGTGGTTTAATTCAAATTTCATCAGTATTTCTCTATGAAAATATGTCAGAAGTGCCTCCTCAAAATTTGTTTTTTGGAGTTGGTTTTGTTTCAATGTATTTATTAAATAAAATCTTTAACAATAAATCTGATTTATTGGCTTTTTATTCTTATTCAAAAAAAGAAATATTTACAAAAGAACAAGAAATATTAGATTCAAAGCTTACTTTGGTGCATGAATATACTCATTTTCTTCAACATATAAAACTTGGGAAAAAGCTTGGAAGGATAAAACATTCCTTTTGTGAAGAAGGTCATGCTAATGGGCTTGCAAATAAATTAGCAAAAATATTTTCTGAGAATGAAAACAAAGATTATTTATCTAAAGTATATTCGGAAGAGCAACATAATTTTTTAAAAACTTATTCTTGGATTTGTAACAAATTAAATATTAGAAAGAAATTTGAATCAAACGTTGAGTTATCTAAACCAAATAAATATGATTTAGGAACAGCTTATTTCTATATTAATGAAAAATTACATGGGGATGGTATTTATAGGAGTTTTTTAGAAGAATCTCCAGATGAGAATGATTTTTATATGGATTTTTTACGAGGTTATTTCCATAATTTTAAGTAGAAACCTTTATAAATAGATTATTTCTCCTCATATAAAGCTTAATTTAATCAATAAAATGGGAAATAAAAGTAGGGGTCTAGGGGCCGGAACAAAGTTGAAGAAAAGAAGAAAAGCTTCTAAATGGAAAGATAAAGATTATGTTAAAAGAGTATTCAAGTTAAGAGAAAAGGCAGATCCATTAAGAGGTAGTTCTCAAGCTAAAGCTATTGTATTAGAAAAAGTACAATTAGAAGCTAAACAACCAAATTCAGCAATGAGAAAGTGTGTCAGAGTACAATTGATTAAGAATGGAAAGAAAGTTACTGCTTTTGTTCCAGGTTATAATGCTATTAAGTTCATTGATGAACACGATGAAGTTATGATTGAATGCATCGGCGGTAAAATGGGTAGATCTAAAGGCGATATTCCATGTGTCAGATGGCAGGTAATAAAAGTTAACGACCAGTGCTTAAACGCATTAGCTCATGGCAAGATAGAGAAAGGTAGAAGATAAAATGGTTAAGATTCTTTTATTCAATAGATGGGATACAGAAGGAATTAATGTAGAAGATAAAGGTCTTCAAAGATATATTAATTTAAAACCTATTCTTGTTCCAAAAACAGGCGGTAAAAATGTTAAGACTATTTTTTGGAAATCTAAGAATCATATTGTTGAAAGATTAATTACAAAGCTTATGGTTCCAGGCCATAAAGGTAAGAAACATAAGATGAGTTCTGGACACTGCTGTGGCAAGGGAATTTCAAGATATGATATTATTGAAAAAACCTTTGAACTTATTGAAAAGAAAACAAGCAAAAATCCAGTTGAAGTTTTTGTTAAGGCTTTAGAAAATGCTGCACCAAGAGAAGAGATTACTACAATAGAATATGGTGGAGCTCGTTATCCTAAAGCAGTTGAATGTGCACCTCAAAGAAGAATAGATATTGCTATGAGGATGATGGTGCAAGGTGCTTATGGTAAATCATTTAATTCTAAGAAAAAGATAGAAGTTGCATTAGCTGATGAGATTATTAAAGCTTACAACTTAGATACTGATTCTAACGCAATTGCAAAGAAGCTTGAATTAGAAAGACAAGCTGACGCAAGCAGATAAATATTTTTCTTCAAACAATTTTTCTGTATTAGTTATTTTAGAAAGCTGGTATTCTATGTTAATTGCAAAACTTTCGTATCTTTGTAAATTTTCTGAATACATCTCTTTTAAATTTTTAAGATTTTCATTTGATTCTCTAAAATTAATTATTTCTTCTTTTGTTTTTAGATAACTTTCTTCTTGCATTAGCTTTTGTTCTAATGAATGAATTTGTTTTCCTTCATCTGTGTGTTCGATGAAAAGTCCATGGCCAAAGAATTCATGAAATATGTTTTGTAGGAAATATTTAGATTTCAAAACATGCGCTGAAAGGTTCCTTGGAATGTAGATCCCTTCAGCTATTTTGAAATCATTTTTTTTACAGAAAAATTCCCAGTTTTCTGTATCATAAATAGTTAATGAAGACTTTTCAACTTTTACCTTGAAGTTATCTTCAATTAACTGATTTATTGCTTTTAACATCTTATTCAGCATTCATTGCTATTAATTGTGGGTTGGCCATGAACTCTTCTCTCTTTAGGTCATCAATTATGTAGTAAGTTTCTCTGTTAAGTATTGGGAACTTTTGTTCAAGAATTTCCATGAAATCCTCTAATTCTTTTATGTGCTCAAAAATGAATTCTACCAAAAAGTCAAAACCATTATTCACTTTTAATAAACAGTTTACATTATGGCATTTAGAAAGATATTCTTGAAGTTCTTGTCTTTTATCTCTTTCAATTTTTAACAAGACATTTGCTCTTGTATTATAACCAATCTTTTCAAAGTCAATTATTGCAGTATTTTTCTTTATTAGGTTGTTTTTGTAAGATTCTATCTTTTCATGCAATGTAGAAATAGGTATTTTTATTTCTTTGCTTAATTGTGTCAGGCTTTTCCTGCTGTTTTGTCTCAATGCAGCTATTATCAACATTTCTTTTCTTTTCATTTTGTCCTCCAGGGATTTTTACTAGTTTTATAGAAATCTTTCAGAAAGAGTGTTAATAAAAGAAAATGCCATATAAGGTATATAATTTATATAATTTTTAGTAAAGATTATAAATGAATGATTGATTTTAACAACAAAATACTGATTTAGGATATAATAAAATGAATAAATTAAAAAAAGGATTGATAACATTAACTGCAATTGTTGGTTTTATGGGGCTTTCAGCTTGTGAAAAAATTATTCATTATGATTATAAAATCAACAATTATGTTTGCAAAGTAAGTGTTCCCCTAAATCAATTTCAATTATTTGAAAATGGAGAATTAGTTGGAAAGCGAAAATATTTTAAACCTAATTATTTAAAGGATAATTCTTATTTAAAATATACGCTTCCTCATGATTCAATTTCAATAATATTGGAATCAGATAATAAGGAAAAAATTGTTAATGCTTAAATAAATGTGAAAAATTGTTTATAGAAGATTATGAATGATTTTTTAACAATAAAAATAAGAATAATATTTTTCCCTATCTAATGTTCCCTGAAAAGTTATAATATATTGTGGTGGATAAACTATTTGGTTAGTATCTTCAGACAATACTAAGATTGATTTAATATCTTTAGCACCACATTTTTCTAAAATTTTTAGGATAAACTCTAAATCTCTATCAAAGATGGGATTCTTAAAATATTGCCTATCATCAATGTTGCCTACCATTTTAATTATATATTAACTCATAAAACTTTTTTAAATCTACTGGTCCTTGATATTTAACATCAAATCTTACAGGGTATCCAACATCTATTCCAAAAGTCCCATTAGAATATTTTTTCCAGCAAACTATTGGCTCTTTTTCAATTTCCATAGCTCCAGATTTTCTTAAAGCTTGAATAATAAACTCTAAATCTAAATTATTAATATAACCTTTTGGTTCTATTCTTTTAAAAAAACTAATAAGATAATTATCTGTCTTTTTTTTGTCTAAATTATATTCATTTAATTCTCTGGCAAAAGTACGCAAATCTATTAAAACTAAAGGTTTACTTTTCTTTTTTTCCATTTCTCATCCATTTGCTTATATAATTATAAAGTCTGTCTAATGTATTAGAAAAATTTTTCACATTAAAAAAATCAGATGTATGGCTTGGAAATTCTTTATTAATCAATTGTTGAATTAATTTTGGACTTTTTTGTTTATAGATTTTAGTTCCTAAAGTTTGTCCTAATTTTTCAGCTAATTTTTCAGCACCATATTTAGAAACATGTTTTTCAACTTCTTTTAAGACTAGGGCATCTTGATCTATTGTAACTCCTTCTAAATTAGTTCTCATAATTTTTTTAACTATTTCATCATCTTTTTTATGTTTAGATGGTTGATCTTCATTTTTTAATAATCCGCAATAAGTAACAATTGTTTGTTTTATTGCTTCTCTAAAGAATGAATCTAATGTACTTAATCCCTTTTTTTTAAATTTTTTATCATAAATTAATCCAATTAATTGTTTATAGTTCAAATCTTGTTTTAATGCTTGTTTTGGGTATTGTAAGCAACTTAAATTTAAATCCCACAAGAATTCTCTAATTTCAAAAGATTTATCAAAATCTGTTACCATAAAGTAGGGAATAATGGGTTATTTATAAGCCTTTGGATAATGAAAAATAAAAAAATTATATCCTTTTAAGGATATTATCTAAATCTTCTTCTTTATGCCCAAGCACAACTTTAGAAGGTTTCTTTATCTTTAAATTTAATTTATAGTGTAAAAATGCGTAAACCCTTACTACAATTGTTCTTTTTCTATCTTCATCTTGAACTAATTCAGGAAGATTTGTTTCATTTAATAATAAATTTTCTACTAACTTTTCATAAATTTCTTCTATAATTTCATTCTTTCCTACTATTTTTTTAAGATATTCCTCTGTTTGTTTTTTAATTCTTTCTAAATGATCAATATCTTCTTTAGTTCTTGGTGAAAGTTTTGTTTTTTTACTAACAATATAATCAAAATTAATTCCATAAATATTTTTTAAATCTTTTTTTCCTTCTAAATAACCTCTAAATCTTGCTGAAAATAATGTTTCATCTCTAGCTTCTGCATCTTTAAGCCAATTTTTATTTTTATATTTGCCTTTAATAACTCCTTCTTCAGTCATTAATTCACAAATCCTATCATAACAATAACTAGACTCCATCTCTTTTTGACCTAATTCTTCAAGTAGGCGTGCCTTTACATTTTTTAGTTTTTGTTCTAACATTTTTACATCTCTACAATTGAATAATGATTTGTTTATAAAACTTACTTATTAATACTTTTAAAATTCATAAGATTTAAGTACTGGGGCTTAATTAAGCTGTTTTACAGTGATTTAAAGTAACCGAAAGCTTTATATACAAGCATATACTACTAATCAGTAATAACAAGAGGTTTTCCTGATCCTAAAAAATAAAACAGGAGGAGGCAAAAAATATGGCATACAATATAAATGAATTCGCAAAAGCTTATCAAACTGCGGATTTAAAAGAAATAGGTAAATTAGATCTTGTTGATGAATTAAGAATGCATCAATATAGGGCTACCCAAGAGAGAGCTGATAAAGAACTAAATCCCGCTAAAAAGTTTAAAATGATGTCTGAACTATGGCAAGATATTATGCAATCTGGTTCATACTTTGCAGGCGCAGGTAAGTTAGGTAGCAAGGTAGGAGAACTTGACTTAGGCGAAGAAGAAACATTAAGTTTGTTTGTCCAAGTTGGTTCAACATTAGTTGATAAACTATTGAAAAAGTAAAACTCTTTTTTATTTTTTTAATTTTATTTTTGAAAAATAACAAGTAGCTAGAACTATGTCAAACACAATCAAAGACTTGATTCAAAGTCTTTTAAACCCAAACAAAGAACAATTAGAAAAACTAGCTAAACATTATTCTGTAGATATTGGGAAAAAACCTAAAAGATTAAGTTCAAATTTGGCAACCAAGATTCAATCAAAAGGTGATGATTATAAAGATATTTATTATGCATTAGATAATGATATTTCTAAATTAAAAGAAATAGATGGTTTTGATGCTTTTCGTGTTCATCAATACATTGTTATGGTTAACAAAGCTAAAGAAATTAAAGATCCTGCTAAAAGAAGTTCAGAACTTTCACAAGTTTATGGCAGGATATTTCAAGATATATTAATAACATTAGGTTTAGTAGATACTGAACAGTTTAATGAACTATCTGCTGAAGAAAAGCTAAATTTAAGCATGTCTTTTGGACAGCATTATTTTGGAGATTGAAATGAAAATCTTAATGGCTACAGATTTGCATTTGGATGAACATAAAGATAATTTTGAATATTTGAAAGAGTTCTATAAATTTGCTGATGAAAAAAATCCTGATTTAATTTTAGCATTAGGAGATATTGCTGATTCAGGGTTTCAGGGAGTAGATAGAGAAAAGTATAAACAATTATCTCAAGGTTTGATGACACAATTAGCTAATCACGAATTAGCAAAAAGATCTAAACATAAAAAAATAGAACTTACGCCTTATGAATTAAATAGTATTTTGCCAATAATTGCTGAAGAAATCTATTTTAAAAAAAGATATCCGGGACATATTAAAGAAGCTTGTAGAGAATATTTAGACTTATTAGATCAGGCAGAATGGAACTTGCAAAATGTTTATCATATTTTTAATCATACTGTAGGAGAAAATAAAGAAAGAACATTAACTTTGCCTGGAAATCATGATATGGATTTAGAGCAAACTATTTTGAAAGAAATAGATATGCATAAAAAATCAAAAGAAGTTAAAGGTTTTAAGATAGCAGGTTATGGTAATGCTATAATGGAGAATTGGGACCATATTGCTGCTGGTTGTCCAGTTGAGTTAACAGTTCCATTTAATGAGTATCCTAAACAAGTTAGTGTATTAGATGATAAAGTTGAATTAGTTTCAGAACCAAGAGACTTTTTAATGCAAGAACAACCAAATATTGTTTTATTACATAATCCTATGCATGGCTATTTAGATTTTTCTGAATTTAAAAAAGAGTTAGTTGGAAGTTTTGGTTTTTTACAATATGCCCAACAAGGTTTATCAGAATTATATTTTTCAGGACATATTCATGAAAGTTCAGGTATTCAAACAATAAAAACTAAAAATGGAAGATTTTCAGTTGTAATCAATCCAGGAGTATTAGGAAATACTAAAACATTCGATGAAAATGGTCAAATGAGGCCGATTCAAGGCGGTTCATTTGTTGAAGTAGATTTAGATGATGAAACCAAGAAATTCCAAACGGCTAAATTTTATAAAATTAATATATTAAGTAATGGTGAAGCTATTATAGATTCAATAAGTACAATTATAAGAGATAATCAAGATAATTTAAAAGAATTAGTTACAAATCAGTTAGCTATAAATATACAATACACCCAATTAAAAAACAAAATAATACTATAACACAATGGAAAGAAAAACATACACCATAGATTTGAAAACAGGTTTATTGTGTGCTATGTTAATTGATGGTAGTGCTATGGATCTTCATTGTCATTCAAAATATTCTTCACAAAATGTTCAAACAGGAGCATCTTCAACTATTGGTGTTCAAGAATCAAATACTAGTATAAAAAAATTATATGAAATGTTAAAAAAGAGAGAAATGGACATTTTTACAGTTTCAGACCATAATACTATCAAAGGAGCATTAGAATTAAGAAACAATAGAAGAAAAAAAGGTCTTGATGATTCTATAATTAATTGTGAATATGATGTTTCTATAGATCCATGCTTAGAACCAGGTCCGCATGTTTCTTTTATACATGTTGGTTGTTGTGGTTTGGATTATGCAGATAATGCTACTAGCCCTTTACCTGATAATGAAGTTATGAGTCTTCATAATAAATTATTGGATAAAACAGAAGAAGGTTATAAATCATTTATTAATTTTTGTTATGAAAAAGACATAGGTATTGTTTTTAATCATCCAGGTTGGAAAGGAAATTCAAATGTAGATTTTACAGGAAAACAATTAGAAGAAATTTGTATGGATTTTTCAAAAGTAAATGGTTTATTAGAAATAAATGGGGACCATCAAAATGAAAATTTATGGGCTTTAGAATTAGCACAATTACTTAAAATGCCTATTTGTTGTGGAACAGATGCACATTTGCCAAGGCGTCTTGGAAATCAATATACTATTGCTTGGAATGAAGAAGAAACAGAATCAGGAATTAAAAGAACTCCTGTAAAAGAGGCTAGAGAATATTTAACAGCTTTGAAACAAGGAAGAGTAGGTATTGGGAGTAGGTTTGAACTTCCTGAAAAATTTGATAAATTAGGTGTTTTAGATATAGAAGATCAAAAGAAAATAGTTAAATATCAATTTAATGGAGATTGGCTTCAAATATTATTAGATGTTTGGCATGGGGCTGGAAATTTTGTGAATCCATTTACATATTGGAATGCTAGGAAAGCTATATCTCTTGGAGCTTTAACTGCTATACCTTTTGCTATAGCTCCCTTTTCTTCATATACAGCTTTAGGATTATTTGGTTTGGAAGCTTTAGCATGTAGCTTGTTAATTAATGGAATTCCAATTGTTGAAAGATTAAGTGTTGCAAATGATACAAGGACTCTTTATAAAGATTGGAAAAAATATCATGCCGATTTAGATACTGCTGAATTTAGAGAAGAAAGAGATAACATTATTGAAGAAGTAAACTTAAAAGAAGAACAAATTAGAAATTTAGAATTTGAAGTTTCACAAAAGAAAGCTGAAATTGAAGAAAAAGAATTAGAAATTTCTAAAATTTATGAATATTATGAAGAAGCAAGTCATTTACCAATTCTTAATCCAAAATTAAGACATTGGCATTGGCTTTCTCAGAAGTTTGTAAATGCTTTACCTTGGGTACAAGCAAGTGGGCCAAAAACTAGTTCTAAACTTACAATTCCTAAGGAAAAAAAGAAGAAAAAGTCTAAATCTTAACTTTCTTCCAAAGTTTTTTAATAGAATATTCTGCTAATGGTTCTAAATTAACTATATCTTCTGTATTATATTTGATTAACAAATCTAAATATTTTCTTTTTCCAGTATGTTGCCACATTTCCCAGCAATAGACTGCTTCATTTCCCAACATGCTTTGCACTTCCTTGTCTCTTTTTATTTTTAATTTTTTCTCAATCTTTTTTAATCCGCCATTTAATCCTATCTTACTACATACATGCCTTAAATCTATATGAGCTAACTTAATATCATGATTAAAATATTTGTTTAACATAGGAATATCAAAAGAACTGCCATTAAAAGTTATTACAACTTTATATTTGTATAACTCATCTAAAAAATCTTTTTTATTCAAATTAATGCCACGAATAAAATGCTTGACTTCTTGACCATTATACAAGCCAATACAGGTGATGTTCCAGCCAGAAGTTTCTATATCTAAATAAACAGCTTTATCTTTAAATTCAGGATAAATGCGCCACATTTCTCCATGTTCCATAAAATCTTTGAAAAATCCGGGATTTTCATAACATAAATTAAGTTTAGCTAACCTAATCATTTGATCATGCTTTTTTTTAATTAATGGCGAAATGCCTTTTATTTTAGAATTAAGAAAATCTTGCCAGGTTTCTATACCTTGCTTCCATATTTGTTGCTCTTTTTTTTGCCCTACTTTATCTAAAAAGATAAAACTGTTACGTATCATGTTAACCTCTAAAAATAGTAAGAGGGGTCATTGCTGACCCTTCAATGCCTAGTATATTGTTTTCCCCAGATGCTCCTTGACTATCACCTCCAAACATAAAGGTAATATAATAATCCAGTATATAAACAAAACGCGGCTATTTGTCAAATGGCAAGTGGTTACCTTCTAATAATTTAGCGGCTTTCTTTATTTGCTTTGTTTTTCTTTTGTATCAACAACTAGCTTTGTTTAACTGAGGCAAGTGTGAAATAGAAAATTTACAATTTTGCTGAAAAAATAGTGCTTTTTTTTAGTAAGCTTGATAAACGCCAATTTTAACAACAGGAATTATGGGCAATATTTCAAAAGACAAAGAGTATAATAACTTTGTAGTTGAAGTCAAGAACAGAATTAGGCAAGCCCAATATTCTGCTTTAAAATTAGTAAATAAAGAACTAATTAATTTGTATTGGGATATTGGCAAAAAAATAGTCGAGAAGCAGAAAAGTTCAGGATGGGGAAAATCAATTGTAAAAAACTTGTCAAAGGATCTGCACAATGAGTATCCAGGGATAAGAGGATTTTCAATAGGAAACTTATGGAGGATGAGGAATTTTTATCTTAAATACTCAAATTTACCAAAACTCGCACCATTAGTGCGAGAAATAAGCTGGTCAAAAAATATTATTGCTATGGAAAAATGTAAAACTAGTTCTGAACGAGAGTTTTATATAAATATGACAAAAAAATTTGATTGGACAAAAGAGATACTTATAAATCAAATAGAAAATAAATCGTATGAGAAATATCTTCTTAACCAGACAAATTTTGATAAATCTCTTTCCAAAAAATGTCAAATTCAGGCCAAATTAACTGTGAAAGATGAATATATTTTCGATTTTTTAGATTTAGGAGATAAACATTCAGAAAAAGAACTTGAAATTTCTCTTATGGAAAAAGTAAGAAAATTTTTAACAGAGATGGGTGGTGATTTTTGTTATATTGGAAACCAATACCGAATTGAAGTAAATAATAAAGAATATTTTATTGATTTATTATTATATCACAGAAAAATAAAATGTTTAGTTGCAATAGAACTTAAAATGGGTGAGTTTATGCCTGAATTTGCAGGTAGAATGCAATTCTATCTCTCTTTACTCGATGATAAAGTTAAGATGAAAAATGAAAATCCCTCACTAGGAATCATTATTTGTAAAAGCAAAGACAGAACAATAGTTGAATATGCTTTAAAAGAATCAAAAAAACCAATAGGTGTTGCTACTTATAAAATAACTTCTAAATTGCCAAAAAAGCTATCAAGATATTTTCCATCAAAAACAAAGATAGTAGAAAAATTAGAATGGAAAATTTAGAGATTTATTTGTAAACTTTGCCTCTGCTAAATAAAGCAATTAATTTCTTTAAACAATTTAAAGCTAACAAAGCAACGGCTATAAGAAATTACCTTCTAATAATCTTAGGAAAGTCACCAGTTAAATCTAAAACAGTAGATGCCTTATTATCTAAGACACCATCGTCTATGATAAAATCAACCTGTTCTAAGATTGAATGAGCAATCCTGTCTAAATCAACAGCAGGTTCTTCACCGCTTAAATTAACACTAGTAGTTATAAAAGGTACTTTTGCTCTAGCAACGAATTTACTAAACTTATGGTCTGGAATTCTAACTCCTACAGTATCAAATTTAGAAACTTCTTTACCAAATAAACCTTTTTTCTTAGGTTTTAAAATATAAGTAAAAGGTCCGGGCAACTTATCTAAGTAAGCTTTACTTACTTTGAAATTCTTTGCAATCCATTCTTTAGATGGTGCTATAATAGAAAATGGTTTATCTGTTCTTTTTTTAATATCTCTAATCTTCATAACAGATTCAGGTAATAAAGCATTACATCCAATGCCATAAATAGTGTCAGTAGGATAGATAAAAATATCTCCTCGCTTGATTCTTTTCACTATATCAGCTGAATTCAAGCCTTTCATCTTAACTATCTTTACCATATAAGTTAAGTTTGAAGCTAGATATAAAAAGGTTATGCTAAACTATTTCTTGTAAACCTCTCCATAATCACTATCAATATTTTCAATAGTAATCATATCGCCAGTTTTAATCATTTTAGTAGCATTGCCTGTTCCAACAATACAAGGAAGACCAAATTCCCTTGCTATGCTAGCAATATGGCAAGTTTTTCCTCCATGGTCAGTTACAATGGCTAACATTTTGGTTATATACTGTGCTAAATTAGGCTTAGCAAACTCTGTAACTACAATTCTGCCAGCAGGCATTTCCTCTAAATCTTTTATACTTTTAACCAAATAAGCTTCACCAGTTAAATTTCCAGGACAAGCAATATAGCCTTTAATCTTTTCTTTTTCTTTTGCTTGAGATTTTCTCCAATCAGCTTCAAGCCAATTTTCTAAACCTTTATCAATGGCATCTTGTAAATTTATATCTCTTAATTGAGCTAAGGCAGCTAACTGAATAAAGGCTTGACCATAGGCTAATACTTCATCATCTTTTGTACCGTGCGGCCTAGCGTTAGGATTTAGTTTAGGATCATGTGAAATATATTTTCCTAAATCACCAATTTCAGTTACAGCAATTACATATCTGAATTCAACATCTTGCCTGTCTTCTTTGCTCATTAATTCTTGTATTGTTTCTTCTAGTTTTTTCATTTTTCACCTCTTAATTCTGGACATAATTCATAAAGCTTGTTCAAGCATTTCTCATATTGTTCTACCTTTATCCAAGGTTCAGTGTGTATAAACTTGTGTTCAGAATAATGGATATAGTCTATTGATTTCCACCGTGCTTTTTCCTTTTTATCCTTGAGAAAACTTTCAAATTCTTTTACTCTTTCAATCAATTCTTTCATTCTTTCCCCTTTTTGTATTTACAGTCAAACATCTTTTCAGTTTCATAATAAGCATCTAAGCTTCCATGGCCTGTATTGAAACTTTTAGTACAAATGCATTCATCTCCATTTTCACCAAAGCTTTTTTCGCACATGATTGCATCTCCTCGTCTTCTTCTTAATAAATATGCAAATTCGCATATTTCTCCCAAATCTTCTGGTTTTATGTTATTCATATTCTCACCTCGCACATAATAGGTGTTGTAGTTACGAAAAATCTTTCTTACATTTTTTTGTATTAGTGTTGTAGTAAATTATATAAACATTAAAAGTAGCATTTAGACTAATGCCCTTAGATCCTAAAACAACAAAGAAAATCAATGAATTTGTTTATTCACAGCCTAGAACTATTCAAGAGATTGCCCAGCTTATTAAAAAGAACTGGCGTACTGCAGATTCTTATGTTAAACAGATTTCTTCTCAAATGGGCACAATTTCTATAAAAATATTAAGACCAGGCACAAGAGGCGCAGTGAAAATAGTTTATTGGAACAGCACAGATAACATAAATTCAACACAAGCACAGGAATTATTAATGAAAAAATTAGAAGTAGGTAAGACAAAAAAGGATTTTTCTCCATTTGATATTTATCAATATGTTCCAAAGAAAAAACGTTTCTCCTTTTTTGAAGACCAAGAAGAAGAAAACATCAATGTCAAACAAGATTTAGTAGGCTCATTAAGAAAGGCCAAGAATCAAGTTTTAATATTTTCAGGAAACCTTTCATGGGTTACAATAAAACAAGGCAAAGAGAAAATGTTAGATGTCTTTACAGAATTAGCCGATAAAGGCATTTATATTAAAGTTTTGACTAAAGTGGATATTACAAGTTTAGATAATGTGATTGAATTATTGGCTATTAACACACAAATAGGAAAAGATATGATGGAAGTAAGGCATTGTGAGCAACCATTAAGAGCTTTTATTGTTGACAATAAGTTTGTCAAATTAAAAGAAATAAAAGATCCTAAAGATTATGATGTGAAAAAATCTAAAAAAACATATATATTCTATGAAATATTTGATTGCTGTTGGATAGAGTGGCTTCAAAAAGTTTTCTGGAAATTTTTTGCTTCTTCTATTCCTGCAAAAAGAAGGATTGACGATTTAAGGACGGTTAAAAGACTTTAATGGAAACCATGTGCATAATCTCCAAACTTGATGCCATAAATCCTAGCCCACCCATCAATGATAACATATTTAGAATTAACCTTTACTTTTAGATATTGATGTATTGAAATATAGTGAAGCCTCCCAATCACAGCAAGCTGTGGGGCATCCATTAGATTGAATGCAAAGAGAGTTCTTGGTTCATTGACGAAAGCAACCTTTCATCTCCCAAAGCGTTACTTACCGCACTTCC
>Ga0180009_10004999_pt1 | contig 14386 bp, 12 predicted proteins | sample OS_PC_MetaG_FD_123537 | JGI IMG/M metagenome (GOLD analysis project Ga0180009, IMG submission 123537) | Groundwater microbial communities from the Aspo Hard Rock Laboratory (HRL) deep subsurface site, Sweden - OS_PC_MetaG | ecosystem: Environmental > Aquatic > Deep subsurface > Groundwater...
ATAGACATCTCTGCAGGCCATGCTCTGCAGATCACAGGCGCAAACGGCAGTGGTAAGACAACCCTGCTGCGCACCCTGGCCGGTTTATCACGGCCCGAGACCGGCAGTATCACCTGGCATAGAGGCACTCATGCAACAGATGAGCGACCGCGCATCGCCTATCTGGGTCATCGCAATGGACTTAAATCAGACCTGACCCCACGCGAGGAACTGCGGTTCAATCTGCGCATACGCGGGATAGACGATCAGAGCAACGTCTGCAGTTATCTAGAGCGGTTGGGTTTAGCGCAGTGCGCTGAACTGCATTGCGGACAGCTTTCGGCAGGACAACAACGGCGCGTCGCCCTGGCGCGCGTGTTGTTGTCGGATTGCCCGGTGTGGATTCTGGATGAACCATTGACCGCGTTGGACGCACAGGCCTGCAACGGCTTTCATGAATTGTTGTCGCAACATCTGCAACAAGGTGGCATGGCGTTGATAGCGACGCATCAGTCGTTGCAACTCGCTGCAGGCAGCCTGAAGACGATGGCATTGGAATCGCCATGTTGATTGCCAATGCCATCGTCACCCGCGACCTGACCCTGGCATTACGCCGCCGCAGCCGCGTGCTGCAACCGCTTATCTTCACCTTGATTTGCGTATCGCTGTTTCCTTTGGCGTTAGGCGCTGAAGTGAATTTGATGAAGCGGATCGCCCCGGGCGTGTTCTGGGTGATCGCTCTGCTCTCGACCCAGCTGACGCTGGAAAACCTGTTTCAAAGCGATTACGAAGACGGCAGCTTGGAACAGTGGCTGCTGGCGCCCTATTCCTTGCCGCTGCTGATTGCAACCAAGGTACTGGCACATTGGCTGATCAGCGCGCTGCCGCTGATTCTGATGGCGCCACTGATCGGCGTGCTGCTGGGTATGTCAGCCCCGATCATCTACGCACTCATGCTGACATTGTTGCTGGGCACACCCGTGCTGAGCCTGGTGGGCGCGATAGGCGCAGCCTTGACCGTAACGCAACGGCGTGGCGGTGTGCTGCTGTCGCTGTTGGTATTGCCCCTGTATATCCCGGTACTGATCTTCGCAACCACGGCCCTCGAACAGGCCGCGGCCGGTCTCAGCTATGCCCCCCATCTTTATCTGTTAGGTGCGTTAGCGACGCTGGCGCTGACGCTGGCCCCGTTCGCCGCGGCAGCGGCCTTACGCATCGCTTTGGAGTGAATTGTCATGTTCAACCTTTTGCATAGACTGTCTTCCCCCCCAAGCTTCTTTGCTTTTGCGGGTCGTGCGTTGCCATGGCTGCTCGGTGGCGCCCTGCTGCTGATCGCTGCGGGTTGTTATCAAGGCTTGGTTGTCGCGCCTGCGGATTACCAGCAGGGTGACAGCTACCGGATCATGTTCGTGCATGTCCCCAGCGCCTGGATGTCCTTGTTCATCTATATGGTAATGGCCGCTGCCGGTGCCATCGCGCTGGTCTGGCGTATCAAACTCGCAGAGGTTATTGCCAGCGCCAGCGCACCCATCGGGGCCTCGTTCACCTTTCTTACCCTGGTCACAGGCGCACTCTGGGGCAAACCCATGTGGGGTGCCTGGTGGGTATGGGACGCACGGCTGACCTCCGAACTTATCCTGCTGTTTCTCTACCTCGGCTACATGGGTCTGGAGTCGGCGATCCCGGACAAACGCAGCGCGGCACGTGCCACCGCGATACTGGCACTGGTCGGCAGCGTGAATATCCCGATTATTCATTTCTCCGTCGAGTGGTGGAACACCCTGCATCAGGGCGCCACCGTCACCAAGCTCGGAGCACCTTCGATTCATCCCAGCATGCTGCTGCCACTGCTGCTCATGGCCGTGGGATTCAAGCTGTTCTATTTCGCCAATCTGCTGGTGCGCGCACGTTGCCAGATGCTGGAACGTGAACAACGCAGTCACTGGGTAAGCACATTGATCAAAGAGGCGGCCTGACATGGATTCCTTTCTGCACATGGGTGGTTACGCATTTTATGTCTGGACCTCATATGCGCTGGCGCTGGTGGTCCTGAGCCTCAATTGGATCTTGCCTCGGCGCGCACTGCACAAGCGCTGGCATGCATTACTGCGTCGTGAACAATCATCAACTGGGAAAGCCGCATGACACCCAAACGCACTCAACGCCTGCTGTTGATTACCGGCCTGGTCGTCGGTGTCGGAATTGCCGCGACGCTGGCCTCGCTGGCATTTCGTGAAAACATGCTGTTCTTCTTCGCGCCTGCCCAGGTACTGGCGGGCGACGCACCCGTCGGTCGGAATTTTCGGCTTGGCGGGTTGGTTGAAGCCGGCAGCATACAACGCGCGGGCGATGGCCTGACGGTGGACTTCATTGTCAGCGATGGGGCGGCAACCGTGCCGGTTCGCTACAAGGGTCTGCTGCCCGATCTGTTTCGAGAAGGTCAGGGTGTGGTCGCACTGGGTCGTCTCGAAACCGATGGTCGGTTCATGGCGGAAGAGGTCCTGGCCAAGCATGACGAGAACTACATGCCACCGGAAGTCGCCGAGGCGCTGAAGACCGCACAAGACAACAAACAGCCGCTTGCCGGGAGGCCGATGTGATTCCTGAACTCGGCCATTTCGCACTGATCCTGATGCTGTGTCTCGCGGTTATACAGGCCCTGGTGCCGTTGATCGGCGCAGCCCGCAATGACGTCGCACTGATGCGCTCCGCACGCTCGTTGGCGCGCGCGCAATTCGTGCTTGGCGCGATTTCGATCGCCGCGCTGGGCTATGCCTTCGCCTATAACGACTTCTCCGTGCGCTATGTCGCCGAACATTCCAACTCGGCTTTGCCCATCGTCTATCGCATCGCCGCCGTCTGGGGCGGACACGAGGGCTCGATGTTGTTGTGGGTCTTGATGCTGAGCGGTTGGGGCATGGCGCTGAGTCTGTTCGGTGGTCACTTGGGGATGGCATTTCAGGCACGTGTACTAGCAGTGATGGGCTGGGTGGGCAGTGGCTTTCTGAGCTTCCTGATTTTCACCTCCAACCCGTTCGAACGCCTGCTGCCCGCCGCGTTCGACGGTGCCGATCTCAACCCGCTGTTGCAGGACCCCGCATTGGTCATTCATCCACCCATGCTATACATGGGCTATGTCGGCTTCTCGGTGGCCTTCTGTTTTGCCATTGCCGCGCTGATCGAAGGGCGTGTCGATGCCGCCTGGGCGCGCTGGGCACGTCCCTGGACGCTGGCCGCCTGGGCCTCATTAACGCTGGGCATTGGCCTGGGTAGCTGGTGGGCCTATTACGAATTGGGTTGGGGCGGCTGGTGGTTCTGGGACCCGGTCGAGAATGCCTCGTTCATGCCCTGGCTGGCCGGCACGGCGTTGTTGCACTCACTGGCTGTCACCGACAAACGCGGCGGCTTCAAACACTGGACCGTGCTTCTTGCCATTCTCACCTTCGCATTAAGCCTGCTGGGCACCTTCCTGGTGCGCTCGGGTGTGCTGAATTCGGTACACGCATTCGCAACCGATCCGGCGCGCGGCATGTTCGTGCTGGTGTTGCTCGGTGCGGTCACCGGGATCTCATTACTGTTGTATGCATGGCGCGCGCCTCAGTTGAGCGGCAACACAGTATTTGCATTTTTTTCACGAGAGGCCCTGTTGATGGCGAACAACCTGCTGCTGCTCGCCGCACTCGGCACCGTCATGCTGGGTACGCTTTATCCGCTGGCATTGGATGCCTTCGGATTCGGCAAGATCTCTGTTGGCCCACCCTACTTCAATACGGTCTTTGTTCCGCTCATGGCGCCAGCCATTTTCCTGATGGCGATCGGTCCACTGTGTCGCTGGCGCAAGGCCGAGCTGCCCGCGGTGATTCACCGCCTGCGTTGGGCCCTGGGCAGTGGTGTGGCACTTGCGTTGATCACACCAATGGTCACCGGCCATGGTTCATTCTGGATCAGCCTGGGATTGTTTCTGGCCGGTTGGCTGGCAGTGTCACTCCTGGGTGACCTGTATGCACGACTGCTGAATCAGAACGGCAGTTGGCCAGTCCGTATCGTTCGCCTGCCCCGCGCCATTTATGGCATGACACTCGCACACCTGGGTATTGCGATGTTCATTCTCGGTGCGACCTTATCGGGTGGTTACAGTCATGAGATTGAACAGCGCATGGCGCCCGGTGACCTTGTCGAGCTGGGCGGTTATACCTTCACGTTTCAGGGCGTAACACCGGTCATGGGTGAAAACTACCGCGCCATGGAAGGCCGCGTGTTGGTATCGCGCAATGGCCAACCGGTAACCGAGCTGCATCCGCAGAAACGTCGCTATCTGGTGCAGGATCGTGTCATGACCGAGGCCTCGATTGACGCGGGCATGTTACGCCATCTGTATGTAGCACTCGGCGACGAAGCAGATCCCGAATCCAATACGGGCGCCTGGAGTCTGCGGCTCTACTACAAACCATTCGTGCAATGGATCTGGCTGGGCGTTCTAGCCATGGCGGCAGGTGGCATGCTGGCCGCGACGGATCGCCGTTACCGCGTGCAACGCGCAGCGGCGAAAAAGTCTGTCACCAGCAATACCAGGCTGGCTTCGCCACTGCTAGAGCAGGTGACGTCCTCATGAACCGCTTCATGATCCCCTTGTTTGGTTTTGTGGCCCTCGTCGTCTTGTTGTCTGTTGGTCTGCGACTCAATCCACATGAGGTCCCTTCGCCGCTCATAGATAAGCAAGCGCCGGCCTTCAGCGTGCCGCAACTGCGCGATCCGCAGGTTCAACTGAGCGACCGCAGCTTACTCGGCAAAGTGACACTACTGAATGTCTGGGCCTCCTGGTGCGGGGGCTGCCGACATGAACATCCCTTGCTGGTGGAGCTCGCCGCGCGCCACAAACTGCCCATCTATGGTCTGGATTACAAAGACGAGTCGACTAACGCCCTCGCCTGGCTGACACAGAATGGTGATCCCTATACCGCCATCGGCTTCGATGCCCTGGGTAAGGTCGGCCTGGATTACGGCGTCTACGGCGTCCCTGAAACCTATCTGCTGGATCGTCATGGTGTGATCCGTTACAAGCACACCGGCCCACTGTCGCGTGATGTCCTGGAAGACACCCTGCTCCCCCTGATCGAGAGACTCGAACATGAACCGGCTTAATACGGCAATGGCAGCCCTGTGTCTCAGTTTCTGTACAGCTGCAACGGCGGCATTCTCCGACACAGCCCTTGAGGCGCGTTTCAAGACACTCACCAGCGAATTGCGCTGCCTGGTCTGTCAGAACCAGACCATCGCCGATTCGAATGCGGCATTGGCGATTGATCTGCGCAACGAAGTCGAACGCATGCTGCAGGCAGGCGCCACGGACAGCGCCATCGTCGATTACATGGTGGCCCGTTATGGCGACTTTGTGTTGTACCGGCCACCGGTCAAATCCACCACCTTATTGTTATGGGCCGCTCCCGCGTTATTTCTCGGCGTGGGCCTCGGCGGCTGGTTATGGCTGGTACGCGCCAGTCGACGAACAGTGACTCAGGAACTGACGGCTGAGGAACAGACACGCGCGCAGTCGCTGCTGCGGGAACGCGCGCAATTGCATACAGAGGGACATCGGGCATGAGCATGTTCTGGATTGGCGCACTGGGATTACTGGCACTGGTCGGCTGGATGGTACTGCCGTCGCTGTTAAGGCATGAATCAACGCCGGATGTCGATCGCGCGGAAGTGAACCTCAACCTGCAGCGGAACGAATTGGCGGATCTGGAAGCCGCCCATGCACATGGTGAGCTGTCTGCCCCGGAGTATCAACAAGCCTGTCAGGACCTGGAGCGTCGGGTACTGGCCTCAGCACTGAACACAGATGACAAGGAGATTTATAAGCATACCCCGCTTGGACACAGCACTGCACTGACGCTGCTGCTCGCTGTGCCCCTGATCGCCGTACTTGGCTATCGGGTACTCGGTGGTGGTGCCGAAGCGCTAGCGCAGGACAGCGCCCCTATGGCGACCCTGCCGGCCTCGCCGCATAACGGCATGGCAGGTATGCCCGCCGAACTGCCTCCGATGGATCAACTCGCGGAACGTCTCGCCCTACGTCTGCAACAGAATCCTGATGATGCGCCCGGCTGGTTACTGCTGGCGCGTTCCTATTATCAACTTGGTCGTCAGGCCGATGCCCGCGCCGCCTATGCCCAGTCACAGGCCCACGGCGGTGAAGACGCCGAACTTGCAGCGATGCTCTCGACCGACACGGCGACTAATGGACCATTACCCTTGATCGCCACTGATGTATCCATCGAAACACGCGTCATCCGGACAACAGAAAATCCCAATGACGGTCAGGCCTGGTTGGATCTGGCGCAGGCCTATCGCAGTCATCGCGACTTTGCAGCCGCGAGCGAGGCCTTTGCCAAGGCCAGGCAATTGCTGCCGGCTAATGCCGATCTGCTGGCCGATTACGCCGACGCCCTGGCGGCGGCGAACGGCCAGCGTCTGGAGGGTGAACCCGCGGCATTGGTCGATGCGGCGCTGCAACTTGATCAGGATCATCCCAAAGCCCTGTGGCTGGCTGCCACCGCCGCTATGCAACGCAACGACACGCAACAGGCCAGAGATTACTGGCTACACCTGCAACGTCTCCTGCCAGAAGATTCAGCCGATCGCCGTGTCATCGACCGAAACCTTGCCGCATTCGGTGATGCAGCCACTGATGAGCAGCAAACTCCCGCAACAACTGCCGTGATACAGGGTCGCGTCGATATCTCACCGGCGCTGCGTGCGCAGGTGCAGGACGGTGATACCGTTTTCATTTTCGCCAAGGCGGTTTCCGGCCCGCCCATGCCACTCGCCGTGCTGCGCAAGCAGGTGCGTGATCTGCCTTTCGATTTCAGTCTCGATGACAGTATGGCCATGCAGCCGCAATTGAAACTGTCCGGCTTCGATCAGGTCATGCTCGGCGCACGTGTCTCGCGAAACGGCACAGTAACCCAGCAACCGGGCGAGCCACGCGGTGACCTGGGTCCGATACCCACGCAGGGCAGCAGCGATATTCAACTGCTGATCGATTCAGTCGCAACGGACGCAAGGTAAAAACATGGAAGCCGCCAGCACATTGTCCCGTCGAACCCTTGCAGATCACGACACTGCGCGGACCACAGCATCCGACACAGTGCGGGGACTGATTGCGGCCTATCAACCGCGCATCCTGCGGCTGGGTGTGTTGTTCTCCTACCTGTCGGTATCGCTGGTGCTGTATCTGGGCTGGTTGAGCCGTGGCGAACAGATACTGACCGCCGAATCCGGGCTTGGCTATGCCCTCGGCATTATCGGCGGCAGCATGATGCTGCTGTTGCTGCTCTATCCGCTGCGCAAGCAGGCCCGCTTCATGCGCAACATCGGCCCGGTGAAATACTGGTTTCGCATGCACATGACCTTCGGTGTGCTGGGACCGGTCTGCATTCTCTACCACTGCGATTTTCAATTGGGATCGATGAACAGCAACGTAGCCCTGTTCTGCATGCTCACGGTCGCCAGCAGTGGTCTGATCGGGCGTTATCTCTATATGAATATTCATAATGGCCTGTATGGCAGCAAATCCAATCTGGATGAACTGCGCCGGGATGCCGAGGTCATCAGACAGCAACTGGCGGATCGTGTCGAGTTCGCGCCGATTCTCCTGGAGCAGTTGGACAGCTTCGAGTTACAGGCATTCGAAACGAACAGCAATGTCCTGTTGCGCACGCTGCGTAAGCTCTTCATAGGCTTTAGTGTCTGGCGTTTACGCATGGCACTGCGTCGGCATATCCGCACTGAAATCCGCAAACAGGCCGCAACAGGCAGGCTTCCGCACACAGAGCTGCGCGCCCTTAATCGCTCGCTGCGCCTGCACGTCGGTGCACGTTTGGAGAGTGTCCGCAAGATTGCCAGCCTGGGTCTGTACGAACGGCTGTTTTCCGCCTGGCATCTGCTGCACTTCCCGCTGTTCCTGATGCTGGTCCTTTCAGGGGTCGTCCATGTCTTCGCCGTTCACATCTACTGACAAGGGCAGCATTCGGTTATGGCAAATGCGCTGCGAATTCCGCGGGTCATCGGAGGGATACTCATGTTATTGAGTGCCTTGCCGAGCAGCGCAGCCAAGATCGAAACCCTGATCATGCCCGGTGAAGTGATCAGCGGGCATGCCAAGATCGAAAGCGAATGCACCCAATGTCATTCAAGATTGGGTAAAACCGATCAGAACAGCCTGTGTCTGGATTGCCATGAAAAGGTTCAGCAGGATCTGCAGTCCAAACAGGGTTTCCACGGTCGCAAGGCGGGCCTGTCCAATCTCGAATGTAAATCCTGCCATACCGATCATAAGGGTCGGGGTGCCGATATCGTCAAATTGAATCGCGACAGCTTTGATCACAAAGTCACCGATTTCGAACTCAAGGGCGCGCATGCCGGATTGAGTTGCACAAGCTGCCACAAAACCGACAAGCCCTACCGCGACGCAGCCAGTGATTGCTTAGGCTGTCATCGTCAGGATGATCCGCATAAAAAGCGCCTGGGTGAAAAATGCGCGGATTGCCATAGCGAACGCAATTGGACCGATACAAAGTTCGATCACGCCAAATCCGACTTCGATCTCAAGGGTGCGCACAAAGAGGTGATCTGCAGCGCCTGCCATCCGAATCAACGTTACGAGAATACACCGAAAGAATGCTCTTCATGCCATGCCTTGAACGACGTCCATCGCGGCCGTAATGGTCAGGAATGCGCGGATTGTCACACGGATAAACGTTGGGACGAGAGCAACTTCAATCACGACAAGGACACCAAGTTCAAACTGACCGGCCGGCACGCCAAACTCGAATGCGAGGTCTGCCACACGGGAGCACTGAACAAGGTCAAGCTCAAAACCGACTGCCTCGCCTGCCACCGTAGCGATGACAGTCATCATGGGCGTAACGGCAAACAGTGCGAGAGCTGCCACAACGCCGAGGCCTGGTCAGAGGCGCGTTTTGATCATACCCGCAAGACCGATTTCCCCTTGCGTGGCAAGCATACCGATGTTGCCTGCAACAGCTGCCATCGGGGCAATCTGCAAGACAAACTCGACAGTGGCTGTAACGACTGTCACAAAGCCGATGACGTACATCGTGGCAAGCAAGGGGCAGATTGTGCCCGCTGTCACCAAGAAAGCGGCTGGGGTGAAAAAGTGGTTTTCGACCACGATCTGACAAATTTCCCGCTCATCGGCCTGCATGCGACTGCGCCCTGCGAAGAGTGCCATGTTTCAACGACCTTCCAACAAGCGGCCAAGGAATGCGTCCAATGCCACAAATCCGAAGATGTACACAAGCAGAGCCTGGGGTCGAATTGCGCTCAGTGCCATAACCCCAATGGCTGGACATTGTGGAGCTTCGATCATGACCAGGCGACTGACTTCAAACTCGAGGGCGCCCATGCAGGCCTCGCCTGTGGTGGTTGTCATCAACAGGCGATGCACGGTGACAAGGTCAGCCAATCAAAAACATGCAGCGCCTGTCATTCGCAGGATGACAGACATAATGGACGCTATGGTAATCAATGTGAGCGCTGCCATGACCAGGAATCCTTTGAACACGTGGAAATGCGGCAATGAGTTCTTATGTAACTTCATCAGTCAGCGACATACGGCGGCTATCGCGCCTGCTGAGTCGCTTGGGAGATATCACAATGAGCACCCATGACACATACCGGCTCTGTAACGTAGGTCTGATGCTAGTGATATTTTTCAGCCTGATCTGGGGAGCCACAGCCCAAGCGGCAATGAGTAATTTCGATCATCTCTCGACAGGCTTTCCGCTGAATGGCGCTCATGCACGCACCGATTGCGAAAGCTGCCATCTGAGCGCGACTTTCACGGGTACGCCAACACGCTGCGTGTCCTGCCATACCAGTGGTAGTCGTGTCTCCGCGACGATCAAGCCGGGAAATCACATGGCAGTGATGGACACCTGTGAGGATTGCCATACCACGAACAGCTGGAGCCAGGTAGCGCGTATCGATCATACGGCGGTAATGGGTAATTGCAGCAGTTGCCACAACGGCACTGTCGCGGCAGGCAAAACCGCCAGCCATATCAGCAGTGGCAACAATTGTGAGGCATGTCATACGACGTCAACCTGGACTGCGGCGAGCTTCGATCACAGCAGCGTCAGCGGCAATTGCACGAGCTGCCATAACGGCGCCACGGCAGCCGGTCAGACAGCACGTCACATCAAGACCACCATGGCCTGTGAGGATTGCCATACGACCCGCAGCTGGTCCGTGTCGCGAGTCGATCACAGCGCCGTGATCGGCACCTGTGCGAGCTGCCACAATGGCAGCCTGGCACGCGGTAAGACGCCTACCCATATCACCAGCAGTAACAGTTGCGACGACTGCCATACGACCAGCACGTGGTCCGGCGCAGTATTCGATCACGCCGGTGTCAGCGGCAACTGTGCCAGCTGTCACAACGGCTCGACGGCGACCGGCAAGTCTGCGCGACATATTCAGAGCACGACTGGCTGCGAAGATTGTCATCGCACCAGTGGCTGGACACCGGTCACGCGCGTCAATCACGCCGCCGTCCTTGGCAGCTGTTCCAGTTGCCATAACGGCACTACGGCACCCGGAAAAACGCCGAATCATGTGCAGACCACTGCCCAATGCAATACCTGCCACTCAACCAATAGTTGGTCTGCCAGTTTCACCCATCCAGCCGGGGTCACTAATTGCGCCAGCTGTCATAACGGCGTAACCGCAACCGGCAAGAATACCCGACACATCGCGACCAGTAACCGCTGCGAAGACTGTCATCGCACCAGTGGCTGGATTCCTGTATCCCGTGTCGATCATAGCGCCGTCGTCGGAACCTGTTCGAGTTGCCATAACGGCAGTATCGCTCCCGGCAAGACAGCGACTCATATAGCCAGCAGCAACAGTTGCGGCGATTGCCATAACACCAGCAGTTGGGCTTCCGCTGTCTTCGATCACAATAGCGTCAGTGGCAACTGCGCAAGTTGCCATAATGGTGTGACAGCGACTGGCAAGGGCGCGCGACACATAGCGACCACCAATCTCTGTGAAGACTGCCACCGCACCAATGGCTGGACACCCGTGACACGTGTCGACCACACGGCCGTGGTCGGAACCTGCTTCAGCTGTCACAACGGCACCACGGCACCCGGCAAAACAGCCACCCATATGCCGACCAGCAACAGCTGTGACGATTGCCATACCTCTGTATCTTGGTCAGGCGCGGTGTTCGATCACAACAGTGTTACGTCCGGAACCTGCACTACCTGCCATAACGGCGGTACCGCACAGGGCAAGCCGCCGACCCATATTTCGACTTCAGCTCAATGCGATTCCTGCCACAGCACGCGCGCCTGGACACCGGCAACGTTCAGTCACGCCAACGTCGGGACCAACTGTGTCAGTTGTCACAACAATGTAACCGCGACAGGCAAACCGGGATTACATCCGTCGACCACCAACAACTGCAGTGCCTGTCATCGCACATCATCCTGGACCTCGCTTGTACGCATGGATCATAACGAGGTGCTGGGTAATTGCTCCTATTGTCACAACGGCACCATCGCAGAGGGTAAGCCGCGCGAACATCCAAGCACCAGTAAAGACTGCGGTGAGTGCCATAGCACGCGGACGTGGGATAAATAAACGTGGGTAAATCGTCGACAAACAACAGCGAATCTATATTGCGACGCGCGGATACATGGCGGCGGTTAGCGTTTTGCACTGGGGGCAGTAATATGTGTATGAAGTGGATTCCGGGAAATAGACTCGCCGCTTGGCTCAGGCAGTTCTTGATATTGATCTTGCTTACATGGCTGTTGCCGGCATGGGCTCAACCGAGAGCTATCATCGATCAGATCGACGTCGATACATCCGGTGGGCAGACACGCATCCGCATCAATTTCAACGTTCCCTTGCAATACACCAATCATTCACCGTTGAACCACGGCGATAAAGTCATTTTACAGATGCGTCCGGTACTGACCAGCCAGACCCAGGATATCGACTATTCACAACAGCAATCACTGGATTGGAGAGCTTCTCCCGACGAGCCGCCACAGTTTGTCCGTTATGAAGGCGGCTCGCCGTCGCGTGCGCAGATCGGCATCTATTTCGATGGCGTCAGGGATTTCGAGGTACAACCCAGTCCGGATGCGCGGAGTCTGAGCATACTGCTGCCAAAGCCGGAGCAAGTGACGCCACCGACGCCGGAACAACCAATACAGCAACCACCTGGTGATATACCCGCTGAACTTGCGCCTACGCCTGGCGCACCACAGCTAACCGGCCGCTATGTCCTCAATCTGGAATCGTCAACCGAGCCGCTTTCCCTGCCTGATCTGAGCGGTCTGGGTCTGCAAGGGCCGCTGGTACTGTATGCAACGCAATCACCGATAGACGGACGTCTCTGGAACCGGATCAGATTGGGTTTCTTCCCGACCAAAGAGGCTGCAATCGATATGCAGCGTCGTATACAAACACAATACACACGCGCCTGGGTCGCCGTTGCCAGCGACGCGGAGCGACAGGAAGCGCTCAATAATGGTGTCGTGATCGAACCCGGCAAACCCGGTATGCCTCGCCGCCCGGTAATGCCACGGCAGCCGGAACTCATCCCCAGCCTGCCTGCCCTGCCGCAGGAGCGCTTGGATAACCTGATGGAAGAAGCGCGTCAAGCCATGGCCGGCGGAGATTATGCGCGCGCCATCCAGATTTATACCAAGGTGTTGCAGCACGTTGATACCGGTGAACACCAGAGTGCCAGCGAGTTTCTCGGTCTGGCGCGTGAACGTAATGGCCAGCTTGCGCATGCCAAATTGGCCTATGAGCAGTATCTGGCGCAATACCCTGAAGGCCCCGGCGCCGAGCGTGTCCGCCAACGCTTAGCCGGCTTGACCACGGCACGCATGGCACCGAAAGAGAAGCTGCGCGGCGTGGAACGCGATCAGGAAGAACCGACTTGGGATACGTTCGGAAGTTTCACGCAATATTATCGCCGCGATACCAGCCATATCGTCACAGAGGATACCAGCACGCCAATTACAGCCCGTGATTCGGAAACGCGCGTGAATCTGTCCTCACTCACCACCGATCTGGATATCACAGGTCGCAGACGCGGCGGTCCACTGGAGATCCAATCGCGCTTCACCGGTGGCTACGAATATGATTTCCTCGACGAGGATGAAGGTAGCGGTGACATCAGCCGCGTCAGCAGTCTTTATGTGGACCTACAGGACCGCACCCATGATGTCGGCGGTCGACTCGGTCGCCAGTCCCTCAGTACCAGCGGCGTGCTGGGACGTTTTGATGGCGCGCTGCTCAGTTACCAGTGGCTGCCGAAGGTGAAACTCAATGCGGTCTCAGGGTACCCGGTCGACTCGTCTAAAGACAGCACAGATACCGATCGACTGTTCTATGGTGTCAGTGCTGACTTCGGTACCTTCGCCAATACCTGGGACTTCAACGCTTTCATCATTGAGCAACAGATTGATTCCATCACCGATCGGCGCGCCATCGGTGGTGAGGCGCGCTATTTCGACCCTGTGAAATCGCTTCTGACCTTTGTTGATTACGATATTTCCTATTCGGAATTGAACACGTTCCTGATACTGGGTAATTGGAACTTGCCTTATCAGGTCACCATTAATGCCACAATCGATTACCGGAACAGTCCCATACTGACTACCCGCAATGCCATCCAAGGTCAAGGAGTGGAGACAATTGAAGACTTGCGTAAACTATTTACTGACGATGAGATACGCCAGCTGGCTGAAGATCGTACTGCGGACAGCTATACCTACACGCTCGGCCTGAACCGGCCGCTGAACGACCGCTTCCAGATCAGCGGCGATGTGACATTGTCGAAATTCGGAGACACACCGGCCTCAGGCGGCGTAGAAGCATTGCCCAGTACCGACCTCGAAGCGTTTTACAACCTGCAGCTGATCGGCAATAACCTGCTCAAAGAGGGTGATATCGCCATTTTCAGCCTGCGTTATTCAGATACCACCACGGCGAAAATAACCTCCGTGGGGATTAATGAACGCTATCCATTGACCAATGCGTGGCGTGTGAATCCACGTCTGCGAATCGATTATCGTCAGAATGAGGATACATCGACCGATCAATGGACCGGTGCCCCGTCGATATTAATGGATTATCTGTGGCGCAAGCGCTATCGCTTCGAAGTGGAAACCGGTGGTGAATGGTCCACGCGTGAATTGCTCGCCGGTAGTGAAGATTCCACGTCCTATTATATCTATGTGGGTTATCGCGCGGATTTTTGAACGAATCACCTAGGGAACCTCTGATTATTGAGCATTACATGATGGCATGACATAGATATGCTCGATTTAAGAACTTCGCCACCCTCTCCCCA
>Ga0180009_10005000_pt1 | contig 14382 bp, 14 predicted proteins | sample OS_PC_MetaG_FD_123537 | JGI IMG/M metagenome (GOLD analysis project Ga0180009, IMG submission 123537) | Groundwater microbial communities from the Aspo Hard Rock Laboratory (HRL) deep subsurface site, Sweden - OS_PC_MetaG | ecosystem: Environmental > Aquatic > Deep subsurface > Groundwater...
CAGGAGCGCCGCGCGATGCTCCGCGTGGCTCGCGGCGACGCACGCGGACGGCATCAATGTGGTGCACCCCTTTGAAACCTCAGTCTCCGATCACGCCCGCCAACCGTAGATTGACGCCGTAGAAGAATAATGTCCCAGTACCGCGACCGGGGATTTTCATTGATCCCGACGTTGAGGGCAGCTCGTGGCAGCTCAGGGGCGAGTGCATTGTCCTCGACGAGATGAACCGTGCGGATCTCGACCGCTGCATCGGGGAACTCTATCCACTGCTGAGCCAGAGCGTCGACCGTGTTGCCCCTGCGGGGATTGCGGACGTCCAATGGGTGGAGGCCAATCCGAAGTTCAGGGTTGTTGCCACGGTCAACGATGCCACGCTCGACGATATCGTGTTCCCAATCAGCGAGGGTCTTTCCCGCCGGTTCGTCAGGATCGACCTTCCGGGTGCATCCTCAACGGACCTCAGCGCCTACTACAACTCGGCGGCGTCTGTCTCGGAGGAGCGGCTCGAAGCGGCAACTACGCAGTTTGAGTCTTTGTTTGAGCAGTTCTCCAGCGACGAAGGTGCCGAGGACGACGACGACAGGCTTCCCTTCGGAGTTGGATACTTCAAACTGCTACTATCCTGGATCGCTGACGAGCTGAAGCTGTCGCCCGAGTTCTCGGAGCAGGACGTTTCCGAGCAGGCTCAGCAGCTTCAACAGATGTGCCTGAGCCCAGCTATGCGCAAGCACCGCAACCTCGACAATGCCTGAGTCTGAGTCCACTAGTGCGCGTTACGCGGGGTATGCACGCGAAATCCGTGGCTACTTGATTGGCCGAGTCGGGTCACGACACGACTCGCAGTATGTCGCCCCGAAGAAGGCAGCACTCGAATCTGCGCCTATCACTAATTGGTGGATATTCGAGGGCAAGCGGTACGACGGGTTGGGACGGCCGCTTACCAACCATCTCGACTGGATTCGTCGTCGCGTCGCGCAGCTTGAGGCGACATACAATCCGATCTGGCGCGTGGTGGACAGACCGGAAGGTGAGACCGACTGGCTGGCGTCTGTCGTTGAGTCTGCCTCGGCGGGCAGGGCACAGTTTGTGACGCGGGCCACCAGCCAAGGACTGAATGACGCTGAGCGTGCGGCTCTTCGAGGTTGGGTCCGGTGGCTGGGTGCCCGGTGGACAGAGTACCGGCCGATGTTGAAGGAGCTGCCGAACGACGTGGTTGCTTGTGGCGACTGGCTGCCCCAGGAAACGCGCAGGTTTTCGCGGGCTGAGCTGGCGCAGTGGGCTCACTGTGCGAGGAGGTCCCGGTGGCCTTTGCTCCGCACCATTGTCGCTGAGAGCTTGCGTTGTGTGCTCGAACCCCAAGTGCTAGATGCACTGCCGCTCCCAACACAGGAGAGCACGCTCTTCGAGTTGGTCTGCATGATACATATGCTGCGGGCGCTGTCGCCACGGCCAACGGTGATACGGTGGCTGCAGGCTGACCTCAAACCGGGGAACACCGTTGAGCTTCCGGGCATGTCGTATCGGTACCAGTACAGCATAGAAAGGAAGAAGATGCTGGACACAGACGTCTTTGCTGGACCTCTTGCGGCGGCCATGGACAGACATGGTGCCCGTTGTCCACAGGATGTCGACGGGTGGCTCGTGTTCGAGAAACCGCTGCGTGGGTTTCATGGGGTCCTCGTTGAAGCCAAGAGCGGTGAGCAGGAAAGTTCAGCTGCCATATACCAACTTCGCTGCTATCGCGCAGCGCTGCGGCCGACGGCGCCAGGTCCAATGATTGTTTGGGGCATCAACGAAAAAGGAAGTGTCGAGGGCGCAATACGGGCCGGCGAGAAGGCGATTTCTAGCGCGATCGAAAACGGTACGACGGAAGACCTGTGGTTGCTCACGCCAGTTGGCGCCGTTGAACCGCTGATGAGCTTTTTGATTGCGAGACAGCAGGACACCGAACTGTCGACTGGGTCCTCCGTGGCAATGGGTGACGAGGCGTGGCTGTGAGCAGAACCAACGAGTGCCGCGAAAGGGGAAGACTGCGGCCGCCGTTTTCAGTCCCAAGGTGAAGCAAGGAGAACGTGATGGGCTCCGCTCTGAACGCCAAGTGCCCCTGTGGCTTCTCATCGGAAGAACTTTTCGTCGGTGGTGGCATGACGAACTTCGAGACCTACTGCGGCGCTCCCGCGCTCTGCGAAAGCTGCCGCACCGTGGAGGTGGTGAACTACCTCGACGAGCGACCAAAGTGCCCGACGTGCAAGGGGCCGCTCAAGTTCTATGACGACCCGACGCTTCGTCGGAAACCACGTCGGGTCTCCAGCAGGACACCGCTGGTGTTTTCGTGGAAGCTGGACAAGGGGAGCTTCAAGCTGCCGAACACCCAGTACCGCTGCCCGAGATGCGGTGAGGTCAAGATGCGGTTTTTCGACGCTGGCGTCGAGTGGGACTAAACCACGGAATCAACCAACACTCGAAATGCCCGCCCCCCGGCGGAAATGTCCAGGGCTTGCGCGCTCAGAGGCCGCTCAGAGGCTGTCTGACATCGACTATCAGGTCAAGATGCGGTTCTTCGACGCTGGAGTGTGCTGGGATTAGACCAGAATGGACGAAGCCAGGCTGATCGAGAAGCTGAAGGCGATCGAGGCGCTGTTCGCCGGTGCCACCACTCCCGGCGAGCGGGTGGCCGCCGATGCCGCGAGGCTGCGGATTCTGGAGCGCCTGAAGACCTTCGAGGTCATCGACCCGGCGATCGAGTTCTTCAACGACTGACTGAAACCAGGGCGGCGCGTACGACACGCGGAGACAACATGGGTAAGAGCAAGGGCAAGGGCAAGAAGAACCAGCACGTGGTCCCTCGCTGCTACCTCGCGGCGTTCCTGAGCGGCGAGAGACCGCTCGAACACGCCGACAATGCAAAGTTCGAGCGCGGGGTGTGGACAAGCTCACCGAGCTTAGACGGGTGGAAGCTGAAGGCCCCCGCGAACGTGCTGACCAAGCCCTACTTCTACACCGTCCCGGGGGATGACCCGTGCCGCCCGGAGGTCGAGGAGTTCCTGGGCCGCATCGAGGATCGCATCCCGCCTCTTCGGGCGAAACTGGAGCGGCGGGAGCCTTTGACCGTCGGCGACCTATGCTTGACAGCTCTGTTCACGATGACCCTCTTCCAGCGGGTGCCGCGTCAACAGGGTGTGCTGGAGGACTTCCTTGCGACGACGGTGCGCCATCGTCAGGCGTTCGAGCAGGGTTCGCGGGCCGATGCCGTCCAACTATCCCCGGAGACAGTTGAGGCTTGCCGCGCCTGGTCTCGAAGATCCCTGCTCGCCACCGACCCGGCAGCAATCCTCCTCGCAGAGGGCATCCACTTCATCGTGGGCCACTCCTCTGACCTACTCCTCACCGGCGACAATCCCGTGCTTCGCTTCTGGCGCCACACCGACGAGCTTGCCAAGTTCCTTGGAGACGCTTCGTTGATCGACCCACGGTTCACCAGGGCCGACGTGCACCCGGTGACCATCGCGCCGCTGACTCCGCGTGTGGCCCTCCTGGCAACGCCCTTTCTGCGCACCGAGTACGAGGGCTACCCGTACCTCCCTTCTCCTCGCCCGACTCTGTTCGAGGGGATCAACGTCATGACGATCTTGAATGCCGACAAGGTGGTCGTCAGCGCCTTGCCAGAGCCCTTGGGCTCGCGCGAAGAAGCGTTCCGGCAATTCCTCCTGGAGAAGAGCCAGGAGCCGCGAGCTGACCAAGAGGAGGTGCTGATTTACACCGACGACGACCGTTTCGTGTTGCCGATCGCGGACCTCTTGCATGAGCCGATGCGGGCGGCCTTCCACGTCGTCGGCCAGGTGCCCCAGCAGTTGAAGATCCCGGATGCTCGTTTCTCTCGGGTCGGGTTCTTCCGTGGCGGGGTCGAACTCGGTGGGATGAGGAACGTGCGTGCTGAGGTGCAGGATTCGACCGTCACGCTATTGCTTTGACCCCGCGCTGCATCGCCGGCCCGGACGGCTCCGGCGCTTTCTGGTGCACCTTGGTGAGGCCGGCACGAGGACCGTCGGGAGGGGCGGGAGAAGCTCGGCCTGAGCATCAACGACGTGGCCCAGCAGCTCAAGGTCCCGCAGTATCGCATCAAGGACATCGAGGCCGGCGCGGCCACGAGGATTGACCCCAATGTGTTGCCACGCTACGTCGAGCTGCTCGGGCTGGGGCGATGGGCAAGGAAGTGGGCAGCAGCGAACGAGGAGTTGGCGGGGAAGGTGGGGTTGGTGGCAACAGCAACGGCGCCCGCTCTCGCGCCCCGTTGGCTGAGGCAAAGGCCTGTCCGGCCTGGCTGGATATGCACCAGAAGATTGTGGCTGTAAGTGTGGCACGATGTGCTTTTCTGTGCCGGTTCTTGCCTCTCTATGCGGCTTCGCGCTCGAAGGATTTCAATAAGTTGAAGTGATTCCGAATGCTTGCAAGACTGGGGCAGGGGACTGAAAATCCCCGTGTCGGCAGTTCGACTCTGTCCCTGGGCACAAAGCCCCCTTGGTTAACTCCTTGGGGGCTTTGGCTTTTTTGGCGGTCTCGGTGACCGGGCGGGCATTCTGTACAGACCAACCGTGCCAGTGACACGGGGACACTTCTTGCTCGCATCTCAAAGGGGAAGATGCTCCTCGTCGAGCACGAGTTCGCCGAGGGAAAAGGACTCCACGAACCCAGTGTTGGCGTCCCAGTTGAGCCCGTAGAAGAGAGGGTTCGCGGATAGGAAGGTCACGGCGCGGGCGGTGTCGGCGATGCTCTCCCCGACCCGCTCCGCCAGCTTTCTCGTCGGCCAAAGCCGTTCCGGATCTGATCGGTACATGACCTTGAGCTCGTCGATGATGGAGTTGCAGCGAGCAACCTCGCAGCTGGCCCGCCCTGGCAAGCACCTGCGCAGACCTCCCGCGGCCAGGGAATAGCGGCCACGGTCCATTCCTAGCAGCCCTTGTTCCACGAGGTCGCCGAGGAGAGAATTGTGCGGCTCGTGGGCAAGGCGAAAAGCCTGCACCTGGGGAAGCTCCCGCTCGTCCATGATCTGGTCCAGCACCGTGCGGAGCAGCGCGTGCTCGTCATCATCCGAATGGATGCGGTGCAGGCGCCAGAGGAGCGTTGGTAGTCTGGCCTGGCTGGCGGCATCGCCTCGCAGATGCCCTGGCAGCGACTCGCGGAAGCCGTCATCAGCGAGCAGAGCTGTGAGCTGATCGTGCAGGTACTCGCGGAGATCCTCACTTGCTTCCTCGATCTCGCCGTGAAGCTCCAAGCGCCCATCGACCACGGCGACCAGATCCTCGATGTCATGGCTGACCTGGTAGTCACCCTTTCCTCTCCCGTGAAACGCCTCGATCTTGGTGGCCACGAAGTACGGCGGGCTGGCGATGCGGATCGTGAGTTCGTCAGTGAGCTGCACGCGCTGGGCGGTCTTCATCGCGGGTCCGTACCAGCGATTGGAGAACCCGAGGATCTGCTCGCTCGTCGGCATCACGTCCACCTTGATGCCCGCGATCAACCAGCGGCAGAGCGGGGCGCCCTCCGTTGTGTCCTCGGAAAATCCCTTGTCGCGTAGACGTGCTTGTAGCGGAGCGTACTCGCCCCACGATCCCACCTCGACGATGACGTCCACATCTTTTGTGGCACGCACGGCGGTCGTTGCCGGGTCGGTGATCAGCAGGCCCGCGGTGGCGCCACCGAGGAAGACCACCTCCTCGCGCAGATCGCCGAGCCGCTCCGCGACGATGCGCACCCATTCGATGGCTGCCGACTCGACGGTCATTTGCCGAGCCGTTCCTTGAGGTGCTTTTCGGCGAGCGCCCGCTCCCGCGCTCTGCCGATGCGGATGGCGTCGACCAGGGCAAGCAGCTCGTAGAGCTGAGGGTCGTTCCTGGCCGCCGCGGGGACCGTCCGGTAGAGCGGTTCGAGGGTCTCACCACGCACCGTGCCCTCGGGGTCAGGCCAGACAGGGGGCAGATCGTCTCCCACGATCTCCTCGCTCAACGGTGGGGCCGCATGTGCAGTTGGCATCCCGCGGGTCACTCCTCCTCGCTCGGGAAAGAATGCGGCACGTACTCCGTGAAGGATGAAATCGAGCAATCCACGTCGATTGGGGCGCCGCTGCGCATCGAGCAAGCCGCCCTGGATTGCTCGTTGGACCGCGGCGTGAGCTTCGGAGGGGCTGATGGATAGCTCATGGGCCAGACGGTTGTAGGATGGCTTCTCCCCGGCCAGGTTGACCAACTTCAGTGCGACGACGAGGTCCTGGGGCTTCAAGGCCATGCCCATATGCTATTCGCGAATCGCGAACAGCGCAAGCCCTGAAGAAAGACCGCCGCACGAGCCCGTGCCACCGTGACAGGTTCGCACATCATCCTACATTGGCGACCGTGACACCAACCGTGCCACAAAGGTGCGTCTACTGCCTCTCCACGCCTCTCTACGTTTCCCTCTGAACCGAACGATTACTTGCACTTCCAACAATTACGCCGCGTTGCGTAAACCACCGTTCGCTGCCGAAAATCCCCGTGTCGGCAGTTCGATTCTGTCCCTGGGCACATCGAGCCCGTCATCGAAAGGTGGCGGGCTTGTTGCTTTTTGGGGGCGTGAAGGTGCAGTTTGGTGCAGTGGTTGGTCATCGTTTCGTCTTGCCTTTGAACGGTCAACCCGCCATCCACCGCCCCTTGGCGAACACCACCAGCAGATGCCTCGCCCGACTCGCCGCCACGTATCTGTGCACCTGCGTGCAGGCCGGGTCTGATGGGTCCTGGTCGATGAGCAGCGCCACGTCGGCCTCGAGGCCCTTGAATCTCCGCGCCGTCGAGAACAGGACGCCGTTTCGGTCCTGGTCCTGAGTCGAGACGATGCGGCATCCGGCGAGCTGCTCGACGCCGGCCAGGCTGCTGTTCTGCTGCCGATGGGGCGAGAGGATCACCATCTGGGCCGGGTGGATCCCCTGCTCGATCAACCCGGTCACCCTGGCCTCGAGCTTTCGGCGCAGGTCCGCGGCGTCGGTGTAGTTCACTTCCTCGTGGGGCGCCCCCTCCGGCGCGCCGGCAGGGCTGGTCGTGGCACGCCCGGTGATCCGGTCGCACAGCTCACGCAGGCACTGCGTGGCCCGGCAGTTGATGGTCAGCCTCAGCGGCACCAGCCCGGAGGGCATCGAGCCGGCCCGGTCGTAGATGTCCTGGGCCGGGTCGTAGAACACCCACAGCGGGGCGCTGGCCGGGATCAGCGCCGCCACCGTGACCCACCACTCGGTCAACAGGTCCTGGGCCTCATCCACGACCACCGCGTCGAACGTCAGGCGTCCCTGGTTGGCCGCCTCGATCAGGAACTCCGGCGCCTGGCTGCGCCAGAGCTCCTGCTGCTCCTTTGGGTCCTGCGGCACGTTGAATGGCTCGCCCAGCAGCTCGGCGGCCCACCGGCACAGACCGTGGTAGGTGGAGACGTGCAGCCCATCGTCGGTGTCGTCGCCGAGCATGTCCCGGATGGCGGTGGCCAGGGGCCGGTTGTAGCAGATCAGGCACACCCGCTTGCCCGTGGCCGCGAGGCGCCGGGCCTTCTCCACCGCGAGAACCGTCTTGCCGGTCCCCGCCGGTCCCTCGACCCGAGCGCTCACCACCAGCTCCGTGGTGTCGAGCAGCCGTGTCTGCTCGTCGGTCAGTCGCCGCAGGATCGCGCCCTCCTGAAGCACGCGGCCGGCCATGGTGGGGACCAGCTTCAACGCGGGGTGGAACACGTGCCTGCGGAAGCGCTTGAACTCGCGGGCCGGCAGCGGAGCGCGGCTGCCCGCCCATGCCCCCATCGCCGCGCGGATCCCGGCCTCCAGCTCGTCGAGGGCGGTCGCGTCGAGCAGGATCTCGCGGGCCATGCCGGACGGGACCGAAAGCTCCCCGTCCACCGTCACGTCGGGCAGGATCAGGGCGTGACCGTGGGGCAGGCGCAGCTTCCCGTTCCACTCCGGCAGCATGGGTCTGATCCGGGAGCAGAGCAGATCGACCAGGGCGTGCAGGTTGTCGCGGGCCTGGGCGAAGGGGTCCTTGCGCAGCTCCTGCCGGCTGCCGTCGGCGCGAACGTGGAACCAGCGGCCCTTGCCATCCCGGGCGAGGCCGCCGCCCTTGACCTCCAGGGCCAGCAGGCCCAGTGCGGCGTGCAGGATCACGAAGTCGATCTCGCCCTCGCGCAGCCCCGAGCGCGCGGAGGTCAGCAGCGGCTTGCTGTGGTAGCAGAAGAACTCGTCGGACAGCGACCGCCGCAGCAGGTCGTACAGCTGCTTCTCGGCCCCCGAGGCGTGTGGGTCCTCGATCGTTGGAGGGTACATGTTGGCCACGGCCCCACCTCCTGGCGTCAGTGTCTTCGAAAAGAACAGGCCGAGTCTACACCGTCCGTGGAGTGCGCATGGCGGCTGGGCGCACGGCGTGGCTTCGAGCTCGTGGGGCGTCCAGATGTCAGCATCCACAAGGACGTCTCGCAGCAGCTGGCCAACTGGACTTGACGCGGAGTATGCTTCGGTCGTGGTTGTCGTGGGTCACAAGACGGAGGAGGCCGATGAAGATCACAATCCCCAAGTCACTGGCTGATCGACCAGGATTGCTGGGTGACGTGGCCGCTGCCGTCGCCGAAATACGGCGATCCGGCGAAATCCTCGTCGATGACTCTCTGCTCGAGCACTACCTTGCTTCGTGGCTCGAATCGCAGCCGGGGATCGAAGCAGCGGCACTGTACGGCTTCCAGAACACGCTCAGGCTCGTCATCCAGAGCAAGGTCGCAGGCGCCACCGCCGAAATCACCATCGAGCTGAGGGCCGAACCGGTCATCTGGAAGGAGTACACACATCAGCTCGTGTTCGCCTACTCGATGCTCACGGTGGACCACAAGGGAAAGGTCACCAGAACCATCAAGACCATCGCGGCGGAGGCACTGGGACTCATCGCTCCCTGTGTGGGATTGATTGCCTCCTTTGTGATCGGGAAGGTCGCTCAGGGGTTCGCGGTGGCGAAGATCAAGGATCTGGTGGCCCTGGACACCGAGGGCATCACGGTTGACGGAGGCAAAGCAGTCGTCGACCTGGATGTGTTTTCCCAGACCCATCGACTCCTCTGGTACCGCTCAAGGCTCCTCGATGATCACCCGCGAAGTGCCCGCCTTCTGAAGCTCGAGGACGTCTCGCTCGGTCAGTTGTTCGCTCTGAAAGGGTTGAGCATCAGCCGTGATGGTATTCGAGCGCAGGTCGAAACCTCCGAGAAGGGCAAGGAGGTCATCGAGCGCGCATCCATGGCTCTGTCCGGTGGCGCCAAGATCGCCAAGGTGGCGGGGGGACTGGCGTCGCGGCTGCTGGGCAAGCGAGGCGACGAGGGCTGATACTTGGTGCCGGCGAGCCGACCCGTCCTCCATCACCTCAAGCGATCAACCTGGCCACATCTCCCGCCGTCGCCTTGACCATTAGCTCGTCCAGCTCACGGTTGTTTTGCTCCACCAGGCTGGCGAACCGGTCCAGCGCTTCACGACGCTGCTTGTACAGCCGGTATGCCAGCTGGATGGCGTTCTTCGTCGCAGCGATCATCGCCCCGAAGTTGAGCATGGCCGGGTTCCAGGTGGTCACGGCTGCGACGGCGCCGACGCCGGCTGCGATGGCGTGGGCCACGAGGAACATCTCGACGTATCGGTTCCTGGCGCTGAAGCTCCAGTAGGGCTTCTCGCCGTCACGAAGGCGCTGGATCAGGATGTGCAGCCGAAGGATCAACTCGGTAACCACCACACCCGAGAGCTTGCCCAGCCCGGCGAGCAGGGTCCGAAACGAAAACCCGCTCTCGTAGAGCTTCATCGCCAGACCGGCTGGCCCACCGCCCATGTCCATCAGGTAGCTCGTGCCCGGCAGAGGCAGTCCACGACTCGAGAAGAAGTCCGCTTTCCAGTGAAGAAAGAGCGCGAAGCTGGCTTGCTCTGGGTCGCTGAAGGTGTTGAAGATCCGCGCGTCCTCGCCCTTGAGCCCCATCATCCGCAGGGCACCGCCGGTCTTTTCGGCCACCGACTGCCCGGCCACCGAGAAGTCGGTCTGCTTGCCCATCATCAGATCCAGCGACTCACGGATCCGACAGACGTCGTGCCCCGGCCCGGCAGCCCGGTGCAGGTCCTGCCTGGCGCTCCCCATCAGGTCGCCGGGGATCTTCGCGTCGATCGGATGACGGCTCATCGGGTTCTTGATCTCGTTGCCGAACCGCTCCTTGAACTCCCTTGACCCGTCCTTGAGGATCGAGTCGTGTGCATCCTTGCCGACATCGCCGCCGAGGCGGAGCTTCTTCGAAAGAAACAGGTCCAGAAGCCCCCCTGCGAGCCCGGCGGCTCCGACCGCGGCGAAATCCTCCCACCAGCGCCACGGCTCCCGTCTGGGCCACAGCCGGGCCCATTCGGCTTCTATCTTCGCGTTCAGCTCGGGCGGTAGCAGCTCATCAATGGTCAGGACCCTGAGATCCACACCATCAGCCCGGAGCGCCTGGTCATGCCGTGACACGAGCTGGTCCCAGCCAACGACTGCCGGTACCTGGACCTGGATCGGCTCCACTGATTCGGGCTCCACGGCGTCCTTTCCCAGCAAACCGAGCGACTCCTTGAGCAGATCGTCCATCTCCTCGTCGCGACCCAGCGCCTCTGCCCGCTTCTTGACGTCGTCGACTTCGCGGCGCTGGCCGTGAAGAACGGTGGCCAGGTCTTGCTTGTCCTTCTCGTCCATCACGCAGCCATCTTCCGGTACTCGGCCAGCTCGGCCTCCTTGCGCTTGAGCCGCTCGACCAGCTGCTTGAGGATCTCCTTGTGCTTGCCGTGTTCCCGCTCCAGCTCGGCGATCTTCGCCTTCAGCACGTCGATCTCCCTCTGCATGGCCGCCAGTATCTCTTTGACCTTGTGGAACGACTTCTGATCCTGCATGGCCTGATACAGCTTTGAGTTGTCATTGGCCTGGCGACACTGGCCGCAGAACTCGTCGTCGTAGTAGTCGCCGGCCAGCGCCATGCCCTTGCATTTGGGCATGCGGCACTGCAGCGTCAGCTGACCGCATCTTTGGCACTTGTAGATGTTGCGCGCCAGCAGGCTCGACACACCAAGGCCAGCGGCGCCCGACAGGACCGCCATGATCCCGGATTTTTTCCAGGTCATGCCGGACTGATGGAAGGCGTGTTTGCTCGTCTTGCCGCAGTTGGAGCAGTAGCCCTTGAGCGGGTCGTGGTCCGCCCACTTGTCATGCGCCTTTCGCCCGAGGTAGGCCGAGACGCCGGCGCCGATCAGGATTGCGATGATGGGAATTGGCATGGTCCCCCCTACAGGCCGAGCTGTTCGGCCTGGCTGGTGGCCTCCGTGATCACCTCTTCCACCACGCCGTCGAGTTTTTCGCGCACGTCGGCGGGCACCACCTCGGTGAGGAACCGCAGGTGCTCCTGCGGTGCCAGGCTGTTGCCGTTGGGCAGCGTGCCTATCACCTGAAGACAGGCGCTGTGAACGAGGTAGGCGTCGTCAAGCAGGCCCAGCACGAGCTGGTCTCCGCGTGACGGCAGGAGGTCATCCTCGGACAGGAGGTAGCTCACGAGCGCCGGGAAGAGCGCTCGCAACGCGATGGGAGCGTCCTCGTCATGGGTGGCCCGATTGAATGCGCTCAGTGTGTCCGGGATTGACACGAGCGCCGCGCGGGCTCGTTCAAGGTCCGCGGATGCCATGCCGCTCTGCTCCAGGTGCGCTCTGAAGTCGTCCGCGCCCTGTTCGATGATGCTGTCGATTCCCCGCTTGAAGATCTCCTTCATCACTGTGTCACCTCCGTCGAATCGTCGTCGCCCTCCCGTTGAGAGCCGCGCCGCAACAGCTTGTCAGTGCAATCCGGGCAGAATCGGTGATCCCAGAAATCACTCGTTGTTGCCATGTTGGGGCATTTGGGCCACACGCAGCGCAGAACCACTGCACCGCATTCTCTGCATTCGAATTCGTCTCGTTCGACCAGCCGGCTGTGTTTCAGGGTGAAATTGCCCGTGGTGCCACATGCCGGACACTTGCCCCGCGCGGCCTGGTTGAGCTTCTTCTCGAACTTCTCGAGCCGGGACCGTGTCTTTTCAAACTGTCTGTCACAGTCCTTCTCGCTGACGCCGAGGGTGTGGGCGACCTCGCGGAGGGCGTCACGCCGAACCGGCGACTCGCCGATGGTGAGCACGAAGAGGCAGACCTGCTGCAGCACTTCATCGATCACGGCGTCATCGGGGTCCGAGATGCGGGTCCTGGCGCCGATCCAGGAAAGGGGGCCGAACTCCTTCCTGCATTCCTTCAGCACCTTCTTGCGCGTGAAGAGGTCGATGTCGGTCCCGCTGCGGCGAGCCTCCTCGCCGAGGGAACGCCGCTTGTCCTCGGCGCGTACCCGGGACAGTAGCGTTGCGGTCAGCATCTCACTCTCCTCCTCGTCCAGGCTACCGTCCCGGTGGGCGATGTAGCTCGAGGCCCGAAACACAGCTTCACCGCTCACCTCGGCAGAGCGGATCTCCCGGGCAATCCGGTCCGCCTCTGACGCAATCCACTTGGGGTCCTCACCCACGCGTTCTGCAATCTCGTTGACCGTCTTGCCTTCACTTTCGTGATAGTTCGTGTCCGCGAAGACAGCGAGCAGCACATGGGCCATGGTGTCCCGCCTGAGGGACTTCGATGCCCCAGCCAGCTTGCCGATGGCGCCCTCCGCATCGCACTCGAAGATGGCGGCGCGCTCGTCGCGCGTCAGGGGTGACTTCCGGACAAGGTCACGCAGGAACCCGGCCTCGCCGGTAGTGACCTGTCCGTCAGCCTCGATGACCTGCACGCACAGCGGGCAAGCCAGCCGGACAGCGTCACAGGTCCGTTTCCGACGCGCCCTGGCCCGTACTCCGCCGAAGGCCCAGTCAAAGGTCTTGACGAGCCCGAACGCTCCCAGAGCAGTGAGCCAGGCAGGGGGGCCGCACCAGCCCAGCGCGCCGAGCACCCCTCCGAGGATCGGGTACTTCATGCCGTACCACGCCGCGGTGACCGCTGCGGTGGCGGCTGCCTTGAGCCCGGCTTTTGCCCCAACCGACGTGGCGTCGAGCAGGAAATCCGCAGGCGACGAGAGCAGGCTGCCAGCGCTCAGCAGAAGCCCTAACCCGAGCCCGGCGTCCAGGTCATCCAGGTCCAGAAGGGCCTCACAGACCTCCTTGTTCAGGTGCAGGTTTGAGAACTGTCCTGCCTTGGCTGCTTCGAACCCCGCGAAGGCCAATGGGGCGAGCTTCTCCAGCGCCTCGAAGAGCACGTCTTCATCGGGGAGGTAGTCCCCGGCCAGGTAGTTCACACGAGCAGGCATTTCCCCTCCGCCATTGGCAAGTGCTCCACTTGTTGGGGCCCAAGGTGATATCTTAGGATGATCGTCGCGCTGGAATGCAAGAGGGGTTGAATCCAATGTCAAACGAGGATCTGACAAGTCTGAACGCCTGTTCAGAGGATGAAAAGGTCGCCTACCTTTCGATCGTTGCCCACCTGGCTGGAATCGACGGGGAAGTATCTGAAGAGGAGTCCAATCTCGTGTGGTCGATTTGCGAAGCTGCCGGCGTCTCTGCCGACGGGACGGCTACCGTGATCGGCGCGCTGGAGGACCCCTCAGCCCATTCGATCGATGAGCACATTGAAGAGCTGGAGAACACGGGCCTTCCCCTCGAGCTCATCAGAGATCTCTACCTGGTAGCGCTTTCCGACAGCGTTCTCTTGAGAGTGGAACTGGATGAGATCGAAAAGCTCGCTCGGAGATTCGGCGTAGAGAACGGAAAACTCACAAGGCTTCGTGGGTTGGCTGAGTGGATGCAGATGGACGTCCTTGATGGAGATCTCGATTTCAGCTCCAAGAGCCTCGCCGATCTTCGCCAGATTGTGGAATCTGGCCAAATGCCGGCCGCGCCAAAGCCTCGCAACAGTAAACCAAAGAGTCCGGCGCCTTGCGGGAGCACACCTGGTGGCAGTGCGAGTGGTTCTGGTGGCGGTGGATCATCCGTGAACTGGTCGGATGTTCGCGATGGCGCGGGGCAGATCGGGGGTTATGTCGCAGAACAGGTCCTGAAATCCAGGGGGACGGGTGGCTTCGCTGCCGATGGTCTGGGCAGACTGCTCGGGGAAGCCATCAAGGTGGTATTGGGCGGATAGCCCACAGGGTGCCACCGGACGAGACGCTCGAGGATAAGGCCGGTCGATGGCGCCGTGGTGCCGGCCGCCGGTTCTGCGCCTGCGGCGAGGTCTGTTGAGTAGCCCGGGCCGGTTGCCCGACCCGGGCCCTCCCCGGAACCGGACTTGGAGATTTCCACCATCCGGCTCTTCCGCTGATGTGTCTCGCGGATCTCTTGTCATCGTTACCTCCAA
>Ga0180009_10005001_pt1 | contig 14381 bp, 15 predicted proteins | sample OS_PC_MetaG_FD_123537 | JGI IMG/M metagenome (GOLD analysis project Ga0180009, IMG submission 123537) | Groundwater microbial communities from the Aspo Hard Rock Laboratory (HRL) deep subsurface site, Sweden - OS_PC_MetaG | ecosystem: Environmental > Aquatic > Deep subsurface > Groundwater...
ACGGACAAGATTCCGATTGCTGACTACTACCTCGATCCACACTTCCAGGCCAAGATACCGGATCTGAGCAAACGGGAGTGCATTTACAGTGTGGGTGACAACATCTACAGGCCTCGCACCTGTAACCCCACGACCTCTAGCGATTTTGAGCAGATACCGAATAGGAGTCACTGCGACTCCAACAAAGAGAAAGATCTCTCCGGGGTGTTCGTCCTGATCTCGGAGCAGTTCTGCTACTTCGGGAGAAAGGCGGTCAATATTTCCCCCAACGTCAGGCCCGATATCCCAAAAGGACAGTCTGCGCAGGGATCAAGAACCTGGGATTCCTTACGAGCGCAACGATTTGTGGACTACATCCGAGCCAGCTTCGCACAGGGGATCCACGGCCCGCCTCACTTATGGCCCCCTGGCGACGATAGCTGGAAGAGCAGATGAAGCTATGCGGAAGGATGTAGTGGAAACTTTGCACTTTACCGTAGATCTCGGAATAGAACCTAAGTGGTTGCTCAAGGCCGTCCGAAAAAAGGTTGGGCTATTAAGGTGTAAAATTTCCACTATGTCTCCCAATTCCACACATACAGGTGTAAAAATGAAAAGAATTGCAGCGATGGTTTTGTTGTTCGCATTTGGATGGGCTTCCTTAGCAACCGCTCTAGATTTGCGAGCAGAGGGTCCGAAAGGAAAGAATTGGGTCAAAATTTCCAGTATTCATTACATGGACAAGACTAGCGTTAAACGAATTAAGGGTAATACCTATCAAGCTAATGTCTGTAATTATGCATCAACTGGTAAAATTGGTTTTTGGAACTACTTTGATGTTAGGGTTGATTGTAAAACAAGACAAGCATGGGTATATTCCAGTAACAAGTGGATTGGTCCTATGGACCCAGCTAATTACGATGAAGGTGTCATGAAAGAAGTATGCAAATAAACGTAAGGATGGGACGTAGTGGGAACTTTGCACTTTGCCATAGAGCTCGGAATAGAACCTAAATGGTATCATAAGGCCGTCCGAAAAGGTTACGGTATTAAGATGTCAAATTTCCACTATGCCTCCAACTTCCGCCCCCAACTTCCATGGGCCGGAGAAATTAAAACCCCATCTCTTGCAGGAAGAGGAATGGGTTTTTTGTGCTTTTAGAGCTTCGGTGGATAAAGAATATTTTTATTGCAGTATGGGATAAAATGGGGAGAAAAAAATGAAAATTTACATTTTATGTCCCTGGGGGTGATATGGGGCCAGTGATAATCATTATGCTTCCTGCGGGGGATTGAAAATGATAATGAAAAAAATGGTTTTGTTGTTGGGACTTTTGATTTGTTTCGTGGTTCCTTGTGGCGTATTTGCAGGGGAAATAGTCACCATTAAAGAAGGTGCTCCGTTTGCATTCCAACTGGAGGATTATATGAGGATGGTGAAAGCAGGAGCTGTGGGCGATTATGACCAAATTGAGTTGATGGGTCAGCAAGGAAAGGTGTATAAGACAACTGAAAATATCAAAGCAGTAATTTGGGAATGGACGGCAAGTGGAACGTATGTAAAAGTTTTCTTCAAGGAAGGGGGTCCTAAAGGTCTGGCGGCATGGGTGCATCGATCTTCAATCTTAGACCAAACCCCGAAAAAAAAGAAAGAGAGGAAAAAATGAAATGGCTGATCGTTCTTTCCCTTATTCTATTGGCAAGTGCTTCATTCGCTGGAGAGGATGATACTTTGATCTACGATAAAGATTGGCGATTAAAATATCGGATTGGGGAGGATGGCCGCGTATACGATAAAAATTGGGCACCTCAGGGATACATCAAAGATGGAGTGATCTACGATAACAAATGGAATCGTCAGGGAGTGATTAAGGATGACAGGGTTTATGACAAATATTTGAAGCCCCAGTATCAAATTAAAGACGATCGCATTTTTGATCGAAACTGGCAGCCGAAAGGAAATGTTAGGGGAGGGAAATGAAGGGTGGTAGTGGAAACTTTGGGCTGTGCCATAGAGCTCGGGATAGAACCAAAATGGTGTCTTTAGGCCGTACCAAAAGATTGGGTTATTAAAGTGTCATTTTTCCGCTACGTCCCCCACTTTACAGAAGTGAGGGGGAAAAGCTCACCAAATGGCTTTATTGTTCTTGCCATTTTGCTATTATTTTTTGAAACCAAGGGCTTTTTCATCATCCTTACAGGTATGAGCATTTTTCACCAATTTCAGGGGTGTTTATGCCAATCAACCTTACGGTTTCGCCGTTTGTTAATTCAAAAGTGTCCCCATCTATAACTCTATAAACGTCATAGAATCCGTCCGGATAAGCAGTTATTGCTATACATGGGAATATTAGAAAAAAGGAAGTAGATAAAATTAAACTAAAAAAGGATAATCTTTTCTTCGCCATCCTCGCTATCACCACCATTTAATTACTGGAAATTTATCATTTCGGGCGTGAACCACAGATAACACATCTTTTTGGATAAAAAGGAATCAATAGAAGCCAGAAGCCACAAGTCAATATAGAGGCGAAAAAAGTTCCCCATCCTAAAGCTCTCTTAAAGCCAGTGTTTCTACTACAATTCGGGCAATAATTTGTTATTATAATCCACCTCCATTTAAATGGGTAAAGCAGAGATAGCAGTTGTTGTCTATTCCGGTGATTCCGGCCACCCCGTCGGAGCGGAGCGACGCTGGAGGTGAGATATCTTTGAACGAAAGACTACCCTGAGTCAAGTTTTAATTTCGTGTGCTAAACCTCCTTTCCGGCCCCAACACCGTCCCTCTAACCTTCTGCAACCGGTAACTCTCCTCCCCTGATAATCCCTCAAAATGGAAATTCTGAACTGGCCCTCTGTTTTCCCAATTTCATGAAGATCCAGCCAATATTTTCACCACAAATCGACAAGAAGAGGTCTCGAATAAATGACCTCTTCCCTTCCCAATCTCAAACATACATCCATCCCCATTCCGGGCTCCAGGACCTCTTCCCACCTCTCAGAATGGGACTGGCCTCATCCTCAAACGACAAGCACCACTTGTTCTGACGTTCCCAGGTTTTCAGGAACGCAAGCATGGCGTTGTGAGCGATCCAGAAGTTCGCATAATTCTCACTGTACTTACCGTTGGCCATCTCTTTTGTCTTTCCAGATAACTCAAACAGTCTCGTGACCGCTTCCTGGATCATGTCGTCATAAATTGACTGAGCTAAAGGGTTCCATTTGAAATTCTTGGCGAAGACCGTCTTGGCCAATGGATAGCAAACCGCGGAATTGAAATTCTCCCTGTCTATGACGATCTGCTTCTTCATGTAGTTTTTGACGAAGAACCCCTTCACTCTTGCTTTGTAAGCTTGGTCGGAAGAAAGACCATAAGTTTTCTTAACCTCTTCTGTGGTCATACCTGGTTGAAGAAACACTTTTTCCCTTCGGATTTCTGGAACTGGGTCCATTTGTCCTCCTTTTCTGTTTAAATTTGGTTTGGGAGCTTGGTTCGGAAAATCGGTTACCTTGGGGTGCTGTGGGAGAGGAAAACCGTCGTAAACGTCCGACATTCCTTGAGGGATATGGATTATCCATATTGGTAAGTCATATATATGGATGGAGGAGGATATACCTAAAAACGGGGTAGGTTTTGGGTTTGATCTGGGGTGGGAGTTATTTTGGAAGGAGTGGATTTAATAGCAGGAAATATTGGCGATGAACTTTTTAACTTTTAGGAATTGTGGCGGGTTGAGAACAAAAATCGTTAAAAACCTTAAAAGTTTAAATCTTTGGTTGGACCAGAGCAGATCAAGAAATGAACTGTAGCTCGTTTTTCTCAATCATGGAAACGGTGTTTAGGTGTGTTATTGGGTGTTAATGGGGGCGCTTAACACGGTTGAACCTCTGTAAAGGTTATGATTTTTTCCGGTTTCATCCTCCAAGAGGAGGTGTGGTAAGGTGTTTGGTGGAAAAGGAGGGGGGGAATTTAATTTGACATGGGAAGAAGGTGGGGCTTCGTATCAGCCCTCCCTGCGAGCATCAGGCAGATTCTTCCTTGACAGCAATCTCCAGGCTATATAAACTCATCGTAGAATTTAGTTCTCCGAATTTATTTTGTTAATATCTGGGATTAGAAGAAGGAGCTATGAAGAAAATAATAATAATTTTCTTTTTGATTTTACTTCCTACTACTGCCGATGCTCAGATGTATGATGTCGAAACTACTGGTGAGTATGTTATGGGTGACAGCGATACTAAAATAGAGGCCAGAAAAATCGCCCTTGAACATGCAAAGAGATTGGCTGTAGAACAAATTGGGACATATTTGGAATCTGAAACGATCGTTAAGAATCGAATGTTAACTAAAGATGAGATAAGAACATACACCTCTGCCATTGTTAAAACTACAGTTATTTCAGAAAATATTAATCTTTTGGAAGATAAGACTACTGTTTTTAAAATCCATATAAAGGCAAACGTTGATATTGGAGTATTGAATAATAGGGTTCAAGAAATCGGGGCAGACACAAAAAGAAAAGAACAAATGAATGCGTTACAGGCTGAAAACCTAAGACTTTTAAAAGAATTAGAATCCTTATCAAGTCAACTGAAAAGTGAAAAGGTTTCTGAGTATAAAAATTTACGGCAAAAACGAGAAATTCTTTTTGAGAAATTAGAACAAAATCAAAATTCATTGAGGGTTGCTTTTGAAAAAGGGACTCTTCTTAATCTTGCTTTAAAAAGTAAGAGTAAACTTGAAGAAAACAAAAAGAATATTGACGATTTCATCCAATTTATTGCTGATAATATTAAATATACGATTGGTGAAGTACAAGTTCGCCATAAAGGAAATATGTCTGATTTAATAATTCCTATAACGTGGTATACAGAAAAGGTTAAAGATATTTGGGAAAAAATAGAGTTGTTCTGCGATAAACCTAAGGAATTTATGGGTCGTATAATTCTCTCTAAATTTAAAGGAATAGATAGCGAAATTTTATTAGATTATTTTGCGAGGAAAGGTATTCGCATTATTGTAACTTCTGGTTATTATTCTTCATTTATTCCCATTAAGTGGGGCGGGTGGTATCATAGGGCAACCGAAGGTAACCTTAAAATAGCACTTCATGGAAGTCAGGAGTTGGAAATCAAAGATATTCCTGTTGAGGAGTTAACAAAGATTATAAGCATTAATGCAAAAGTTGTTGTCCAAGGGGCAGAATAAACAAATAACGGTTTAAATAGCACCACCTGTCACCTTTTTGATGGCAGCGACCTCACCAAATAAAGTTTAGTAAGACTTAAGGATAACTTTATAAGGCAAAGCCATCAAGGCTCTGCTTTTTTGTTTATTTCCTTCGGTAATCATCGACTCCCAGATCATCTCCCCATTGCAGAGTAGGTGAAAGCGAGGTTCGGACCACTACTTGTTTTGACACTGTCTGTCAGATAAAGTCAGGACAGATAAATTTATCTTTTCAACCTTTCCAAGAAGAGATTTGACCTTTAAGATTGAATACCCCATTTTTCAGCTACGAGGATCCATTCCGTGTCCTTACCATAACGGATTCCTATCTTTCGCCCTCAAATAATCCAGAATATCAGAATGAGGGACCCTTTCCCTGAGCTTTTCGATAACATCCTCCAGCTTACCTTCTAGATCCTCATACGCTCTGACCTCCGCAGTATGACTCTCCATTATTTGATTTAGCATGACATCCAGACTGGCGATCCTGTCCTCCTTTTTGGTTAGTCCGAAGTTCCCCCATAAAAAAGGCATTTAATTGGAGTTATCCTGTTGCAATACATGGGAGATTTTATATTTCGGTCGTGCAATATGTACCCATGTAATAATAATTATTTACTTGACATATATTGATTTATGAGATATATATGTATCCATGTACATCGAGAGCATTCCCAACCGCAACTCCCCTCCCGCCATCTTGCTGCGGGAAACCTGGCGGGAAGGCCAAAAGATTCACAAACGAACGGTAGCGAATCTTTCCCACTGGATTCCCGAGAAGATCGAAGCGCTCCGCCGTCTTTTAAAAGATGAGGCTCTGGTGGCGGCGAAAGACGCTTTCGTCATTGAGCGATCCCTTCCCCATGGGCACGTAGAGGCCATTTTAGGGACGATCAAGAGATTGGGATTAGATGGGCTCCTTTCTTCAGCGCGGTGCCGCGAGCGGGATCTGGTGATGGCCATGATTGCCGAGCGGCTGATTCATCCTTGTTCGAAGTTAGCGACGAGTCGGTTGTGGCACACGACGACTTTGGCGGAGGAGTTGGGGTTGGGGGATGCGGATGAGGATGATTTATATGGGGCGATGGACTGGTTGTTGGCGCGGCAGGGTCGGATTGAGAAGAAGCTGGCGGAGCGTCATCTTTCCGATGGGTCGTTGGTTCTTTACGATGTGACGAGCAGTTACTATGAGGGGAGATGTTGTCCGTTGGCGCAATATGGACATGATCGGGATGGGAGGAAGGGGCGGCCGATTATTGTCTATGGGTTGCTGACGGATGGGGAGGGGCGGCCGGTGGCGGTGGAGGCGTATCCGGGGAATACGGGGGATCCGAGCACGGTTTCGGGGCAGGCCGAGAAGTTGCGGGAGCGGTTTGGGTTGAGTCGGTTGGTGTTGGTGGGGGACCGGGGGATGCTGACGGAGACGCAGATTGAAAAGCTGCGGGCATATTCGGGGTTGGGATGGATTTCGGCGTTACGATCATCTGTGATTCGAGACTTGGTCGCCGAGGGATCTTTGCAGATGTCTTTGTTTGACCAAAGGGACCTGGCCGAGATTCATTCTCCGGAGTTTCCTTTGGAGCGGTTGGTGGCTTGTTATAATCCGCTTCTGGCGGAAGAGAGGAGAAGGAAGCGGCGGGAGTTGATCGCGGCGACGGAGAAAGAGTTGGAGAAGATCGTCCGCGAAGTAGGTCGGAGGACCCGAAGTCCTTTGGGGAAAGACGAGATCGGGAAGAAAGTGGGCAAGGTGATCGGCCGTTACAAGATGGGAAAGCATTTTGCTTTGGCGATTGGAGAGGGGACCTTTTCCTATGAGCGCAAGGAAGTCAAGATTGGCCAGGAAGAGACGTTGGATGGGATCTATGTGATCCGCACCAGTGAGCCGACGGAGCGCCTTTGTGCGGAGGACACCGTCCGTTCTTATAAGAATCTTACCCATGTGGAACGGGCCTTTCGGAGTTTGAAAGGAATGGATTTGTTAATCCGTCCGATCTGGCACCATACAGAGGACCATGTTCGGGCTCACATCTTTATCTGCATGTTGGCGTATTATGTGGAGTGGCACATGCGCCAGGCTCTGGCGCCGCTTTTGTTTGGCGATGAAGAACTCGCTGGAAATCGCAAAACCCGGGATCCGGTGAAGCCGGCCAAGCCGTCTGTTGCGGTGGAAAGAAAGAAAGCGCGTCGCCTCACTTCAGAGGGTCTTGTGGTTCAGAGTTTCGATACGCTGTTAGAAGAACTGGGAACCCGTTGTCGAAACCGCTGTCGCATTCAGTCTGAATCCAAAGGGCCTACTTTCAATCAATTGACCGAAATGAGCCCTCTTCAGAAACGGGCTTTCCAGCTCCTGGGCTTGTAGCCATGTAAATGAAAGTCTATTTTGTCAAATGACCAAACTATATCAATAGGTTATTCTTTTTTCGAGATAGGAACTTCGGGTTAGTCGAGCTTTCAGGGATGCAATTTCATCTCTTAGGAAATTCAAGGTTTGCTCGTTTTGATTATCTGTAGGGGTGTGATTATTGGGTTCGGTCATGGTGGCATTTCTCCTTCTGGTTTAATTTTTATTTTGTTCCAGGATGAACTTTTAAACTTTTAAGAATTTATGCGGAATAAGTGAGGAAACACGAAATTTCCTAAAAGTTTAAAAGTTTGGTTGCATGGGTAGGACTGGACCAAATCAAAAACGAACAGCTGTTCTCTTTTTCCCATCTTGAAAATGGAATCGCTGGATAAAAGGATTTTCATGGTCCGCTTCCAACGGTAGGTGTTTACCGGTGTTTAGGGGTGTTAAGGGCCGTACTTAACACATCGGAAGGTTGGAAAGGTATTCTTTTTATTCAGAAACAGAGGATCTGAAGGCAGGGTGTTAAGGTGTTAGGTCGATTTTCAGGGGGAAGAAGGAAATTTTAATGTCCATTTGACAAAAGGAAGGATTTGTGAAATATTTTCGTCGAAGATCACACCAGAGCTCGTAGCCTTGGATTTGGATAGGATCGACCCACTTTAAAATACTGGTGCTTCTTAGAAGGGACCAGGAAATGAAATGCAAAGCGATTCCGATCCTAATTTTTTTACTCTTTAGTCCAACCTTTTTCTCTTCCGCTTATGCTCAACGCCAAGCAGGAGAAAAACTCCAGGATTCATTACTTCCACTTTAGAAGGTAAGCGAATCGCTCTGAAGGATTACTGGGAACAGCAGGGAAAGAGGGTCTTGGGCCTGTCCTTTTTCGCCACGTGGTGCCAACCTTGCAGACGTAATCTCGGATAGGTTCTAAAATAGCTGAGAGGAGCCTAGCATGAAAGAAGTAAGAATCAATTCATGGAGTGATTTTGAAAACCAAATTTTTATGCTCTTTGGAACAGGAGATAGCAGGAAGGGTACTATTACACGTTCCTCTGCCGCCCTATTTAGAGGACAATCCGATTCTGAATGGCACCTTGAATCAACTTTGGAAAGGTATGTTAATTCCAATAAGATACCTATCACTCAATATTATCAAATAATTCATAACGCGAAAAGTAGGATCGAAAACAAAAACATTGGAAAATGGAATATACCAACTATTTCTGATTATGAGGAATATTTAAAGACGTCGACAAGCGGCATAGCAGATTCCGAGTATAGGGACTACATGGTAGTTTTAAGACACCACGGATTTCCCTCGCCCTTACTTGATTGGACTTTTTCTTCCGATGTCGCCGCATTTTTTGCATTCCGTAATAGAAGAGCTGATAAAGTGGCTATTTTTGTATATATTGAATGTATATTTCCGGGGAAATCTGGAAGATCTTATGAGCCCAATATTGCCATTTTTGATTCCCCTCTCAAAGCGACTACTAGCCGGCATCTTAAACAACAAAGTGCATATACAATATGTTCAATGAAAGACAGTAAAAACCAAAGCTATTATAGCTCTCATGAAAATGTATTTATAAGAAATGAGCGCGACCAAGATCTGCTATGGAAATTTATTCTTCCCGCTAGTGAAAGATTAGGGGTATTAAAGCATTTAAACACGAAAGGCATTAATGCTTATGCACTCTTTGACTCAACCGAAAGTTTAATGGAAACCATTGCATTTGAAGAAGTTCATGAAAAAGCTTTTTTAAAGTGATAAGAGCGACACCGCTTTCAGTTTTCCCTGGGGGGAGTTCTTGGATGGGGCTAAATCATCTAGCAACAGCCGTCGAAGGAGTTGAACAGCTAACTGTTAAGGGGACTGAGTCAGCCCCTTCAGCAGTCGAGGGAGCTTCGTAAACAACTGTAGCTTGAGGGAGGTGCTGAAAACCGGAAGCAGGGAGGAAAAATATTCAGTATCCTTTTCCCCACATAGGTGTTTACCGGTGTTTAGGGGTGTTTACCCTGGTCCTTAACACGGTGGGATGGATGGAAGGCGTTATTCTTATTCCGAAAAGGATAATGTCCTGGAGGGGTGTTAAGGTGTTAAGGGTGTTTTGGGGGGGAAGGATAAAATTTATTGTCCTAATCCTTTAGGCATAATCTCGGGAAAAGTTTATATTTTGGTTGGTTGGTCCTTCGCTGTAACCCGGATCGGAACTAGTTTTTTTAATGGTAGTAGCAGAACTGATCCGAACCATCAATCCATGATGCTGGAAGGGAGCGGTAAAAAGGTAGGGTGGATTTGACATCGACCGTTGGGAGCTTAATTCAGATGTTGAACGATCTTTGTAATGATAGTTTAAACTCCTTACTTCCTCATAACTGAGATTTATTGCAGTCCTTTAAAATGGGAGATTTCAATCCGGATTCAATGAAAATTGGGGAAATTGTAAAAAAAGTTTTCATTTTTAAAATGAGCATGTTTTTATTTGATAAATTAAGGCGTTAGGCTATGAAACGAGCCGGGAATATGGGGTCATTGTCGGAGGCTCTTACATTTTTCCCTTTCCAGAACGAAATGCATCTTTTAGCAATATCTTGTAAAAATAGGAAGTTATAATGATTTCATCGATTTGGTATATGAATTGCTCTTATTCTAGTGGGGAAATAGAGATTATTTAATCCTCCATGCTCCTTCTGGGGTCTGGATTACTTAGGCTTGTAGGTCTAAGGAAAAAGATTAAACTCCTCTAAATGGATTGTTTAAAACGGGGGTGTATAAAATGAAAAAAATATTGGCCGGGATATTATTCTTAATGGTAGTTTGCTTTGGAGCGAATGCAGATGCAGTTTCGTGGAACATCATTAATGATGATTTTGATAGTTTAAGCGGATGGGGTAACCGCAACCTCGGTAGTGGTGTTGCTGAAATAAATCCGCCCGGGTATTTGCATTTAGATTCGACCGAAGTTGGTAATAATAACGCAGGGGCTATTCAGCAGTGGACTATAATCCCCAATAATTATGTAATCGGGGTTAGGACCTACTTTCAATCCTTAGGGACTGGGGGCGATACCAGCTATACAATAGGCATAGCTAACACCCCTATCATGCTTTTTATTGCACTTCAGAGCAATGGTCTTTATATTTACCGGCAGTCAAACCCTACTGAAGTAGGAAATGATATTGTTTTATTGCAACAATGGCAAGATTGGCAATTTGATGTTCGTGCTCCTAATTTAAATGAAGCGCAGTTAGATGTGTATTTGAATGGCAATTTGATTCAAAGTAACATCCCTTGTGGTAGTGATTGGGTGAATGTAAACGGCTTTGCATATCTTGGCCAATATTCATACCTTACCCACACGGAAAGCTATACTGATTATTTTAGATTGGGGGTAAATAATCCCGTCCCCGAACCTTCAACCATGCTCCTTCTTGGTTCTGGCCTAATTGGGCTTTTGGGATTCGGAAAAAGGTTGATAAAGAGTTAACAAATATCAGCATAGATGCACCTACTAAAAAGCCAGTAACCCAATTCTGGCTTTTTAATTTATGCTTATTGACATTCCTTCCCATTCTGCTATCATCCCATCAGAAATACGCATTCCAATCCTCTAAGCCAGAGGTGCGTATGGCCCTGGAATTAATGAAACCCTATTTCTTGAAAAAGAGGTGGGGTTTTTTTAATGACTTCTTTCTCCTCCTTATAATCATGGTAAAAAAGGACAAGAAATGAGAGTTCGGTGTCTTATGCGGATCAATCTAATTACTGTTGAAGGGGAGGAAATATGTGGAAATGCAAGAAGTGTGGTGAAGAGAATGTGGGCAGCCATCATTCTTGCTGGAGTTGTGGGCTGAGCCAGGATGGTACTGCGATGACAAACGCCAAAGAGTTTCAGTCTATGAAAGAAGAGGCTGCAGAAAGTGAAACCCTAACTGGCTATACTTCTACCTATGGCACTTCCAGAATGATTGCAGAAGCCGTGTCTTTTATCGGTTGGATCGTGGTAGGAATTGGTATTTTGGTCGTTTTAGTTCTTTTCGCAAAAAGCTCTGAATCACACGGTGGGTTTACCCTAATGAGTCTATTGCCCGCTCTGTTAGGAATCATAAGTGGCCTACTCTTGGTCATGACAGGCCAATTGACGCGAGCAATGGTTGATACTGCTGACAACACCGGACAAATGCTATCTCTCTTGAAAAGAAGAAGGGGAAAATGATGAGCCCCCAGGCAACAGACTTCATAACCAGCGGCTGCAGTCGAGGTTCGGACCACTACCTATTTTGCCACTGTCTGTCAGATAAAGTCAGGACAGATAAATTTATCTTTTCAACCTTCCCTAGAAGGGGTTTGGCCTTCAAGATTGAACTCCCCATTTTTCAGCGACGAGGATCCATTCTGAAATAATTTGACTCCTTACCATAACGGATTACGGTCCTTTACTTTCAAATAATCCAAAATATCAGAATGCGGGACCCTTTCCCTGAGCTTCTCAATCACGTCCTCCAATTTATCCTTCAAGTCCTCATAAGCTCGGACTTCCGCATTGTGACTCTCCATTAAGGTATTTAGCATGACATCCAAAGTGGCGATTCTGTCATCCTTTTTGGTTAGTCGAGCTTTCAGGGATGCAATTTCATCTCTCAGAAAATTCAAAGTCTGCTCGTTTTGATTATCTGTAAGGGTGTGATTATTGGGTTCGCTCATGGTGGCATTTCTCCTCTCTGTTTTAATTTTAATTTTGTTCCAGGTTGAACTTTTAAACTTTTAAGAATTTGGGCGAAAAAAGTGAGAAAATGGGAAATTTCTTAAAAGTTTAAAAGTTTGGTTACATGGATAGGACTGGACCAGAGCAAAAAGGAACAGCTGTTCGCTTTTTCACATCTTGAAAATGGAATCGCTGGATACAAGGATTTCCATGATCCGCTTCCAGTGGTAGGTGTTTACCGGTGTTTAGGGGTGTTTATGGGGGTGCTTAACACGGTGGGATGGATGGAAGGCGTTATTCTTATTCCGAAAAGGATGGAGCTATGGAGGGGTGTTAAGGTGTTTAGTCGATTTTGGGGGGGGATGGATAAAATTTAATGTCCGATTCTTTGACGCTATAATCTCGGAAGAGATTAGGAGCAGAACGGATCCGAACTAACAATCCATGACGCTGGAAGGGAGTGGTAAAAAGGTAGGGTGGATTCGACTTCGACCGTAGCAAAGGGGTCAAGTCTGCTCTTGACTCATGTGGATAATTGCAATGAAATGGTCAACCTTTTTTCGTAACGATTCATCTCTTCCCATCCGAACCTTCATTCTCTCTACAATACTGCTAACCGTACTATACGAACCGATCCCAAACGACTCCCCAATCTCCTTCAGGCGATCCCCTCGCAGTCTCCTGGCAAGATAAATCGCCACATTCCTTGCTTCATTACCATGACCCCGCCGAGAATAAAATAGATCCTTCCGTTTGACCTGGTAGCCTCTTGAAATAACCTCCATCAATAGATCCAAGTCCGGCGCCAGATCTTTTCGCTGCGGAATCTCTGAATCGGCCTTCTTCGAGAAAAATTTCCCCTTCACTCCAGCTATAAACTTCTCCGACCCCAAAAAAACAGGCCAGCGCTTCTGGGAAAATAATTGCGTCAATTCCTTGCCATCTTCCCGTACGACAAATTTTCGGTAGGCTTTAATCCTTTCCGACGGATTGGCAGCAAGCATCTCCAGAACGATATCTTTATAAAGCCATTTCCACCTGGGATTCCTGGAGAGGTAGCCTTTATGGCTGGTCCAGGGGTAATCATCCAAAGTCTCCGCCAATCCCGCATCAAGAGGATTGCGATGAACATAGCGAACGAGCTGTAGAAGGTAGCTATCGGCTTCGATAAGCAGAGCCTTATACCGCCCCCGAAATAAGGGCCCATCGTGCCCATGGCGTCGATTAAATCTTTGGGTATAGACACCGTCAATATGTCTGAAGCATCTGGAAAGATTACTATTGGGGGTCTGAACCAGGAGGTGATAGTGTTATGTGAAGCTCCGGATTATGTGAAGTTAGAGGTCTGGACTTCCGCCTATCCGCTCATTTCTGCCCCCAGCTTAGCAATTCACTGCACATAATTCACGGCCCCTGGCAAGCTTATTGAGCCACTGAAGAACGTGCGGCTGTTGCCATGGGGCTTTTTTGCTGATCCTTGGAGCCCCCGCCCTATCGATCATCTTGCGCTTGGTTTCCATGTCGATTTCCACATAGATGTGAGTGGTGTTGATGTCTGCGTGTCCCAACCAGTAGCTGACCATGTTGATGTCGTTTCCCGCTCGCAGCAGATGCATGGCCGTAGTGTGGCGGATGGTGTGCGGGTTGAGGGGTTTGGTGGTAACAGATGGTTGTTGGGCTTGTACCTGGGCGCCGTACTTGCAGGTAATGTGGCGGATACCGAAGCGCGTAATAGGTAAGCCATTGGCGTTAAGGAAAAGCCGTTCGGTGCCCGGTTCTATGGGATCGCGCTGCTTGAGGTACGCCTCAACAGCGGCGACCGTTTCGGGCCACAGGGGGCAGCTACGTTCTTTTTTGCCCTTGCCCAGGAGTTTGACTTGGGCGGAGTCGTCGAGACGCAGATCGGTGAGCTTGAGGGCAACGATTTCGCTGACTCGGGCGCCGGTATTGTACAGCATCAGGAGCAGAGCCCTGTCTCGGATTCCGGTGCGAGAGTTGACATCAACGGCCGCAAAAACGGCCTGCATTTCTTTCTCTTCGAGGTAGTCGATAGTCTTGTGCGTGGTGCGCTTGAGCGGGATCGTACGGACTTGCTGGCACGGAAGCATCAAGATGG
>Ga0180009_10005002_pt1 | contig 14380 bp, 11 predicted proteins | sample OS_PC_MetaG_FD_123537 | JGI IMG/M metagenome (GOLD analysis project Ga0180009, IMG submission 123537) | Groundwater microbial communities from the Aspo Hard Rock Laboratory (HRL) deep subsurface site, Sweden - OS_PC_MetaG | ecosystem: Environmental > Aquatic > Deep subsurface > Groundwater...
CACTATTTAAATTATCGCTAGCGCTTAATTCTTCAAAAGTTTTGGTGGCGGAGTCATATTCTATTTGCTCAAGTGCCTCTACAGTATCGCTCATTTCGTTAATCAAATCTGGGTCACTTGACTCTAGAATCTCTCTTTCAAGATTGGCTTTTTCTGATTCAACAATGCTTGCAATTTTGTTTAACTCATCAAGCTCTATCGTACCAAACTGGCCTTCTGTTAATAAAGCTAACATTCGTTCCCTTTCACTATCTTCTAGCTCAGCGCGTCCTACGAGTAATCGTAAGGCATCTAAAAAATCTGATTTATTGGTCATAGTTCTCCTTTTATTGTATCTTCGGTTGTTCTTCGACAAATCCAGTCATTCTGGCAACCCCGCCGCCAATAAATGGTGTAGCCGCCCCGCCCATTAGTCTCATGCCTGCAAAACCAGTTGATGCCAGTGTAATTAAACCAGAAAATATAGACATCCCATGTGAAATAACTTCACTCACTTTGCCTTTCAATATTTGTTTGCCTAGCTCCACTGCTTGGTTTTGTATAGCTCCAACCTGACCTTGTCCTGCAGCTTCTGCCCAACTCTGATGAGTTGGCGCAAATTCTGGGCTAATAAAATTAGCAGGATCGCCAGCAGCTTTTAAGGCTTCTTGAGCATACCGCAATTGTTCGTTGGCATCTCCCAAATCTATACCCAGCTTAGCTACAACTTCATGAAAATGGTTCCCTAAAAACTGGAAGGCAAACATGCCTGCAAATGCTCCAGCAGTAGCGCCTGCCGCCTTCGGCAAGCTTTCCCACATGGAATCTAACTTACTTCTTCTGTCCATACGCTTTTTTTGGATTTCCAACCACCTCTTTTGGGCTTGGGTTAATTCCGTTAAAGTAGCATGTTCGAGAACGCTATCATAGCCTGTGGAAGTACCTATTTCTTGTGATGCTAACCCCTCATCTCCTTCAGCCATGCGCTTCTTCGCAATGGTCATTTGATCTAAGAGTGGGACTTGTCTAACAGTGCGGTTGATTCTTCTGCCATCATGGCTTTCTAAACCAAGCACTTCTAATTTTGTACGTCTCGCACTCCCTGCATTCAAGATTTTCCCCCACTCACTCTGCATTTGGTCTGGATCAGTAATTTTCCCAATAGCATCCAACATTCGCTGTCGAATGGCTAAACCGCCAAATTTAGCAAAAGCCAAAGCTTTTTTATTTTTCCACTCATTCATTGCTTCCCAATTTTCAAACTGTTCGGGTAAGTCTGCAAAAATTTCATTTATCTCTTGATCCACCATGTCTCTTGCGTCTTGATACTCGTTGCCCCTCACGTTGCTTCGTTCTTGGACCATTAAGGCTTGTGCGCTTAATAATCTTTCATTTCTAGCGGTTAGTGACTCCATGATTTGTCCAGATTTCTCTCCCACACTTACTCCGCCTAATACTAGGTCTGCGCCTTCTATCATCAAAGCACCAGGAACGTGCAATATGGCGGGTGAGGTACGAGAAAATTCGAGAGTGTCTGCAGTGCGTCCAGCGAGCATGGCTGATCTTTGCCAAACTGCTTCGGCACCTCGCAAGGCTCGAGCTGTTTCTCTGGTTCTAGAGTTTTGGTGTGTTTCTCCAGCAAGTTCTCTTCCCACGCAAGCTTCAGCAATTCGTCCAAGAGACCAATCAGCCATTACTCCATCCATCGATTCGATTGCCAATCCAATAGTGCCATCTACACCTTTTACTATTTTTAATGTCCCATCTATTCCCAAGGCGGATAGTTTCATCGCCGCTTCAGTGAGTGGTGCGGGCATTAAACCAGCGGCAAATCCGCCTTCTGGCTTTAGTGCGTACTTACTCCACTCTGCTTTTTTACTATCGTATGTGGCATGTGCGCTAGCCTCCATATTTGTATACAACGTTTCGTAATATGCTATTTTTCCACCATTGTTTGCTCCCCTAACTTCGCCGCCTGCTCGCATTTTTGCAATACGCCTGAGATAACGCGTATTTTTTTTACCACCACTACTAACACGCTCTTCTTCCCTGGTAGTCAAATCATCTAAAGTTCTGCTCCAGTGACGAGGCTCTGTTCCGAGCTCATCTCTAGTAATAACTCCGCGTACATACATCTCAGCTCTCTCAAGACTCCCATCTTGTGTTCGATTCAGCGCATCGTGTTTTAGTTCACTTAACCCACCTTGGATTGCTAAATTACGTGCTTCGGATACACCCTCAACCCTTGCCAAGGCATTACCTCGTTCACCTAATTCTCTAGGCAATCCTTTCACTAATGCCCAAGCCCTGCGTATTTTCCCGCCCTCTAACGCCTTTCTCCTTGATCCATGCTCTCCAGCAGGGCTGATTACTCTATTGTGATCGCTGCTCCTAATATAATTGCCTGTTCGATTAGCCAAATCTTTCTTCTCCTGCAGATCCCACATTTCCCATAGAGAATGAAATGTTTCAGTTTTGGCAGTTTCTGCACCTTTCATATATTCATCAATCATCTCTCTATCTGTTTCGTATTGACCTTGTCTCCACTCTTCAACTTTTTGCCATACATCTCCTAATAGATCTTTAAAATTAGCCAAATCTCCACTTTGTCCACGCTGATGAGTTGCAAAAAGAGTTTCTAGAGCTCCTTTAATGTTTTCATCTCCACCAGCCATACGTTCAATTTGCTCCTGACCATTCAACTCCAAAAAGGCCTCGGTCCTTGCCTTATAATCTTCAGCGCCATCTTTTCTGATCCAGCCAATGAATTCGCGCACCTCCTGGCTAACTGTATCTCGACCAATTAATGCCTTTGTCATGCGCAACATATTATCGACAAATCCAGCTCCACCCCGATACTCGCTTTCATCAAGTCTACCCAAATCTCCTTTTTCTATTGATTTTGCTAATTGTCTTACTCCAATAAGACCTTGGCCTTCTGATAGTTTTCCGCTTGCAGTAAATCCCATGTCTTTTAAACTCATGGTGTCATTATTCTCTGTCATAAATTTTCCTAACTATCAACTTATTGTTGTTTGCACTATAAATAGATAATCATATATACACACATATAGCAAATATCTTCGGGTAATATATGCATCATAAACTGCAACAGGGCGTTTTGACTCATCTAAAAATGTAATGGAGCTAAGGGTCCTGCTAAACGGGTCCTTGCACCCTGGCTCCTTTTCCTCTTTAATATAAGTGTGCGTGTAAAGGTTTAATTTACATGCTAATTTAGTTAATAAAAGGAGTTTTTATGCCCAAAAACGTTTTTTGGCCAGCCACATTAGTCATCATGGGGTTTATTTTTTTAGCCTCTAATATAGGCATGCTTCCCCGAGAATTCTGGAATTTTTGGCCGTTAATTTTAATCGTTGTCGGACTGGGTGGGTTGTTAACTTCAGATAGAGAAGAATGGATAGTAGAGACAAAGAAGTCTCAAGCTAAGTCTAAACCCAAGCACAAAAAAAGTGCTACTCGCAAAAAAAAGAAGTAATTTTCTCCTGTTTTCAAAGTACAGGAAAGCCTGCCCTGGTTCGATGTATGCCAAAAAGACCTAATTTATCTTTTCAGATTGCTATTGATGGGCCGGTTGCTTCGGGCAAAAGCACCATCGCCAAACAGTTGGCAGATCAGCTTAAGATGACTTACATCGACACTGGGGCCATGTACCGAGCCATGGCTTTGGCAGCTCAAAGAAATAAGATTGATTGGCATAATGGTCCAGCTGTGGCTACATTGGCGGCTAAAATAGATATTCGTCTAGCTCGTCCAGCTGGCAAAAAAAAAGATGGTCGCCCTGTGTCTGTGTATCTCAATAATGAAGATGTTTCCTGGAAAATCCGTGAGCTAGAGATCGGCGAAGGCGCTTCTATTATCGGCATTCACAAAGAAGTAAGAAAAATTTTAGTTAAACTCCAACAAGATATGTGTGATGGTAAAAGAATTGTTATGGAAGGCAGAGATATTGGAAGTAAGGTTTTGCCGGACGCTGATTTAAAAATTTTCATGATTGCCGATCAAGCAGAACGAGTTAAGCGTAAACAAAAACAACTCAAGCAGGTAGGTGAAAAAGTCACTAAAAAGCAAGTTCAAGCAGACATAGTGTCTAGAGATACTCGTGAAATGACTCGTGAGATTGACCCCCTGCGCCCCACTCTAGATGCTTGGCAGTTAGATACAACTCACTTAAGTATTGAGCAAGTGATGGATGAAATTTCAAAACGAGTTAAGATGTTAGAAGCAACTCAAAGAAAGGCTTGATAAAAATGCCCAAATTTTTTCAAATCGCTATTGATGGTCCCGTTGCTGCTGGTTGCAGTACGGTCGCTAGATTGGTCGCTCTGAGACTGGGCTTTTTATATATCGATACTGGAGCTATGTACCGCACCGCTGCCTTATTGACCCTACGCAATAACATTGATCTAAATGATGAGGACAAAGTGGCAGCTATTGTAGAAAAAGCAAAAATTGAGTTACTTAATCCCTCAGAGTCGCAACAAGATGGGCGTTTAATCACTGTTTTACTAGATAGCGAAGACATCTCCTGGCAGATTAGGACTGATGAGGTGAGTAAAAATTCAGCCATTGTGGCTCAATATCCTCAGTTAAGAAAAGTATTAGTTAGCAAACAGCAGGCAATAGCAGCTAGTCATGATGTAGTGATGGAGGGTAGGGATATCACCTTTAAAGTCTTGCCAGACGCTGATCTCAAGATATTTTTGACTGCCTCAGAGACTGTCAGAGCTAAACGGCGTCATCTTCAGGAGCAGTCTAAGGGTCATGATGCCAGTTATCAACAGGTTTATGACGAGATGCTGGTGCGGGATAAGCGCGATATGGAAAGAGCCATTGATCCTCTGCAGATTGTGCCAGATGCAACTGTAATTGATACCAGCGATCTTCATATTAAGCAAGTGGTCGACATAATTGAAGCTAAGGCAGTGGCTATAAAAAATAAATAATTTAGGGTTTTGTGAAGTTCAATTAGCACTAGCTCCGTTTAAAATTTGATCGCGATTTTTCTGAAGTTGTTCCATTTTTTGCAGTTGTTCTTCTTTTTTCTCAAACCACTCAGGCGAACAATGTGTTTGAGGTTCACTGCCCGGAATAAATAACTCTTCAGTAATATTGGGACAGCTCGTGCAGGGAAGAGTACCAGTGATGGCACAAATTTTAACTTTAATAAATCCTTCTGGGAGAGGAAAGACATGGGGGGTTTTTTCATCTAAAAGCAATCGCATGATTTGATTCCAAATTGGAGAGGCTCCAGTAATGCCTGAGGCCACATAGCTCATGGGTTGATTATTATTATTGCCGACCCAGACAGCAACTAAACGATCAGTCGTATAACCAACAGTCCAGTTATCTCTGAGACTATTGGTAGTACCGGTTTTAACTGCCACTTGTTGATTAGGAATATACAAAACGCTGTGCGGACCAAAAGCAGCCAAGCGAGCGCGATTGTCTGAGAGGATGTCGGAAATTTGATATGCTACCTTAGAACTAAGTGTTTTGTTTTGTTGACACCCTCTATTTTCCAACACACAGGTATTGCGATATAAAATTTCGCCTTGAGAGTTTTTAATTTCTAAAATGGGATTAAGTTCTACCGTGGTGCCAGCATTGGCAAAAGTACTATAGAGCTCAGCCATATCTGTCATGGTGACCTCTCCGCCTCCTAGAGTGAGCGATAAGCCAAATCTTTGTCGATCTTGCCAAGTATCTATGCCCATAGTTTCGGCTTTATCTAGCATATTGCTAACTCCAATTTCAGCTAACGTTTTCACTGCTGGGACGTTATAAGAAGAAGCCAGAGCTTCTCGTAGCGTGATTTTGCCATGAAATTTTCCATCATAGTTTTGTGGGCTGTAAGGAGGACTCCCTAAGCTATGGTAGGTAATGGGGCTATCGTCAATAATAGTGCTGGGATTTTTACCTTGCTCTAAGGCAATTGAGTAAGTTAAGGGCTTAATAGAGGAGCCAGGTTGGCGCGGTCGCAGAGTGACATTAACCTGCCCATCATGCTCAAAATCAAAGTAATCTTTACTGCCGATCATAGCCAAAATTTCGCCACTTTGTGGTTTGGTAACTAACGCCGCACCATTATTCACCTGCAGTCTAGTGAGTTTAGTGACCTCATCCGTCACAATTTTTTGGGCTACTTTTTGCAACTCTAAATCTAGGGTAGTAGTGACCTCCAACCCACCTTGATTAACTACAGCTTCGCCATATTGTTCCGAGAGAAGTTTTTTAACATAAAACACAAAATGAGGTGCTTTAATGTCAATCACATCGTGTTTAAAATTGAGTGACAACTTGAAAGCATCATCAGCTTGAGCTTGATCAATATAGTCATCTTCTACCATGTGGCGCAATACCTCTAACTGGCGGTGCTTAGCCAGTTCTGGCGCTGCGCCAAAAGGAGAATAAATAGATGGCGCCACGGGTAAACCAGCTAGCATAGAGCTTTCTGCTAAATTTAATTGGCTAATAGTTTTACCAAAGTAACGCTGAGCTGCCTCTTCTACGCCATAAGTGGAACCACCATAGGGAACTTGATTGAAGTACATCTCTAAAATTTCTTCTTTACTAAACTTAAGTTCTATCAATACAGACAAGACTAACTCGCGGATTTTTCGTTGAATTGTTCGCTCTGGACTAAGTAAGCGATTTTTTACCAATTGCTGAGTGATAGTTGAACCGCCTTGTTGAATAGTCAGGTCTTGGCTGTTGGCAACTAGAGCGCGAATAATGCCTTTAATAGAAAAACCATGATGATAATAAAAATCTTTATCTTCTATGGCGATGGTGGCATTAATCATGTTTTGCGGAATATCATTGAGCTTGACTAAAGTGCGATTTTCATTTTCGTAAATCCTAAACAATACTTGTCCGTCTCGCGACAAGATTTTAGTCGAAACAATTTGGTTACGTCCATTAAGCTGACTAATGTTAGGCAAATCTTTAATAATTAATAAATAAAAACTATATCCACCACCAAGCAGAAATATGATTAGCGTACCAATTAAAGCAGTCTTTCGTGTGGGAGTTAATTGAATTTTCTTAAATTTAACTGGAGGCAATTTTAATAATTCCATGAGGTCAATCATGGACCAACCCTGGAGAGCTGAACTACCCAATGTTTTTTTCTGCGGAGATGTTATTTTAGGTCTTACGAAGGGGCTAAATTGGAATAATAGATATATTGGTCCTAGTTTTTTTAGAATAAGCTTTAATCTATTTCCGTAAGCTATAGGATTTATCTTACTCATGGGGCGATCATATCATCAGCTCTTTAATCAGACAACCTATCTCAGTAAAAAGTTGATGAAAAAAAGCCTATAATTTATTACTGATCACATCCCACAACTCGCGAGAGCTATCTTCATAACCCAATGCCCAAATAGAAATTCCTCTCAAATTTAATTGATTAACATAGTCTAGTTTGTAAGATAAAGAGCGAGAGTTTTCATAGTAAATCACAAAAATTTTGTCATCTTCAAGATAAGATAAATAGGGAGAGAGGGCTTGGTCATTCCAGGATTGCTCTACCTTAAGTTCTTGTGTGACGGCGATGATTTCTTTAACTCTTTTTATGCTGGCTGTACTACCCGTTTGGGGAAAAGTATGAGCCTGAGGATCACGCGAGGTAGTCTGCCACTCGTAGCCATAAAATGGCACTCCCAAGAGGATTTTCTCTTTTGGGACTAGTTTAACAAAATCTGCTAAATGTTGATTAACATCACTGTCCCAATACTCTCGTCCACCAAAAAGAGGTGCGACTGGTCCAGCTTGGGGTGAAGAGCGTTGATGAAAATCATAGGCCATGACAATAATGTGATCAACATATGGCTCAATCTTAGCCACATCCCAGATTTGAGGTTTGGTGGCGGCTGAAGCATACATATCAACTGAAAATGTCACTTGATCGTATTTTTGGGTTAAGTGTTGACTAATTGCCACCACCAACTGCACAAATTTTTGGCGCAATTGGTCAGTCACTAGGCCGGTATATTCAATATCTAAATTGATTCCACTCACTGGATAGGCCAATAAAATAGAATCAAGTGAAGTAAGCAGGTTTTGAATGCTTTTTTCTTGGTTTAATAAAGAGACGATGGTGTCGTTATTAAACTGAGTTAGCACGATTTCTACTTTTTTATTTTGTTGTTCCATCAGACTTGAAATTTCCAAAAACTTATCGCTTTGCAGATGTTTATAGCCTGGTTCTGGGCCGCTATTTTCTTTAGTTACGATTTGTCCATCAGCGCCAATCGTTAGCCCAAAGTAAGCCAAGTGGGTTAATTCTGGTTGAATCCTAACCTCGTCTAAATTCCAGTACGGGATGAATCCATAAACAATCTTATTATTGTTCTTAGAAGTAATTTGATTAATAAAATTAAATGCAGTTAGTGAACTAAGGGGGGAAGTTAATGGAACTTCGGCAAAATACCACAGAGAGAAAATTAAGGCCAGAAAAAAGCTTAATAAACCTACAGCGATTAAAAATATCCGCTTAGTCATTATGGATGCGGGCAGTGGTTTGTTCATTTACTACGTGTCGTTCGTATTGGATTTTACCCGTTTCATCTAAGTTGCGGCGGCAGTCGGCGCAGTAAAGTTCGGTCACTGGGTCTTGATAAAGAGTGCGTCTTTCTAGAACTAAGCCCTCGGCTTGTTCGCCGTAAACAGGTGGTAGGCCTGTTTCTGGTTTAATCCAAACCTCTTTTTCAATTACTCTAGAGTTAGAGGGATAACTAGCTTCCCAGTACATTTCTTGATTTAATAATCGACATTCCTCATTTGCATATTGCGCCGGCATTCCATTGGCGCAGACCATGGCCTGAGCTACGTCACTAGGTTTTTGTGGCCAAACTGATTCTTGACCTTGTAAGATAAAATTCATGATGTCATTCCAAATTGGGGCTGCTCCTGTTACTCCAGAAACTAAGTATGGGTTCATGGGGGTATTGTCATTATTACCTACCCAACTCACAACCAAGTACTGTGGTGTAAAACCAATTGTCCAGTTGTCTTTTAGGTCATTAGTGGTGCCGGTTTTGGCACTGACAATTTTTCCGGGAATAACTAGTTTTGAGCTAGGGCCAAAAGCTTCTACGCGAGCATTGTTATCTTGCATGATGTGGCTAACTAGATAGGCTGGGGCGCGGTTCATGACGCGCCTAAGATCACCAGCTGATTCTTGGTCAAACTCCATCAGGGTGCTAAGGTCTCCCAAGCGATCCTCAATATTGATTTCTGCTAAGACTTCACCAGTATAATCTTCGATTTTTAGGATTGGAGTGAGTGGGACTTTAACTCCTTGATTGGCTAGAACTCCAAATGCCTGGGCCATGTCAATCATCCTCACTTCACCACCCCCTAAAGTTAGAGATAGGCCGTAATTAGCCGGATCTTTCCAAGTTGTGATCCCCATCTTTGTAGCTTGATCCATAAAAGTTTCAACGCCAATGGTACTAATTGCCTTTACCGCTGGAATGTTAAGTGAGTTGCCTAGTGAGCGACGGATAGTAACTGGACCCTTGAAAGTGCCATCATAATTTTTAGGACAGTATTGCGGTTGACCGGGTACATCAAAGCACGTGGGGATGTCTATTAAAATGCTCCCGGGATTTAGTTTTTTCTCTTCAAAAGCAGTGGCATACATGAGAGGTTTGATTGAAGAGCCTGGCTGGCGAGATCGCAATGCAATGTTAACCTGGCCATCAATTTCACTATTAAAGTAGTCGGTGCTTCCAACCATGGCGAGAATTTCACCAGTATTAGGTTTAGTCACTAGAGCGGCACCATTGCTGACTCGATGGCGAGCTAGCTGTTTAACTTCTGCAGATACTGATGCCTGGACTGCCTTTTGTAGGTCTAAATCTAGGGTGGTATGAACTCTTAGTCCGCCTTTTTCGACCATTTCTTCTCCGTATTTTTCATACAATAAATCTCGGACATAAAATACAAAGTGAGGTGCTTGAATATTAGTTTCAGACAGTGCGAAGGTTAGAATTGTTCCTTGAGCTTCTTGTGCTTGCAGCTGTGAAATGTAGCCATCTTCAATCATTCTGCGTAGCACTTCTGCCTGTCGATCTCGTGAGATTTGAGGATCAGAAGCAAAAGGTGAATAGCGACTAGGGGCTTGGGGTAATCCAGCCAATAAAGATGCTTCAGCAAGATTTAAATCTTTGGCATTTTTATCAAAGTATTTATGTGCTGCTGCTTCCACCCCGACTGCCGTACCGCCATAAGAAATGTAGTTTAAATACATTTCTAGAATTTCTTTTTTGGAGTACATGATCTCTGTTAGGACGGCCAAAACTAGTTCTTTAAATTTTCGTTGCAGAGTTTTTTCTTTGGTTAAAAAAGCATTTTTAACTAATTGCTGAGTAATGGTTGATCCGCCCTCAACGTCCGTACTCAGGAGATTATTGCGTATGGCTCGGATAATTCCGCTTACATCAAACCCCCAATGTTTATAAAAATTTTTATCTTCTATGGAAACCGTGGCTTGTAAGACATGGGGCGGAAGTTCTTCTAGTTTAATTGGAACACGATTCTCATCTGCATAAATTTCATATAATAATTTACCGTAACGGTCATAAATTAAGGTACTAACAGCAAAATTATCTTTAGCAGTCAGACGCCGCGGAGAGGGAAGTTGTTGGAGAAGCAGTCCAGTCCCAATAATTAGCAGAGAAAATACCACTGCAGTTACATAGCGCAAAATAGGGTGAGTAACTGGGTACAACAAAGTTTTAACAATGCGGGTAATCTGAGCAGTAGATTTTTTCGCTGGAGATTTTTGCGAGTGTTGTTTTTTTTTGGATAGCTGTTTTTTAGACAACTTATGCAAAAAAGCTTTCTGCCAGTTTAAATTTAACATAGTTGAACCCCCATTATCTCTCATCAGACCCATTATCTGCAACTTAGGGTATACTATATTATTGCGCCTGAGTGGCTACATTTAAATACATAAGAGGAGTTATATGACCCCACAAATTTTTAAATATAACTACACCAACGTCACTATTTCTGGTTTGCCAGGCAGTGGCTCCACCACTTTATTAAATATGCTCAAGGAAGAGTTGAAACTTGACGGTTGGCATGGTTTTTCTGGGGGCGAGTTCATGCGAGCCTATGCAGCCCAAAAGGGCTTATTTGATGGTTCTAAAAACACTCATCACGACGCCTCACATTATGAAAATGATTTTGATCGTCAAGTTGACTATGGGATGAGAGAAAAACTCGAAAACGAGCAATTTTGGATTTTAGAATCCTGGCTGTCTGGATTTATGGCACAGCAACTTAAGGGTGTTTTGAAGATTTTGATGACTTGTAGTGAAGATGCGATTAGGATTGACCGCATTGTTAATCGCGATCAAATTTCAGTCAAAGAAGCTAAGGTTCACCTACATGAAAGATATTTGACCAACTTAAAAACATGGAGCCGGCTTTATGAAAAAGAATGGCAGCAATGGGTTATTGAACCCGGCATTCTATCAGCCAAGGAGCCAATTGATTTTTGGCATCCAGACTTATACGATCTAGTCATAGATACTTATTCTAGTACTAAAAAAGAAACCTCAAAGCTGGTTTTAGATGCCCTTAAAAAAGCCAAGCACTAAATTTAAAAGTTCAACAACTACTCAAGCTAGTCGCGGTCGTTATTTAACTCATCAAGTATTTTTTCCAGTAATTATTTTTACATTGATTTTGTGGTTCCTTTACCGGAGTCTATTTAATTTCCCAGTTTGGTTTGATGAGATTATTGGTAAAGCCATTTTTTTTGGCTTGCCAGTCTGGGTTTATATCAATGTGACAGGTTTTAGACCCATTATTGATAGCTTTATGCTTAAAAATCTTCAGTCAGGAATGCTGAAGGGGCTAGTCATAGGCGGTATGTTTGGTTTTTTAACAGTTTTTATTAGGTTACTGCAAACCGGTGGAACAGTTGAGCCAGTTTTAATTTTTTTTGCTGATCAGTTTTGGTGGGAAATGCTCTGGGGTTTATTTACTGCCTTCTTTGAAACTGTCTTCTTCTTTAGTTTTGTGATGACGGTGGTGCAAGACAGATTTATTTATTGGTCACTCATTAAACAGGTGATTTTAGTGACTTTAATTTTCATGTTATTTCATATTCCCAACGTGTTTATAAGATTTGATCTCGTGAGTGTATTTCCCATACTGAGTTTATTGACTTTATTTGCCATTGGACAAAGTCTGCTATTCGCACAAAAACAAAATGCATATTTATTAGTGACGTCTCATGTTATCTGGGGCATGGCACTTTTGCTCTATTTTTAGCAGTATTTTTAACAGTGACAGCCAGAAACTAAGTAGCTATACTACACCCCTCATCATTGCTCTATGAAAAAACCACAAATTTGGTTATCTATTTTCGCTCTTATTGTAGGAGTATTGATGGTAATGATCTCAATTAATACCTCAATGCCGGCGGCATATCCTTCCTCGGGATTTCAGGCTAGTCATCGGCAGTTTTACTTAAACAACACCATTTTGCCAGACCATATCCTTTATCCGGTTTTAATGACGGTTGATAAACTTCAACTGGAGACTACCCCTTTCCCAGAAAGACTCTGGCTTCAAGCTGAATACGGCTGGCGACGCCTAGATTATGCTCGTCAACTGATAGATAAAAATAAGATTGACTTGGCTCTAACTGCTTTTACTAAATCTCAGAAATATTTACTTAATGCCACTCAGGAAACATTAGATGCTCAAACTACTAATGAAATCAGATTAAAGATGTTAAAGCACTTAACTGCTTATTTGTGGGAAGCTAAAATCATCGCGGATAATTTTGACACAGCCCAAAAAGCGGTTGTAGATCGTCTAATTAGTGAATGTGAATCTATTAAACTTCGTTTGGGCCAATCACTTTCTCATTAATTGCTTCATTTATGTGTTCAGCTTTGGATTATTTTGGCATTTTTATTGCAAACGTAATTAGTCACCTTTGAGATATTTTGAGATATTGACAGGGGGGTTTGAAGTGTGAGACTCTGATAATCCTGCTTGCGACAAAGCACAAGATCTTGTGCTTTGGGCATTTAAAAACCACAAGGAGTTGTACATGAGGTGTCCATACTGTCACTACGCCGATACCAGCGTGGTTGACTCCCGCGAAGCAGAAGATCAGACTTCGATTCGCAGGCGCAGAGAATGTGAACAATGTGATAAGCGGTTCACTACTTATGAACGAGTTGAGGGGATTGATCTTAAGGTAATGAAAAAAGATGGATCTAAAGAAGATTTTAGTCGAGAAAAGCTTAAAAGGGGTATTGTTAAAGCTACCTGGAAACGTCCGGTTTCAATGGCTGACATTGAAGCTTTAATTGATGAAATTGAGGCCGCATTGCGTCGTAAAAGGACCAATGAAGTCAAAAGCTGGGAGATTGGCAACTTGGTGATCAACCGGTTGAAAAAGCTAGATCCATTGTCGTATTTATTATTTGCGAGTGTTTATCGAGATTTTGAGAGTTTGGAGGACTTCGCTTCCGAAATAGAAAAACTAAATTAAATGTTACAAAAAAACCAAATACTACCAAAAAAACAAATGAAGTTCGAGGATCGACGCTTAGATCAGGGATTAGGTAAAGCCGTTGCTAGAAGAACTTACCTCCGGAAACTGGCCAATCCCAAAACTGGTCGGGAGCGGTGGGAAAAATGGAGTGAGGTGGCAGAACGAGTATCTGTCGGCAACACCTCTTTAATTAAGGATGATCTGAAACATCAAAAAGCAGAATATCAAATTTTACGCAAACACATCAGCAATGGTTCGCTTTTGATGTCAGGACGACATCTTCAACATGGCGATGATACTCAAGCTGGTCGGAATTTGGAGGTGTTTACTAACTGCAGTACCGCCGCTTCTTCTTTCATATTATTTTATTTATTAATGAATGGTTCAGGAGTCGGCCGGGCCTACGATGACGACATGTGCGTAGTGGATTGGGATCATATGCCCAACGTCCGCTGTGTGATTAGCGACCAACATCCAGATTTTGTCTGGGGCGACGACGAGAACGTACGTGATGCTAAACACAAGTATGGTGAAAGCAATGGCCATGTTCATTGGTTCGAAGTCCCAGACAGTCGAGAGGGCTGGGCTCAGGCGGTGGAGACGATCGAGATCATGGCTTATGAGAAAAAATATCGCGATGATTTGTTAATTCTAGATTTTTCTAAAGTAAGAGAAAAAGGACAGCCAATTAGAGGGATGCAGAATCGTCCTTCGTCTGGCCCAAAACCACTTATGCAAGCTATTGGTAAAGTAGCTTCAATCAAGGGTGCGGGGATGTCTCCCTGGAAGCAAGCCCTATTTGCTGATCACTACTTAGCTGAGTGTGTTTTGGTGGGTGGGGCG
>Ga0180009_10005003_pt1 | contig 14379 bp, 15 predicted proteins | sample OS_PC_MetaG_FD_123537 | JGI IMG/M metagenome (GOLD analysis project Ga0180009, IMG submission 123537) | Groundwater microbial communities from the Aspo Hard Rock Laboratory (HRL) deep subsurface site, Sweden - OS_PC_MetaG | ecosystem: Environmental > Aquatic > Deep subsurface > Groundwater...
CACAACCCTGTCAAAATTCATTTTGGTCAGGGTATTATTGGAAACCTCCCGAATATAGTTGGTTCCCAGAGATCAATATTAATTACCACACCTGAGTTAACCAAAATAGGAATCTCAAATCCTCTTGAAAAATTATTAGGTGGCTCGTTAGTAGGTGTTTTTGATGACGTTCAACCCAATCCAACGTTTACCTCTATAAAAGCTGCATGCAATGAGTTGCAACAATACGATTTTGATACCATCATTGCTCTGGGGGGTGGCAGTACTATTGACACAGCCAAGGCGGTGGCTGCATGTGGGGCATCGGGGAGTGAGCTCTGGCTTGACAAACATTTGAAACATGGCGCACCCTTTCCTAAAAAATTTGTTTCAAAACCGATCATAGCTGTGCCCACTACCGCAGGCACAGGTAGCGAAGTTACAATGTGGGCAACTGTTTGGGATAAGGAGGAAAAGAAAAAATATTCTATCAGTCATCCCTCCCTATATCCTGTGGAGGCGATTCTTGACCCTGAGTTAACCATCTCATTGCCAGAAGAAGAAACTATTTACAGTGGGTTGGATGCTTTGTCCCATGCAATGGAGTCTATCTGGAACAAGAACCATAATCCTGTCTCAGACATCTTAGCCTTAAAGGCCATTTCACTAGTTCATGATTATTTGCCTAAGTTGAGAAACGATTTAACCAGTCTCAAGTTACGGACTCTTCTTCTTAGTGCTAGCCTTTTTGCCGGTTTGGCATTTAGTAATACTAAAACGGCTTTAGCACATTCAATTTCGTATCCACTTACCGTTAATTTTGGTCTGCCTCATGGTTTGGCTTGCGCATTGCCCCTTCCACATCTTGTAAGATTTAATGGGGACAAAGTTCCTGAACGTGTTACGATAATGGCAAAAGCCTTAATGACAGATATGACAGTTGAATCTATTGCATCAGAGGTAACTGACTTATTTGAAAAGGTAGGAGTATATCAATGCCTAACAGATTATGGTATTGACAAAAGTAATGTTGAATTAATTGTAACTTCAGCTATTACGCCAGGAAGGGCTGATAATAATATTGCAGACTTTAATAGAAATGACCTTTTGACTTTAGTGAAAAAATTTTTTGAAATTTGAATTGGTGGGAATATTTTTCAAACAGTCACTTTACAGGTTAAGAATTGAGCCGTACACAGAATAAAACTAACCTCATTACCATAAATGCTATTTATCTCATTTTTGGTCATATCGTTACCGGATTGCTTTCTTTGGTGCTAATGGCTACTATTGCAAGAAAACTTGGAGTGGATAAGTTTGGCACCTATACATTAGCACTTACTATAGCAGGGATATTTGGTGTGGCTTCGGATTTTGGATCAAGCTATTTGACGATCAGGGAAGTAGCAAGAGACAAGACAAAAACTGGAGGATATCTATTAAACGGCACAATTGTAAAAATATTATTGAATATTCTATTTTTTTCCATTTTTCTTGTATGTGTTCAATATTTTTATAGCATTAATTTTAGAGCTGTGATTTATTTGGCATGCGTTGCGAGCATATTTGGCATGTTCGCCCAGTTTTATATATCTTTTTTCAATGCCTATGAAAAAATGCATTTCACATCCATCCTTACATCTTTGCAATCGATTTTAATATCCGTAGTATGCCTTGTTATCCTTTTAATGGGTATTAACAGGGTCGATTATCTTTTCTATGGGCATATAGTTGTCAACTTTTTGATGGTGTTGTTTTCAATTGTACTTCTCTTCCAAATAATTTCCCCGAAGATTTCCAATTTTGACCCAAGTTTTTCATGGCAGTTTTTCAAAAAGACAATTCCCTTTGGCTTGTTTTTTATGGGAGGCGTAATTTATTTCCAAACTGACACGGTAATGCTTTCTGTTATGAAAGATCAAACAGCAGTTGGATTATATCAGGCGGCGATGCGATTGATAATAACGTTTGAAATAATTCCTTCGCTATTAAGTACAGCCCTGTACCCAACTATTTGTAAAACTTATGTTCATTCGAGAGAAGAAGCAGGAATAATGATGATGAGTGTGCTTAGATATATGTTGTTTTTGGGGCTGCCTATTGCAATAGGGGTCACTCTTTTATCAAAGGAGATTATTTTATTGGTCTTCGGCAATCAATTCATGCCTGCAATACTGCTGCTTCAGATATTATCGTGGATTGTTCCCATAAGATTTTGTGGCCACATTTTGGGGACAGCACTATCAGCCTCAGACAATCAAAATGTTCGTGCTTGGGCGACTGGTTTATCCGCCATTTTAAATATTGTGTTGAATATGATCCTGATTCCTCGATACAGCTATAATGGCGCGGCATTTGCCAGTGTAATTACCAGTGGATTTTTGGTTGTTTTTTATTATTATTTAATAAAAAAAGAATTTTGTCATGTAGCTTTCCGCAATATTGTGGTCTTACCAATTAAGTCCAGTGTAATAATGGGAGCGGTAGTGTATTTTATGAAAGATATAAATGTATTTGGAGTAGTCGCGGTGGGCGCAGTGACCTACCTTGGGTGCCTTATTTTATTTAAAGGTATAAATGAGGATGATTACAGAATGCTGAAAAGCATGTTTTCTAATAAGAGAGAACCTGTGAATCGTTCGTGACTGATGTCAAGTATTTTGAGACCATAGGTCAAACAAAGAGATATCTAATTTAAGAGGTTGAAAAAATTGCAGTATGTCGAGAATGTTTTTTAAAAGAATAGACATAAAAAAATATTTAAAAAAACTTTTTAGATATTTGTCTTTTGCTATATTATTGCCAGCTTGCTGGTTGTCACGCATATTTCCAAGAAATTATAAACTTTGGGTGTTCGGAGCTTGGTTTGGCAAAAGATATTCAGATAATGCAAGATATCTGTTCGAATATGTTCAGGATGATAAGGGCATTAAAGCTATTTGGATCACAAAAAATAAAGACTTGATATCTCAGATACGACGAAATGGCAATAATGTATTTTTAGCATCCAGTCCTTTGGGAATTTATTATATGTTGAGGGCTGGTGTCGCCATTGTATCATCAAGACTTGAAGATCTTAATGGCGCTTTGATTTTAGGAGCCTTCAAAGTCAACCTATGGCATGGCGCTCCAATGAAAAAACTCAATTTTGATGAAAATATATTTGAGACTGAAAAAACCACAAAAAAATATATCAGAAGAATAATGTATTCAATTTTGCCATACACCCGTGAGATCAAAATTTATGATTTTCTTTTAGCAACCTCGGATTATTTTAAACCAATTATGGCCTCAGCATTTAATATTTCGACTAATAATGTTCATACCTTCGGTTACCCCAGGAACGATATTTTATTTGATGAGAATTATCATAGTGGATACATGGAAAAATTAAAAGGGAGATATGACTGTAAAAACATTATTGCTTACTTGCCCACATATAGAGCAAGTAACAATCAAGAAAAAGATTTTGAACTATTCAGCAATGGGTTCAACAGAAAAGCAATGGAGGCTTTTTTAAAGGAAACTGACTCTGTTCTGTTTATTAAACTGCACTATGCTGAGCAAGAAAGAATGAGAAATAAACATTTCGATTTAGGATCAAGAATTATTTATGCTGATGAAAATGAAGTGGCAGACATCAATGATGTTCTTCAGTATATTGATGTTTTGATAACAGATTATTCTGGTGTGTATTTTGATTATTTGCTTTTAAATAGGCCTGTTATTTTTTTAGCTTTTGACCTTGAAGCATATACCAATCAACGAGGGTTTTATGATGATTACGATTTTTATATTTCGGGTCCGATAGCAAAGAACTGGCAAGAAATAATTGAACACGTTGGAGATGCATTGGTTGATCCAGGAAAATTTGAGGAAATAAGAAGAGAAAAGAATAAAATATTCAATAAATATTGCGATAGGAAGAGTTCAATTCGAGTGTTTGAATACTTGAAGGAACATGGAAATCAAAAATGGAAAAATAAGGATTAAAAAGGCTAATACTCGATCTTCAAGTTTTATAATTCGGAGGGGAAAGGGGGGAGCTGAGTTTGGCAATTGGGATTTTCCCCTTGATCACCAATACGGACTTGGAGGCGAGCGAGGTATTAAGAAAATACAAAAGCCAGCCGTTTCTTGAAAAACGTATGTATACCAAAAAGACAGTTCTGAAAGTAGCTCCTGTCTTTCTAAAAAAAGAAAACGCATTGTATATTTTGCAGCGTTAATGATAGTTTCTCTTATCGAACGAAAAATACGCATGAATATGGAAAAGGAAAACATAGAAAAGCTAAGCATTTTGCCGCAGGGAGTGAATTCTAAAAAGCCAACATGGAACAATATCCGATATTTTTTTCGAAGTGTACACTATTCGGAGATCTTTCGGGATGACATATGCATACAAGCAACTGTAAAAGGGGGCAGCGACCTACATGAACAAATCAACCGGCTATTAGAAGTTTCTATCTGGGTATATAAAAATTTTCAGGATAATGGTGGCAATTTAAAGGGACGTGATTGATTTTTTAAAAAATCTTCCCAGGATATACAAATATTATTTTCCGAAGATGCGAAATTTAACATGTAAGTAATATTACCGGAAAAAAGCCATGTATTTTAAATGATTGCCCACAATCTGGACATATCCAAGGTAATGATATTGAGCTACAAGGCTGTTATAAAGAGTTTCAAGGTCAGTATGTCTGACCATTTTAACCTGTATCGGTTCAAGTTTAGAAATATTACAGGATATAGGGGTGGTATTGATTTTGACTTTTTTGACAACTCTTTTTTTATTGCGAGGTATACATCTTGGTGGAGGATAATCAAGCAGGCCCTTTCTATGCAGAGTCAAAAGCAGTTATAGGCCATACCCTTGAGTCATCCATTTGGTTGAACCCAATTCCATTTTTGGCACAAGATTTCAGAAATTGAAGTCCTACCTTTATCCCAGTGATCATGAACGACAGCTTGAATGAATTTTAAAACTTTTGTGGTGATCTCACGATTTCTGATGATTAAAGGTTCCATAAATGATTGTATATAAAATAAAAACAGTCGACGTCAGCCCTAAATAAAAAAAGTGAAAACAAATTAAATGTGGGAGAATTTGTGGAAAATTTTGGGCGAAGAACAGAAAGGTCAATGGGTTGAAATGAAAATACTTGGGTTGAAAATGGGTCGTTTTATGATACTTTCGCAGTATTGGCCACCCTCAATGAACAAGTTGTGGGTGGCCAAAATAAATGAATCGTATACATGAAAACAAGTTTGTTCAGCCCCAGATGTTTACGGGACCTAAAATCAGTGTTTGTATGGCAACGTATAATGGTGCCAAATATGTCGAAGCGCAACTTCGGTCCGTTCTTGCGCAATTAGGGCCAAACGACGAAATTGTTATCTTTGATGACCATTCTACTGATGATACTGTAAATATAATCAAAAGTTTGTCTGATCCGCGAATAAGAGTTTCTATTAATGGTTGTAACATAGGGCATGTGCGGAATTTTGAAAAGTGTATTACTGCCGCTAAAGGTCAATTTATTTTTCTGTGCGATCAAGATGATATTTGGGAAACTGGACGAGTCGAGTTAATGATATCTGAAATGATCCGATATGATTGTAAGGCTGTTGTTAGTAACCTTTCAGTGTTTATCGATGAAAATAACTATACAATTAAAAGCTTGTTAATCGATAAGATTAGGGCTTCGCACGGTTCTTTTTGGGGTAATATCATTAGAATGTTTCTGGGGCGTACGGGATATTTTGGCTGTGCCATGGCTTTTCATGCCGATTTGCGGAGGTTCATTTTGCCAATTCCACATACAGTAGAATGTCATGATCATTGGATTGCTATGACTGCTAATTTTAAGCGAACAATGAGGCATGTCGATCAGGTAACCTTGCGAAGAAGGCTGCACGCTAACAATTTTACACCTTTGAAAAGAAGGACTTTTCATAAAATTGCAAAACCAAGAGTGCTGATGCTGGCTTCCTACTTGATTATTATTTGGCGATGGATTACGAGGTAAATGATTTGATTTTTCTATTTAATTTTCTTGTGTTTTCAGTTTTCTGTGTCACATATGGAAAAATAGGCACGTCTATCCAATATATCTTGTTAACTGGGTGTGTAGTGCTTGGAGCTCTTTGTTTAGTATTGCTCCCAAGTTTTCGCTACAGATTGCTGATTCCATCACCTCTTACATCTCCGGTTCTTAAAGCGGTTTTTTTTTATCTTCCTGCGCTCATATTTGTTAGTTGGCTTTACGGAGCTTTACTGGGTGTGTTTAACTATAACCCGTTAGAAGATGTATTAAGGAATTTTGCCGGGTTGGTTGTATATTTGTTTTTCTATATATTATGGCTTATTAGGCCACCTTTTTCTTCCATTTTTTTCTTACTTTTTCTTGCCTCTCTAGTTCAGATTTCATATGGGGTATTCAACTCCTTTAATTTAATAAATAATTCAATAAACATTGTTCTCTTAGGCAGCTTGTCAGATTTACGTATGTATTATTCAGGGGGACTTTTGCTCTGTTTTCCGCTTATTACAGCATGGCTATTCGCAAGAGACGATTGCCATTTCAAATTTCTGAAAATTCCCTATATCCTGCATGTCCTGTTTAAAAGCAGACTATTTTTTATTGCTTTATGCTATACTGTATTGATACCTGCCATGTCAAAGGGATTTATTCTCGCTTTTACCCTTCTGTTATTTACATACTTTTCATTTTTATCCTTTCATTGCTTTCGAAGAGCTCGCCACCTAATTATGCTTATGTTGTTAATTGTTTCCGCCGCCATCGCTGCTTTTTTAGTGCCTGCGGAGTTTGTCGACTTAGTAGTCTCCAGTTATAGTTATCAAGAAAGAAGTAACTTGGTTCGCGCGGAACAATATAAACACTTGGTTAACGATTTGACTATTACAGGGCACGGTCTTGGAGCACCGTTATCAACCGGCTACTCCCGGAGTAAGACAGAGTACGGGTTTGAGCTTACTTATCTGAATTTGATTCATAAGCTCGGATTGTTTTCTATTCCGTTGTTATTTTGTTATATATATACTGTGACTGTTGCTTTAATCCGTATTTTTCTACGAATCAATATGCTTCAGTCGTCGGTTGCCTTTGGTTGTCTGTTTTATCTGATCCCAGGGGCGGGTAATCCGATTTTGCTCTCACCCTTCTTAGTTGTATTGCACTGCATTGCGATTTACATATTACTTGAACCTTATACAGAGTTAAAGCATCGTACTGCTTGGTATTTGACGCGTCGCACTTAGTCTGGAGGTAATACTTGTCTAGATTGTTGCTTATTAATCAATCTGTTGGCCACTTGTTCGCAGATGTCCTCAGTGCAGCTGTAGTTGCTGGTCATCATGTCACTTTGTTTTCCGCAGAGATTGAATTTCAGGTGCCAAGCTCTGTGAAAAAGTATTGGGGGTGTCGGTATTTGAGTAATTCAATTTGGCAGCGGATAGGCACATGGTTACTTTTTAGCGTCCAGTTATTGTGGCACCTCATCTGGTATGGGTACAGATATGATAAATTACTTATAGTCAGTAATCCACCGTTTGCACCTTTGCTGGCTTGTTTCGCACGTCGTCCTTACGCGCTTGTGCTTTATGATTTATATCCACAGGTACTGAGGGATCTGGGGTACATTGACCATACTAATTTACTATATCGGTTATGGTGGGCTATAAATGGAAAGGTCTTGAGGGGCGCTACAAAGGTTTTTACCCTAAGTGAGCGAATGGCTGTAGAGTTGAGAGATTACTATCCGAATGTTGCCTGTTTTGAAGCAAGTGTAGACATAATTCCTCCTTGGGCTGACCAGAGCGTGGTGTTTCAAGTTCCTCGGGCAGACAATCCTTTTGTTGAAGAATATCAGCTTGAAGATTCGTTTGTTGTCTTATACTCAGGTAACATGGGGGTGACCCACCCTCTTGAGGATATTGTTGAGACGGCAAGATTGCTTGTAGGCCAACAACATTTTAAGTTTTTTTTTATTGGTGATGGCCCGAAGCGAGCCGCACTAGAAAAACAGGCTTACGGTTTGAATAATATCCATTTTTTATTGTCTCTTCCTCTATCACAATTGAAGTTTTCTTTATCAGCAGCTACAGTGTCAGTGGTGGCTTTGGACGTTAACGCATCAGGTACGTCGGTGCCGAGTAAAACTTATAGCGCGCTGGCGGCCGGTACACCTCTGCTTGTTTTGTCGGGTGCTGATGCGGAAGTCTCTACGCTTGCAGAGAAACAAGCTGTGGGTATTTGTGTAAGGCCGGGTAACCCTGCTGCTCTTGCGAGAGCCATACTTGATTTATCCGAAAATCATGAAAAACTGGCGCAAATGAAGGGGAGAGCATTGAGTCTATCCAAAAAATATACGCCGATAAATGCAACAGTAATGATTAAAAGGTGGCTGTGCGGGTCGAAACAATTGATGTGAGCCGATTTTCGAAGATTACTGATATCCTGCCCTTCTTTTTTCGTTTAGTTTTGGTGACGTCCTTGCCTTCCTGGAAACGTTTGAATATTGGCAAATGATCAGATTTCCCGGAGGGTCTCAAGAGAGGCTCTTAAAGTTCATTTTAATACTGACACGATACCCTGTTCGAGGCGGTCGATCAGGCTATGAAATTTATTGTTTCGCATATCAGCGTGGCTTTCACCTTCGATGGCAGCCTGCAACGCAAGGAGAGCTTTGCCTATCCTCTGTACGCGTTGTGCGAGGTGCTGCTCAATGTAGTTGTTCATAGTGATTACGCGAACTCATCAGAAATCCAAATCAAGATATTCGATGACCGGATTACCATCTTTAGGCCTGGTAAACTTTATGGAGGCTTGACCATTGCCGATTTGTCTACAGATTAATGCAATTCCCGATTACGCAATAAATAAACTGATTGCCGAAGCCTTCTATTTGACGAAAAAAATTGAAAAATACGGCAGTGGTTTTATTCGTAGCCGCAAGGAACTGGAGACATACCATACCCGGAGATTATCTTTGCTGTGGAAGAGATTGGCGGCGGTATTTTAGTGACCTTCAGTCAGAGGTAGGGAGTAAATGAGGGAGCAAGTCGTCTCTATCAGAGTATCACGCAAAAGCAGGGGGTATGATTGCCTGAACTTTTCAGAAAGTTAAGTTTTCCTGTAAAGGCCCTTGAACGTTGGATCAAGCAGCTATGCGACGAGAAAAAGGTCATTTTTAAAGGGTCTAGCAAAACAGGTGGCTATTATGTCACTGACTGTGACATGTGATGTTGAAACGCCTCTTTGACTTGTTCGTCACACTTGCTGGTCTGACGCTCCTCTTGCCGATACTACTGGTACTGGCCCTACTGGTTTGGATCAAGCATGGCGCTCCGGTTTTTTTCTGCCAGACGCGACCGGGCATGGGCGGCCGACCGTTCAAGATGGTTAAGTTCCGTACCATGACGGACAAGCGCGATACGTCTGGCAACTTGCTGCCAGACGAGCAGCGGTTGACTGGTTTCGGTAAAATTATGCGCAGCACCAGCTTGGATGAACTCCCTGAATTGATAAATGTCCTGAAGGGGGAGATGAGTATTGTCGGACCACGACCATTGCTCATGCAATACCTTGAAAGGTATTCTCCAGAACAGGCCAGAAGGCATGAAGTTAGACCTGGAATTACTGGATGGGCGCAGGTGAATGGCCGTAACGCCATAAGCTGGGAAGAAAAATTCAAATTGGATGTATGGTATGTTGATAAACAATCCTTTCGGGTTGATATTAAAATCATATTGATGACTATACAAAAAGTTTTGAAAAGAGAAGGGATTAGTGGGGGAGGGTGTGAGACCATGGCAGAATTTCGGAGAACAAAAGAATAAAAAAAATATTAGGAGAAAAACAAGTGAATAAGCAAGCATTTTTAAATGAAATTGAAGAAATTTTTGAATTGGATAAAAATGTTTTGACCGGAAGCGAGACTCTGGAAGAATTGGGAGAGTGGGATTCTCTTGCTGTTATGGGATTCATTGCCATGGTGGACGAAAACTTCGAGGTGATCTTGGAAGCTGAGAGGATAATGTCTTCTGTAACTGTAGATGATTTGATTGCGTTGGTTTCAGTGTATCTCGAAAAAGAACAAACTGCCCCATAAGGGGTTTGGAGATGAAAAATATGCTCAAAAGTACATTGAACAATGTTTCTATTTCTTGTCTTTGCGCTTCGGTCCCTTATGATTTGAGACATGTCAAAGATGATTGGAAAGGTGATGAAAATGATATCAAAAAGATAATAGACAACACAGGAGTCCAGAGCAGACATGTGGTTGACGAGAGTCTTTGTACTTCTGATTTGTGTTTTCAGGCTGCCCAAAAAATTATCCAAACCAGAGGGGTGGCCCTCAAAGATATTGATGGACTTATTTTTGTGTCTCAGACACCAGATGGCTTTTTACCAGCAACGAGCTGTGCATTGCATGGAAGACTTGGATTATCCAAAAACTGTGCTGTTTTTGACGTCAACTTGGGATGTTCTGGCTATGTTTATGGCTTATGGCTTGTTGGTTCTCTTATAAATTCCGGTGGTTTGAAAAAAGTTCTTTTGCTGGTCGGTGATACAATTACCAAGTTGTGTGCAGATGAAGATCGTTCGACGTGGCCTCTTTTCGGTGATTCTGGATCGGCAACATTGCTTGAATATAAGGCAGACGCCGGGCCGCTCAATTTTGTGCTGGGAACCGATGGTCAGGGTGCAGACAAATTAATTGTCCGAGATGGTGGATTTAGAAGCCCAGGCAAGCCGTTTTTGTATATGAGCGGTTCAGACATTTTTACATTCACCATCCGGGAAGTGCCGCCAATGATCAAGGAGGTTCTAGAACTTTCAGGGTACAATAAAGATGAAATAGAATATTATGTTTTTCACCAGGCAAATTTGTTTATTTTAAATCATTTGTCTAAAAAAATGAAATTGAAAAAAGACAAGGTTCAGACCTCGTGAAAAATAGCATTTTAAGGTGTCTTTTTTTGGACAGTTTCTTTTTTTTAAATCGGTGACTGGCCAACTTCAATCTGAAGTATTTTTCTGATTGGAATATAGACGTTCAATGCATTAAGCTTTTTACAAAATTGTTCCTGTGCTTTTCGACGACTCGGTTGTTGAAGAGGCTCCAATCTGACAACTACTCTGTCTGCTTCGGATTTGATCCATCCATGACACTGAGTGATGGAATAAAACAAATCCACATATTCAGCTTTATTTGGATAATGGCACAATATCCAGGCAGTCATCTCTTTGCGTATGTTCCACACTGAAGCAGTAACAAAATCAAAAAGGTTTTTTCCTTCATTATCGATTCTCTTAAAAGATTTATAGTTTTCGAGAGTAGAAACATCCATCTTTTCAGGCAGCTGTTTTTTCTTATCAAGAAGTTTTGCATGTTCTACTTCTAACTCACTAATCTCATCCTCTAAACGAGCTTTCAGGCTCTTTTCGCGCCTTGATCCATCCTTGTTAAAAACTTCCTTTGCCTTTGAATTTTTTTTATGTTTTTTATCAAGTGCTTTCCGTATCTCCTTAATCTCTTTTTCAATGGATTTGATAGCAGGATTAGCTATAAGCTGTTTCTCGCTATCTTCTGTTTTAAAACCGGGGTGATAATGGAATGGATGCCTGTCATAAATGTGCTTAAATGTATTTTCAGAAGCACCCCAGCGGTTCAATATAGCCTGTGCGCATTCAATAGTACTCATGGTTCTGCCGGCATTCCAGGCAAGACAGCATGTTCGATGACTGCTGGTCTGGTTCCACAGATAAATTTTTCTGAGAACAAAAGTTTTAGTTTCACCATTTTGCTCCAGTGTGAATGTCTTCTCTCCCTCGAAAATGCCGTAGTTTTTGTTGTTCATCTCAAAGAATTTAGTGAAAGAATCGTCATTTAACTCCATGAGTTTTTTTGAATCAACGTGTTTTTCCCAGGTAATAAAAGGGATACTATTCTCTATAAGAGTGTTGAAAAATGGGGCACCATGCCCCTCCCGGTCAAATACCATGAAGGGAATCTCTGTCAATTCCTGCTCCCATTTTTTTTTCAGCTCAACAATATGCGTTTTAAGGTCGCCTTTTCCTTCTTGAATTTGAAAATCAACAATGCGGCCATTTATATCGCATGTAACCATGTTTGTTTGTCCCGGCATCACCATCTTGCGCTGTGTATTATAAGCGTAATGAACCTTCTTATTGCCAGTATATGGAAGCAGGTGTCCATCTGTAAACCATATAGAGGCACCTACCACTCCGCATCGAAGTTGTTGTTTAAAAAAAGAACTGCAAAGAACCTTAGAATATCTCAAATTGGAAGCTTTATAAAACCATTCCCAGACACCCTTTTTGTGGGGTAATTTATTGAGGCCCAAAATGAGTCCGGCTTCTTTCTGCTTAACATTTTTTAATTGTTCTATAGACTTGATATTGCGGGCGGCCATCAACAAGAAAACTAAAAATATTTTGTACGCAGAACCGAAATAACTTATTATCAGCCTCAACCATTGATTCGTATTGAGCAAAACGATTAGATAAGGAAATACACCTGCATACCGAGTAAATTTCCAATCATGAAGGGTATTGAAGGGTTGTTCGTCTTTAGGGGCTGCTTGTTCACCGAATTCAAAACCAAACTCCTGTTGTTGTTCTTGATTTGCGATCCGATTAGCTTTTCTTTCTTCAGCAAGGATAACAGCCTTATTGCCCTGCATACGTCCACTTTGCGTAATTTTCCGTTGCTCTGCAAGGTTGTTGCCCATTTTAGAATTGTATCCACCTAACAGCCCTTCGGTGCCAAACCTTTTTTTGCTCTCTATGTAATTGTGTATCGTTTGTCTGCTGATATTAAGGCCATCAGCCAATAAAGATTTAGTCGCACCCAATTCAACGGCATCAATGACAAATAGTTTTTTTGCCGGTTTGTCAGAAAGGTCGACTTTTTTAACAATAACATCACTCTTTTTAAGAGTGACCAGTTTCTTATTCCTACTGTTAAAAATCAAAAACAAATTAGCGCCAATCTTTTTAATGTTATTATTGTTTTTCTTTGATATTTCAGGAAATAGGTCTTTTTGCATGATTAACGCCTCAATGAATTATTTTTTAAGAGACTATCATTAAAAAGCAATTTTTACAAGTAATATTTACATTAATTAGAACAACTAGTTAAAATTTAAGGATGTTAAATATTTCAACGTCCAATTTTTCATAATATTGTCACCGACATGCCTGTCCTATAAGGATGTTAGCATTTATATGTGATTTATGATCCCGAGGTCTGAGGTTCTTATTTCTCTTAATAGGTTTGGAAATACAAGTTCTGCATCGATCCCATTGACCATGACAGCCAATAAAGACAAATTATCTTCTGATAAACGAATTGTTCTTTGCGGGTTTGGGGTTGGATTTTCCTGGAGCGCAGTTGCTTTTGACACCAAAAATCTTGAAATTTACGATCTGGAAACAGTGGGGGGAAAATGATCAATCCTTTAGATTTGTCTGGAAAAAGGATACTTGTAACAGGAGCGTCTTCTGGCTTGGGACGAGAAATTTCGATTATATTGAGTCAACTAGGTGCTCAGATAAAATTGGTAGGACGGGATGAAGCTCGGCTAAAAATTGTTTACGAACTGCTTGAGTCTGAAAATAACAGTTGGAAAAGCTTTGATCTGGCTAATAATTTTGAAAAAATCCCCTTTTGGATGAAACAAGATGCCATCGATAATGGTCCTTGGTATGGATTGGTGCACAGTGCAGGGATTGAAAAAACGTTGCCAGTTAGATCTGTCTCTGAACGAGACTATGATGAATTAATGGCAATAAATACGAAAAGTGCTTTTTTTTTGGCCAAGGGATTTGCTCAAAAAAATTGTTATGTTCCAGGTGGGGGCATGGTGTTTTTGGCATCAGTTGCTGCATTGGTTGGGCAAGGTGGAAGAACTATCTATTGTGCGAGTAAGGGCGCGTTAGCTGCCATGACAAGGGCAATGAGTGTTGAGATGTCCAAGAAAGGAATAAGAGTGAACTCGGTTTCACCTGGTCAAATTGAAACAGAAATGGTTAAAGAACTAAAAAATAAAATGCTTCCAGAGAAATATGATGCAGTTGTAAAGGAACATCTTCTTGGTCTGGGGCAACCTGAAGATGTGGCTTATGCGGTTGCATACCTTTTGGCAAGGACAGGAAAATGGATAACTGGTACAAATCTTGTTGTTGATGGCGGATTTACAGCAAAGTAAGTGTGGATAAAAATGAGTTCATACATCAAAGCAGTCGAGTATTTCCTTCCCGAAACAGTGCTGACAAATGAAATGTTGGCCAGTCAATTTTCAGACTGGTCTTCGGAAAAAATTGAGATAAAAACAGGTATCCGTAC
>Ga0180009_10005004_pt1 | contig 14378 bp, 16 predicted proteins | sample OS_PC_MetaG_FD_123537 | JGI IMG/M metagenome (GOLD analysis project Ga0180009, IMG submission 123537) | Groundwater microbial communities from the Aspo Hard Rock Laboratory (HRL) deep subsurface site, Sweden - OS_PC_MetaG | ecosystem: Environmental > Aquatic > Deep subsurface > Groundwater...
TTTCATCTTAACTTAAGTTTAACAAGAACCCAAGCATGTGTCAAGAACAATTTATGGATGTATCAGCATATTTATGTACTTACAAGATGATCAGAGAAGTGGTTTGGTAAAACTCGTTCAGGAGGTGTGAACTCTTACGTTGTGCTGTTTTAAAAATTCATATTCAACTTTTGAAAAAAGGCTTGCAGGTATTTGGAACAGTTTTTTTTGCGCAACTTTGATAGCTTGGTCAGACTGATCAACCCCGATCCAATTCCTGTTTAATTCTTGTGCAGCAACAAGTGTTGTTCCAGAACCGCAAAAACAATCCAGCACCAAATCACCTTCGTTCGAAGACGCCTTTACAATAAATTTTAATAAATCCAAACTCTTTTCTGTTGGATATTTTGGATATTGCGGGTCTTTAAATTCCCAAATATCTTGCATTTTTTTTCCTTTTTTTTCGGCAAGGAATATTTTTTTGCGAGGAACTCCATTTTTGGACCACTCAATGAGGCCTTGTTTGTCTAATTTTTCTAAAACTGAAGGAGCACTACGCCAATGACGGCCCGTTGGTGGTTTTACACCCCTCCACTCTTTGCCAGTGTCGCCGTTGGTAGTTTCTCCGGGTGCGTGAAGTGGAATTGTTGTATATCTGCGTCCATCTCTATCAATCCTTTTGAATAAACGATTTTTATCTGCTTCTGTGAAAGAGGTGTGTGGTTCATTCCAAATTGGATTTTCTGATTTTGAGTAAAAAAGTATTAAGTCTTTTATGTTGCCATATGCTTTGCGAGAAAAATTTTTAGGGTTGCACTTAATACGAGTAATATCATTTCGGAACATAGTGCGTCCAAAAATTTCATCCATAATGAGTTTTACATAGTGTCCGACTTTATAATCAATATGCAGGTAGATTGAACCTCTCTCGGATAAAAGTTCTCGTAAAAAAATTAAACGTTCTCGTAAAAATTCTAAAAAATCATCTCCGATAAGAGTATCGCTATATGCGATTGTGTCGTCATTGCTACTACTAACCGTGTTTGCACGCTCGTCACTTATTTTAAAATGTCCGTTTGTGGCAAAGGGTGGGTCGATGTAAATGAGATCCACCTTGCCAGAATAATCGCTAAGCAAGGTTTTTAAAACTTGAATATTATTGCCCTGAATAAGTTTGTTTTTAGTCTTTTCTCCAAAGATGGTTTCTAGTTTTGCACTTACCGTTTGGGTGATAATATCCTCCTTCGATTTTTTGTTTTCGTATGTAATTATCATATCTAAAGCTGGTAAAGAAATTGGCGTAAAACCAGCGCACTCACTATGTTTTCGTTTTTTAATTTTCCTGTTATATTTTTGTGCATTTTATTTTTGTTTTTGATGTAAAGCACTCCGTCAAGAATGGCAATTATGGTTGCATTTACCCCCCTTGACTTCAAGGTCGAAACGGCATCGTTAAATTGTGCGTTTTGATGTCCGCCAAAATCGGTTAGAAATTTTGCTTCTCCTATTACATATTTTCCATTAAAACGTCCGATAAAATCTAAACCTTTATTGTGTTTGTAATTCAAATGTTTATTAGCAAATAACATCATTTCTGCATCGCTTGCGTCTAAAATGACATTACCCCTTGCTTTTATGAATTTATCAGGTCTTAATGGTTGAACGCCTAAAGATTTTTTGGCAACCCAGCGTTTAAATAATGGTCCAATTTGACGGTTTGTTTCCTTTGGTTCTGATGACCGGGAAAAAATTTCATTAAGACCCATTTCATAAAGGCGTCCACACAAACGATCAACTGTGGCGGGGTTTCGTTTTATCGATGTATTATCACGTTTGAGATAGGCAACGTACGAGTCTTTAATTGGAAATAAGTCCATTTTTAAAAGACTCTCTAGTAGCGTGGTGTTATCTTTCTTGTTAAATGCTTTTTCAATAATTTTCCATAGTTCATCGTCGATGTTTCTGATTCCATCAGGGATTGTGGGGTAAACTTGGAAAAGGTCGTCTAAATAACTCCTTTGATTAGCATAGTCTATGCTTAATTGTGTCCAATAATTCATGAATTTATTCTATAATTAAATTTACATTATTAGGAAACATACAAACAGTATACACAAAAGATTCTGGGCAAGCCAGAATGACAAGAACGGTTTTTGTCAGTCCTTGTCAGGTTTTAAGCGTGTAATAAGTTGATTTGCCTTTACCTTTCCTGCAAATTATCTCTAGCTTGATGAGTTTTTGGAAATCTAAGGCTCGTGTGGCTTTGGCTCGTTTAACTAATTTAGCGTAATCTTTGTCAGCAATAAAATTATTTTTTTTGATATGTTTTAGTATTTTTTGGTGAAAGGGTTTAAGTTGAGTATTGGGATTAAGATCAATGTGTGGCAATAATTTTTTTATTCTTAATAATTCGTCAATAATACCTTCCGTAAAGTACTCAAGCCAGGGAGTAAAATCAATATTTTTGTTCAAATCATAATAATCACCTTGTTCACCAACAGCTTTAAAATAGCGAGTGACATTCTGGTTGTAGTAGTTTTCAAAACTAAAGAGATTAAAAGTATTCAATCCTAGTTTGGCAAGTAAAAGTTTAGTAGCAAGACGAGTAGTTCTACCGTTTCCATCCATAAAAGGATGAATAATAACCATTTGTTTGTGAAAAATACCCGCAATAATCAAGGGGTCAATTTTATTTTGATTAACCTTGGTAAACTCAACTAATTCTGTAACTAATCTTTTTACGTCTTTGACATCGGGTGGTAAGAAAACGACTTTTTTGATTTTTGGGTTGTTGACAACAACAGGTAATTGTCTTAACTGGCCCGATTGATTTTTAGGAAGAAGTTTTTGAGTAACCTGCTGATGAATTTTGAAAATTGATTTTAAAGAAAGTTGTGTTGAATGTTTTAGCTTTTTATTAAGATCAATGAGAGCGTTGTTGTAGTTAAGGACCTCTTGTTCACTATCTCTTATATGTTGAGGTCTTGACTTAAGAATTTTTTTAACTTCGGTTAAGGGGAGTGGGTTACCCTCAATACTCGTAGAAGCAAAGGTGGAAATGGCTCTGGCAATTTTTTGAAATTCCATTAAAACTACACTAGGAAATCTTTGCTGATTTAGCTCAATTACCAAGTTGTTAACTTGTTTTATTTGGCTTAACAACTTGTCAGTGATAGTGTATTTTGGTTTAAACATATAGACTAATTATGGACGAATATTGGACGAATGTCAAGGACGGTCTTTGTTATTTAATGAGGTTTTGGGCGAGTTAATTGTTGAATTGTTTCATATTATCATTTTTCTTACTTCTGCTTCTAATTCTTCTTTTTTCGGCAGACAGCGTCTGCCATTTTGGATATGCTGCGTAAAAACGTCTCATATCCAAAACATTACGTCTGCTGAACCCCTTTCCAAATTGAGATTTTAAGTCTTTGGAAAGATTATCCAAAAGTTTGGTGCCATATTCGGCTTTGACATTTCCTTTTTGTTCATAACTCAATTGTATGTAAAAATCTAAAACTAACAAATTTATTTCTTATTTATTTTATTGAATGGAAGAACTAGGGCAGTTTTTATATATAAATTAGTATACACAAAGGATTCTGGACAAGCTCCACCAAAGGCGGACAGGCAGAATGACCTATTGCTTAGAGGCTTGAATAAACCATCTACCAATGTTGTCTAGCGTAAGTGTTAAATTAGTAAATTTTGAGAAGAGTTTTTGAACTTCTCTTTTGCTATACATGCTGTGCGGCAATCCTTTCTCTGGTCCTGATAGTGGTGCATAGCTTCCTTTTTCTACCTCTTCGTGATTTTTTAAATACCCTTTTTTTCTTGCAGTATTGATATCTGGAAGAGTAATAAAAATTTTGCCATTGACTATTAAGGTTTCATGTATTTGATCAATCAGGTTTTGAACTTCTCTTTTTGTACCGTGGTGAATAGTTGAGATGGAAATAATTAAATCATATTGATTTTTTGGTATTTTAAATTCAAACATGTTGACGTAAAGAATTTTTGATTCATTACCCAGCATTCTTTTGGTCATCTTAACCGCGGTTTCACTTGAATCTATTCCGTCTGTTTTAAATCCATCAGTCTGAAGAAATTTTAGATATTTTCCAGTACCACAACCTATGTCTAAAACATGTCTGGTTCTGAAGTTTGATTGACTTAGGAATTGTTTAAATATTGGATCTATTTCTTCCGAAAGAGTTGCCCAGGCTTCACCACCTTTCTGGTGGTTTTTATATATGTTGTCCCAGATTGTCATAATCTAGATATTATTTTAGCAGACCAGAATGACTTGTGTGTGACAGGGACGGTCCTTGTCAGTTGATTAGGTTTTTGGCGAAGGTGAGGGCGTCGGCTAGAAGTTTGTCTGCTTTTTCAGCTGTGTTTGCCTCTACAAACACTCTGAATTCTGGAGAGTTGCTTGAGGGTCTAAATAAGACCCAGTTGTGGTCATCGATTATTAGTTTTAAGCCGTCTGTTTCGTCTACGGCTTGTGTTTGGGTGAAGTCCTTGGCTTTTTCTAGAATTAGACTGTTTTTTTCTGTGGGACAATCAAATTTATTTCGTCGAAGATAATATATTGGTAGATCAGAAATTAATTCTGAAAGGGTTTTGTTGGTTGAACTTAGCATGTTTAAGACCTTTATCATGCTGGTTCCCCCGTCTCTGCTTAGCATTACGTCTTTGTAAACTCCGCCGCCGTTACTTTCGAAGCCAAAACCTGCGTTATTTTCTTTCATGGCGGCTACCACAAAGGGTGAACCAACCTTGGTTCTTATAATTTTTTTACCTATGCTATCTATGACGTTGCTGACGTTTATCGGAACCACAATGGTATCACTTGGGTTGTTTTTGGCAATGAGGGTGCCAGAGTAATCGCCGGGGATGAAGTTGCCCAGATGGTCTACAAAGATTATTCTGTCGCCGTCGGTGTCGAAACCTATACCAAGGTCTGCTTTGGCCGAGACGACCTTTTCTTGCAGGTCTATAAAGCTGCCATCTGCTTCTGTGTCTCTGCTTAGTAACTCTTTATTTAAATCGCCGTTTATCATTATTAGCTTATGGCCTAGTTTGGGTAAAACGGTGCGGACAACCTCTGTTTGAACGCCGTTACCTGGATCAGCGACAATTTTGAATTTTTTGGTTGAGTTTTCAGCCAAGGAAAGAAGTAACTCAACGTAGTTGTTAAAACCGGAGGCGTCTAAGGGCAACTGCTCTGGTTCCTCTGTGGGGCACGAGATTTTCCCCGCTGATTCATAGTAAATCTCGGTTATCTCTAGTTCTTGCTTTTTACTAATTTCTTCCTTGAAAGCAAAAAATTTTAAACCATTTGCGTCTATGTCTGTGTGTGAGCCGGTAACCATAATGCTGGCAATGGCCGGAGTGGTAAGAATGGTGTTATGGCAAGCGGGTACGGGAATAATGCCATGAAAAGTAACTTGACGGGCTGAAGATTTAAGGCCGGCGATGACGTAGTTGGAGATTCTGGGACTTGACTGTCTGGAATCAATACCTATTGCAATTAATCCTGGCTGATTATTATCATCGAGAAATTTGGCGAAGGTTCTACCCATGTCGAAACAGAACTGGTTGGTGAACATTTCTATTACCTTACCCCTAATGCCACTAGTGCCGAAGAGTGATTTCATAGCGGGCTTTTGAGTCTTTTTTTAAAGTAATCGACCCAAGGAATGGGACCTGGATTGACGCCGTTGACCATGGCCAGATAGAAACTAAAGTATTCAAAGAAAAGAATGGTTTCTAGGGCTTGGTCTACCATAGAACTTGACTCTGGTTTAATGATGGTGACTGGATAACCTTGTTTGCTGAGAACCTCTTTGGTAATTACTAAGCGATCCTTGATTTTTTGGGGATAGCTTGCAGAGTTTAATAATATAAAGTGGGTTAATGTTTTAAGTTGTTTGGGTAGAGATAAACCTTCTAGTAGATGATGGTTTAGATCTGGTAGGTGAAAGTTGACGGCAAAGGTTTTGGCTGATTCGTTGATTTGATTTTTAGCGGCGTAAGCGGAGCCATTTAGATGGTTGGCGGAGATAATAACAATAGATTTACCCTTGGTTTGACGGGCTAGTGTTTTAGCTGGATTGGTTTTTACGTTGTTTAAAGAGTTTGAGATAGAGTCTATATCTAGTTCTTGGCCGCTAAGTATTTGTAGCCGTTTAAGTAGCCCCAGGTGGGCCCCTAGGGACGAACCTAATCCTAACCTTGGCTTACCACTTGGATTTTTTTTGGTGTTTAAATGAAATAGGTCAAGGTTGTTTTCAAGGCTAAGTTGTTCTAATTTTCCACCTGAAGAAATTACAAATATCTTGGCTTTCTTGGCAATAGCGTCTTGAAATGACGAGATGGTTTCTTCTGTGTTACCAGAGTAGCTGGAAGCAATTACCAGTGTTTTTGAGTCAACCCAGGTAGGGAGACGATAGTTTGAAGAAATGGAAATGGGTAGATTGGTTAAGGCTGGACTTAGATGTTCAATAATGTGGCCAGCAAGAGCAGAGCCACCCATGCCGGCAATGCAAACTTTGTTGATTCCAGTAAAGTTAGTCTTGATTGTTTGAATTTCTATTTCTTCCCAGGCTTCTTTAAGTTGAGCAGGGAACAAGCTGATGGATTCGTAAACCTTGTCTGGATCTAGTTTTTTCAAGGTTTTTTCTTGGTCAAGTATGTGTTTCATGGGCAGTTATTATATTTTCAGTATACACAAAAGATTCTGGACAAGCCAGAATGACATAAACACACATCCGTCATTCCTGCGAAGGCAGGAATCTATACAAATGGATCCCCGCCTGCGCGGGGATGACGAAGAGAAAGGGATCCCTCGACTACGCCCCGCTTAGCGAGACTACGCTCGGGATGACAGAGAGAGGATGAGGTGTTCTATTTCTACCTTTAAGTCTTTGGTTTGAGAAGTTTTTTGGCGTTTATCGATTTGGTATAGTTTTTTATGTAGGTTAATTAGCTGATCGGTGGTAAAAAAAGATGACTGTTTGCTTATTTTACTTAGTTGCCATGGAGCTAATCTTAGAGATCCTGGGGTTTTTATTTGTATAAGCTGGCGAACGTGACGGGCCAGCATGAAAAACAACATTTCTAAGGGTTGTCTGCTGATTATTATTTCGTCTAAAATTTTAAGGTCAAAAGTTTCTAGAAATTTGTAGATCAAGGGGTTCTCCTTAAAACTAAACACCTGAGTGGTGGGGAGAGATTTTATGGTAGCAGGATGAATGTTTTTGCTTTCGTAAAGAATTAACTGTCCCTTATTATTTTTTAATATATCGATTAACTTTTTTTTGTTGGCAGATTGAGGAAGAGATAATAGGTTGTCAATTACAACTAAGCGGGAGCTGGAGAAAAGGCTGGAAGGTGTAAGTGTTTGAGAAAGACTGGCCGGGGAGAGGTTTTTTGCTTCAATTCTTTGAATCTCTAGATTATTATTTTTGGCTTGATCTAGAAGCTGGTCAAGTTTGGTTTGAGCAGAAACCTGGTCTGGGCCGTGAATAATGATCATTTTGATTTTAGGGTTTTTTTGTATTGTTTATATAGTTTGTTAACTACGCGGTGAGTAACTTGGTGAGATCTTCCCCTACCCCTGTGGGGAACTAAGGCTCCAGAAAATGTTTTGGGGATATGTAGAAGTTCATGAATAATGACTTGTTGTTGATGATCGTACTTTAAATCACTAAAGTGCTCAGAAATAAACTCTATGCAGTAATGTGGTTTTACGTCTAATGCTTGTTGCCAGATGCGGGGCATGGCGTAGATTCTGGCCCTGGCTCTGGCGGTGGAACCCGTGGATCTGAAGGCACTGACGTTGTTGGCGTCTATATGATTGAGTTCTAAATGCTTAACAATTTTTTTAATTTCTTTTTCTAGATCTGGTGCTTTGGTGAAGGTTAAATTAGCCACGTTTTTTTAAGTGTAAGTGATGGTAGGCTTTGGGGGTGGCTACCCTACCCCTGGCGGTTTTCATTAAAAAACCTGTTTGTAATAAAAAGGGTTCGTTAACGTCGGTGATGGTGTTTATATCTTCTGATATTAGAGAAGCCAGGGTTTGTAAGCCCACCGGACCACCGTTGTGTAGGTTAATTATGGCTTCCAAAAGTTTTCTGTCTGTTTCGTCTAAACCTGCATGGTCTACTTGATAAAATTTAAGGCCTTTTTGGGTAAGTTCAAGATTGGGCTTGCTTTGGTGTTCAATTAAACAGTAATCTCTGACTCGCCGTAGAAGTTTAAGGGCAATTCTGGCTGTTCCTCTAGAGCGCTTAGCAATTTCTGTAGCGGATTCTGCGTCTAGTTTGATGCCCAAAACCGTGCAGGCGTTTTTGATGATTTGCTCCAAGTCTTTAGGTGAGTAGTAAGTTAAACGATGAACTAGACCAAAACGATCTCTTAGGGGGCTAGAAATGGCGCCGGCTTTGGTGGTGGCACCAATGATGGTGAATGGGTTAAGGTCTAGCCTTAAGGTTCTGGCGCCTGGACCCTTGCCTAAGACGATGTCTAGTTTATAGTCTTCCATGGCTGGATACAAAGCTTCCTCCACGTTTTTGTTTAGCCTGTGAATTTCATCGATGAATAATATATCACCCGGTTCAAGAGAGGTAAGAATAGAGGCTAAATCACCAGAACGGGTTAAGGCTGGCCCCGAAGTAGTTTTTAGATTAGTATTTAGGTCTTTGGCAATAATATTGGCCAAGGTAGTTTTACCCAAACCTGGTGGACCATAGAGCAAAATATGTTCTAGTGGTTCTTTTCTTTTTTGGCTGGCTTTTATGGCGATTTGGATAGATTTAACGGTGTTATCTTGGCCGGTAAAACTGGTCCAATCGGTTGGTCTTAGGTTTAAGTTTTTTAAGGTCATTGGTTTAATAGTTTAAGGGCTAGTTTGATTTGTTCTACTAGTTCTAAATTTGGTTTGATTTTTGGAGCAATTTTTTGAATTTCTTTTTTGGCAAAACCTAGACCCATCAGGCCTTCTACCAGACTAGAGTCTTGCTCTAACATGGTAAGGTCAGCGGATGAATTATCTAGTTTTGATTTTAGATCAATAATTAGTTTTTGGGCGGTTTTTTTGCCAATACCTGGCACGGTGGAGAAAAAATCAACAGAGCTGTTTTTAACGGCAGAGACGATGTCTTTGTCTGTACCGGAAGCAAGAATTGATAAACCAATTTTGGGGCCAACGCCAGAAACGGAAATTAGATTTTTAAATAGTTCAAGCTCATCTTGGGTCTCAAAACCAAAAAGAGAGATTTCATCTTCCTTGACATGCGTGTATATAAAAAGATTGGTTTTGCTGTTGGTTGGCTTGATATGTTTTATGGTGAAAACTTGATAGCCGACACCGTTGACGTTTAAGATTATGGAGCCATTTTTGCTGTGGATAATTTGACCCGAAAGAAAACCAATCATGGAATTATTGTAGCATCTTCCTCCTCTGTCATCCCGCACTTGATGCGGGATCCATTTAATTTATATAGATTCCGTGTCAAGCACGGAATGACGATTGGCGAGAGAGGTGGGTCAGGGCGGCGGCGACGGCGTCGATAGCGTCGTCTTGTTCTGGAATCTCTTTTAGTTTTAAGATGTTTTTTACCATAAACTGCATCTGCTTTTTGTCTGCCTGGCCGTAACCGGTGATTGAAGACTTTATTTGTAAGGGGGTATATAAATTAATGTTTAGTTTGGCTTGCTTGCATGCTAGGATTATTACTCCTCTGGCGGCGCCCACGGACATGACGGTCTTTCTGTTTTTGGCAAAAAATAGATCTTCGATAGAGGCAGATTCGGGTTTGTGTTTAGTAATTAATTTGTTTAAGAATAAATAAATTTTTTCTAAGCGGATTGGCAAGAAGGTATTGGCTGGTGTTTCTAGACAGCCACAGTCAATTAAGGTTTCTTTGCCTTTGGTTTTTTCTACAATGGCCCAGCCCATTCTGCCTGTGCCTGGATCGACTCCTAGTACTTTCATGACTATAGTATAGCTAAAAAAGAGCACGGTGCATTTATACACCGTGCTTCTTCAAACCGGTGAAGCAAGACTATTTCTTCTTTGCTTTAGATTTTTTTGCTTTTTTCTTTGCCAATTTCATCACCCCCTTTCAAGTCAATGGGGAAAATCTCGTAATAACGTATTTATATTCTTTTTTAATGGAATGTCAATCGACAATAAATCCGGCTATGCGGGTAAATTTGTGGAGAGATGAGAGAGTCTAGTTTTTACCACCAGAAACATTCAGCAAAGATGGTTTAACTTCTGTAAGATATTACACATGGTGACACTCTACATTATGTCAGGATTACCCTTCTCAGGAAAAAGTACTCTTTCTAGAAAAATATCTGAACAACTAAAGCTTCCTAGGATTAGTTTCGACGAAGCGTGGCTAGAGGTTGAGCAGAAAGAAGGCGTAGTTCCTGGCGTAAACGATGTTGAACAGTGGATGTATATTAACAAGACTTGCGAAGAACGAGCCCTCCAACTACTAAGGGATGGTCACTCTGTGGTTTATGACAACCTGGGCTCAGAGTACAAACACAGGGAAAAGATGAGAAATATCGCAAATGAAGCGGAGGCTAGTTCTAAAATAGTTTATCTGGATGTTGGGAAGAAAGAAGTAAATAGGAGACGAGAAATAAACCTCTCCTCAAAAGAAAGACATCAGGTTAGTGACGAAAATTTTGACAAAGCACTAAAAACCTTTGAGCCGCCCAGAGAAAACGAAATTACCATTATCTACAACCCGCTTCAAGATATGGAAGCTTGGATAGATACAGAATTTAGTTAGACTCCAGATGATTTAGAAATATAATAATGACTGTGAACTATATGTCTTCAAAATGGAGCCCTATTTACTTAAATCTAGAGAGGTAATATGCTTTTTTTCAAACTTATCTACCACAAGACACAACCACGCCTGAAACGAACTTGAACACCTTGCCTATCAGGTAATAGAAAGCCTTAAATCTATACATCCGATGACTCAATAAGTAAAATACAAGATATGACCACAGCTAAAGAACTAACATCAAGCATGCAGGTAGAAACAAGTCTTCTAAGGGAATCCGACATTGATCAGTTTGACCCTATCCTAAAAGCACCACAAGAATTCATTTTGTAAAGTTTTTGGAGGCTCAAGAAGTGTTATTGTCGAAACAGACTCATCTGATTTTTGTCTACTTTCTTGTAATTAATGTTAGCCATTTTTTGCCTATCTAGTTTTAACTCTCGGTAAGTTCTTAGTCTGCGAAAATACATAATTTTGAGCATGTGCACGTCATAATCTAAATAGTCGTAAACATAAGCTGTATCTTTGCCCTTAAACTGTCTTTGCACTCTGCCAACATATTGAGTTAGCTTCCCTTTCCATGAAAAAGGATAAGCTAAAAAGAGATGGGTTAATTCTGGCCAGTCGAACCCTTCACCAATCAATTTACCAGTGGCGATGAGTAGCTGGAATTGACTTTGCTTCATTCTTTGGGCGATACGTTCGCGATTTTTCTTGGTCATCTTGCCAGAGGCAATAGCTGCATGAACACCCTTTGTCAATTTTCTAACCTGGCTTAACAGAATTTCACAATGGTCAACTCTTTCGGTGAGTACTAAGCATTTGGCTCTAGTTTGTAGGGCACAGACAATATCTCGAACAATTATTTGGTTACGCCTGCTACTAGTAATAAGCTCTTTGCCAATTTCGTTAAAACTTCCGTTGACGCTGTTTGAGACCTCAAAACCTGTTCTCTTGGTAATTAACTTGGTTTCTATTGCTGATTTTTTTGATTTTGTTTTTTTAAGATCAGATTTGGCTTTGATAACTGTGGGGCTAATGTAGAAATACATTAATTTTTCCAACTTATCTCTACGGTAAGCTGTGGCGGTTAGCCCCAATGCATACCTAGCGGGAAACTGTTTTACGACTTTAGAGAGTGTTTTTGCTGGTACGTGATGACACTCATCTATTATCACCAAACCAAAATTGTTTTTTATTTCCTCCAAATTCCTACGAGCCAGTGTTTGGTATGAAGCTACTGTAACTTTAGTTCCTAGTTTAAATTTATTATCCCCAATAATGCCAACTTCCCCATCTTTTAAATTAAACCACTCTTCAATGCGTTTAAGCCATTGGTGGAGCAGAGTTTTGGTGTGAACAATAATAATAGTTGGTTGTTTACGACGCTTCATTACGTATAAACCAACCATGGTTTTACCAAATCCAGGTATGGCTTCTAAAATTACCCTATCGTGTTTGAGTAAATCCTTGGTAATTTTTTGCTGACCTGGTCGAAGCTTAATTTTTGAAGGAAAAACAATTGATTTTAGCAACAATCTTTTATCCTCTATATTCACTTTCAGACCACTTTCATTGGCAAACTGTTTTATTTTAGTTAAAAATCCAGCAGGGACCAAAATACCGTTGTCTACAATCTTAATTGTCTTGATGAATCGTGGTGTCTGCCATGTTGAATAACCACGCCTCTCTAATTCGTAGTGCTTTGGACTTAAAAAGTTGAGTTCCGACTTAAGGAATTTATAAAGTTTATCTGGCAAAAAAATATCGGGGATAAATATCTGATTGTTTAGTATAAGTTTTGTCTGGGGAGAACTATTGGTCTTTACTTTTCTGACTTCCTTTGCTTTATTGTTAATGTTTTTATTCTTACCAACCCTTACCTTTTTTGTAGAAGAGGTGGTAATTTTTATGGCTCGATTAAGAATACCATCAACCTGCTTAAGTGAAATTGTTTTGATGGTAGATAAGTATTGCCATTGGTTTGAATAAGGAAGACCATCGTTATCGATAAAAATAGTATTACCACTCTCCAAACACTTGCCCTGCAGTGGTAAACAGATCAAGTTACCAAAACCCTTTCCACTGTGTTCATCTTGGCTGGGGAACATTCTGTCGTAAGCAGATAAATTTGATAGATTACTTTTTGTTAACAGATACTTTCCTAGAGAACGAGCCTTGTGTGCTGGAATCTTTTCAGTAAAGAAAAACCAAATATGACCACCATTACCTGACTTTGATTTTTCTAAGTAGCAAGGGACTTTATGGTTAGCGGCTACTTTAATTAGCAACAGAGAGTCATCTAGCCAATTTTCTTTATCAAAATCAATAGCTAAAAAACAACAAGTATTATCAGAAAATAACGGATAGACCCCAACTATTTTGTGACCAAGAAGGTGTGATCTTATTACGTGCTTGCTAAGGGCATCTGTTTTATTTGTAAGGCTATAAACTGGGGCGTAGCCAGATTTCTTATTGGAGAAATTTGTCCAGAATTTGGCGTAAACATCAGTTCTTGTTTGGAATAGAGACTGGTACAGCCTAAGATGATCTGTTGATATTTTAGTTTGCATAAATTTTGAGAGATTTGAGGTATTTTACGCTACAATAACCGTATATAGCAAGCCTTTTGCTAAGTTCGTACATATTAGCAGTAATTTTGTATCAAGTTGTTGACACCTGCGTATCATAATGATACGCTAAACACATATGAATGATACGCAAATAAATAACCGCCAAAGGAATATCTTAATTTCTCTTTACAACAAGCTATTAAATCACATTTTTTATTTTCTGTGACCCTAGACCCTGTTGATACCTTCCTACCCGATATTCGCTAGCTTGCGTTTGCCACCTAAAGACACTCAGTAGGGGTAATTGAACTAGAATAGGATTTATGGAGACGAAAACCATCAAGAATTATTTTACCGACACAATTGCTAATCTGGTTTTAGTATCATCTAAAAACAAAACCACTCGAAGAGATCTTGCTGATGTGTTAAGAATCCTCAGTCAATCGAGCGTTCACGACGTTCTTTTTCCTAATTCATCATCTAAAAAGCTAGACAAGAAACTAGACAAGAAAAGAGTTGAATCATTTATTAAGTTTTACAAAAAGGGTAATACTGGTAATACAAACCACTTATTTTTGTTGAAAACGAAGGAGGGTGTCGTTGGTGGTGTAGACTTGCAAATAGTCGATGCCAACAATGCCTCATTAGGTTTTTGGCAAGACTCTAATCAGAAAGGTTTCATGACAAATGCCGTCAATGAAATCATGAGTGTTGCACTTAAGAAAAAACTAGAAGTATTAGATGCATATGTCGATTTGGATAATGATAAAGCAATAAATTTGCTAAACAGGTCTGGGTTTTCATACAAAGGAATCGTTAAGGGTAAAACAAGGAAACTAAAGAAGTTTATGATAGTCCTCTAAGCTAAAATAGCAAAACTCTCCAAATCCTGTCTTCCGCACTTTTCTCAAAGACAAGCCTTTGTCCTTAAAAGTGTGCCTGAATAACTAGGCTTTTTCGCAAACTGGGTGTCCCGTTGGTAGAATTTAAGAATGTTTGTAAGGAGAAA
>Ga0180009_10005005_pt1 | contig 14378 bp, 13 predicted proteins | sample OS_PC_MetaG_FD_123537 | JGI IMG/M metagenome (GOLD analysis project Ga0180009, IMG submission 123537) | Groundwater microbial communities from the Aspo Hard Rock Laboratory (HRL) deep subsurface site, Sweden - OS_PC_MetaG | ecosystem: Environmental > Aquatic > Deep subsurface > Groundwater...
AAAGCCCAGGTACGTGAACAGCGCCGACGGCGTCCGAAAAACACCGACGGCGTTTGACCACAACCCCGCGCGCTGCAGGGTAGACCCGGCGGTGTGCACGGTCTTATAGTCCGGCAACCGCCAGGCCCACAGGGCGAGCAGGAACCCCGGAATGGACACCAGCCCAAAGGCGTGCTTCCAGCCCCAATACCGCGCGATCAGTCCCCCCACGGCCATGCCGATCCCGATGCCCAAGGGGATGGAGATGTTCCAGATGCCCATGACCCGGGCGCGCTTCTGATCGGGATAGGCCGCCGAGAGCAGGGCCGTCCCGGCGGGCGCGTAGCCCGCCTCACCGATGCCGATGAAGGCCCGGGCGATGAGCAGCTGGGTGTAGTTGCGCGTAAAGGCGCAGGCCAGTGTGGCGAGGCTCCAAAAGCCCGTCATGATCGCCACCATCTTGCGCCGACTCCAGCGGTCAATGAGAAACGCCGCCGGGATCGAAAACACCGTGATGAAGATGATCACAATGGAGACCAGCCACCCGGCCTGCTGATCGGAGATCCCCCAGTCGCGCTTGATGTACGAGAGCATGCCCGTGACCACCATGCGGTCGATGTAGTCGAGCATGTAGATCAGAAACAGCACCGACAGCACCGTGCGCGCCCCGCGCTTGTCGGTGAAGCCGGTGCCCGCGGTGGTCATGGGCGGTGGTCCACACCGGCGGGCGCGCCGAAGAAATCCAGCAGGAGCTCGGCCACCCGACGGGGCTCGTCGAGCTGGACAAAGTGGCCGGCGTCCTCGAGAAAAAACAGTCGTCCGTCCGCACAGCGCTCCATGGACGGGGCTGCCATCTCCCACCCGAGGACCTCGTCCTTTTTCCCCCAGATGAGACAGCAGGGCATCTCCAGCCGAGGGTGTGCCAGCCGCGCTCCGGGCCGAAAAAAAGCGGCCCGGTACCAGCGCAGCATGGCCGACAGGGCGCCGGGTTGCATAAAAGCGTCGCGGTAGACCCGCAGGTCCTCGTCACTCACGGCGCCGGGCCGTGTGGAGCGCTGCAGCACGTCCAGCAAGGGGGCGGCCCCCCGGCGCCCGAGAATCGCCTCGGGGAGCCAGGGCACCTGGAACCACAGCATGTACCAGCTGCGCAGTAGCTGCCGCGGAGTTCTAAGGGCCCTGGCGAAGACAATAGGATGCGGGAGGTTTAGCACGGCCAGGCGCGCCACGCGTTCGGGACGCTGGCAAGCCAGCCACCAGGCCACGGCGCCCCCCCAGTCGTGGCCCACCACCAAGCCCCGCTCCACCCCGAAATGGTCCATGAGCCCCACCACGTCCGCGGCGAGCACGTCCCGGGTGTAGTCCCCCAGACGGGGCGGCTTGTCACTCGTATTGTAGCCCCGCTGATCCGGCACCACCACCCGATAACCCGCCTCGGCCAGCGGCACGATCTGATGCCGCCAGCCGTACCAGCACTCCGGGAAGCCGTGCAATAAAAAGACCGGTTGCCCCTGGGGAGGGCCCGCCAAGGCCACGTGGAGCCGCACCCCGTTGGTCACGATGTCGGTGTGCGTGACCTGACCGGGGCGATGGTCCGTGCGCTTCATGACAGCTCCTTAGCGAGCACCTCACTGACGGGACAGTATCCCTGCGCGGCGTAGAACCCGAAACCTGTCTTGTTGCCGCTCCAGACGGTGAGCACCAATTGGCTGGCGTCGTGCTGCCGCGCCCAGTCCTCGCCGGCACCCAGGAGTGCCTTGCCGATACCTTCGCGCTGATGGGACCGATCCACCACAAGATCCTCCACGTGAGCCCGGCGTCGATCCACGAACACCGAGCTGCGGGGGGTGTTGTACAGCTGCAGGTGAATCAACCCCAGCAGCGTCTCGCCGCGCACCGCCACCAACAGTTCCTGGTCCGAATCGTCCACGATGCGATCCACATACAGCTTGGAGCGGGGGGGTTCCACGCCGCAGACAAAAAAGTCCGGCCGGATCTCGGCGTGCAAAACGTCCACTTGACTCCAAAGACCGCACAGGGCCAAGTGGTCCTCCAGCCGCGCGCGGCGGATGCGGACGGACGACTCCGCCTTCGCTTCGTTCACCGTTCTTCTCCCCGCCCCGAGCTCGGCGCCGTCCGGCCAGCACGCTTGGCTCGGGGTCCGGGCGCGGCCGGATAGGAGCCGCTGCTCGGCCGCCTTTCCAACTCCCAGCTCTGCTCCTCATCGATGTCCACCATGAACCGCGGGATCATCATCTCGCGCACGGCCTCCTCGGCCTCCAATACCGTCGGCATTCGGACAAGGTCTTCGGCAAGACCCTTCGCCTCGGAGGCGTTGCACGCCCGGATGATGCGCTTGATGCGCGGGATCGCTGCGGCCGGCATGGAGAGCTCATCGAGTCCCAGGCCCACAAGTACCAGGGTGTACAGCGGATCCCCCGCCATGGCGCCACACAGGCTCACGGGAATGCCCTCGACGTGGGCCACGTTCACCACGGAGCTGATCAATCGCAGAATGGCCGGATGCAGCGGGTGGTACAGGTAGTTCACCAGCTCGTTGGAGCGATCGATGGCCAGGGTGTATTGGATGAGGTCATTGGAGCCGATGGAGAAGAAGTCCGCCTCCTTGGCGAGCAGGTCCGCGATCATGGCCGCCGCGGGCGTCTCCACCATGATGCCCACCTCAATCTTCTCCGCCACCGCATGCCCCTCACGCACCAGCTCCTCCCGGCACTCCGCGAGAATGCTTTTGGCCTGGCGGAGCTCAGCCACGCCAGAGATCATCGGGAACATGATCTTCATGCGCCCGGCGGCAGAGGCGCGCAGCAGCCCGCGCAGCTGGGACCGGAAAAGACCCTCCTCCCGGAAGGCCAGGCGGATGGACCTCAGCCCCAGCGCCGGGTTGTCCTCGCTCGGTATCCGGAGCAGCTCCGAGGTCTTTTCGCCACCACCCAGGTCAAAGGTCCGAAAGGTCACCGGGAGCTTCCCCACGCCGTTGAAGACCTTCACGGCGTCCACCATGTGGGACTCTTCGGAGGGCAGCGTGGCGCGCTCCATATACATGAACTCCGTCCGGTAGAGCCCCACCCCCTCGGCTCCGTGGTCAAGGGCGAAGCCCACCTCCTCAGCGAGCTCCATGTTCGCCATGAGGTGCACCACCGTGCCATCCAGGGTGACCGACGGCTTGTCCCGATCCTTGAGCAGCTCCTGCTCCACTACGGCCAGCCGGAGCGCCCGTGCCTGGTAGCGGGCGAGCTGCTGCTCCGTGGGGCTGAGCACCACCTCCCCCTCCAGACCATCCACCACCACCATCTCGCCGTCATCCACCTTGCCGAAGACATCTTTGAGCCCCAGCACCGCCGGCATCTCGAAGGCCCGTGCCATGAGCGCGGTGTGTGACGTTCGCCCCCCCACGTCGGTAGCCACAGCGACCACCCGGGCCCGGTGTAGCTGCACCAGCTCGGCGGGACTGATCTGATGGGCGATCACCACCGAGCCCGCCGGAATATTCGGGAGCAGCGCATCCTGGCCCGCGAGGTTCCGAAGCACGCGACGCCCCACATGATCGATGTCCTCGCCCCGCTCCCGCAGGTAGGTGTCCTCGGCGTTTTCGTACATGGACCGTAGCTGACCGAGCATCTTGGCCACGGCCCATTCGGCGTTCACGGACTCGCCGCGAATCAGCCGGGAGGGCTCCTCGAGCAGTTGTGGGTCGCGCAGCATCTCTGCCTGGGCTTCCAGGATCTCCTGGGGCTCCTCGTGCCGATCGGCAAGATTCTCCCGCAGGTGCTGGACCTGGTCGAAGCTGTCAACCAACGCCTCCCGGAGCCGCTCCACCTCGTCGTCGTGCTGGCGGGCTTCGAGCTGGTACCTCACCACGCGCAACCGCTGATGTTCCAGCAGAAAGGCCGGCCCGCTGGCGATGCCGGGCGCCGCGCCAATCCCACGCAACACCCTGGTCTCGAGGGGAGTCATCCCACCTCCCCAAAGCGCTTGTTCACAACCGCCGCCAAAGTGCGAACGGCCTCCGCAGCGTCTTCCCCTTCGGCCGTGATTGTCAACCGCGTCCCCATGGGGGCCAGCAGGCTCATGAGCCCCATGATGGACTTGCCGTTGACCACCGATTCGCCTTTGGCCACCCGGATCGCCGCGCCAAAGCGGCTGGCGGTTTGAACGAACTCCTTGGCCGGACGGGTATGCAGCCCCATTTCGTTGACCACGACCACATCGATCTGCGCGCGCTGATCATCGCTCATGACTGCTCCGGTTCTTCGAGCGCCCGGCGCACCACTTCGGGCCCACACCGCTTCTCGCTGCACAGATTGATGCCGCGCCGACCCGTCTCGGCCAGCGCCTCACCCAGGGCGCAGGCGTCCAGGCTGTTTCGGTCCACCGAAAACAGCCGCATCAACATGGGCAGATTGGCACCGCAAAGCACCTCACAGTTTTCACGCTCTTCGGCCAGGCGATAACCCGCGTTGGCCAGGGTAGAGCCGCAGAGGTCGGCGATGATCAACACCCCGCCTCCCCGGTCCAAGGCGTCCACATGCTCCCGCATGCGATGGTAGACCACGTCCGACGTTTTTGTCGGCGTGAAGCACACGGCTTCAATGTCGGGCAGGGGCCCCAGGATCTGCTCGGCCGCGGCGAGCAGCTCCCGAGGAACGTTTCCGATGCCCACTACCAGGACCGCGACAGGGGCCGCTGTGCTCATACTCGCTCCATGTCCCGGTGTCGCACCGCGAGACGCGGATACTCCTGCTCCAGCCGCCGTCGAAGCGCCTCCACCGTGGCCACGCTGCGGTGGTGACCGCCTGTGCAGCCGATGGCGATGGTCAGGTAGGCCTTCCCTTCCCGTTGATACAGGGGCAGCACCAGATCCAGCAGGCTCAGGAGCCGCTCCAGAAAATCAGAGAACTCCGGCGTTTCACAGACAAAAGAGGACACGCGGCTGTCGACGCCCGACAGGAGCCGCAGGTCCTCCACAAAATACGGGTTGGGCAGAAACCGCACGTCGAGCACCAGATCCGCTTCCGTGGGGGGCCCATACTTGAACCCGAAGCTGAGCAGGCTCACCCGCAGATGGGAGTCCCGGGTGGCGTACTGCTGGCGCAGCCGCCGTCGGAGCTCGTGCACCGTCACCGTGGAGGTGTCCACCACCTGGTTGGCAGCTCCCCGGAGGCCCGCCAGCAGACGCCGCTCCTCGGTGAGCCCCGCACGCAAGTCGTCACTGTTCAAAGGGTGTCGACGCCGGGTCTCGGAGAATCGGCGGATCAAAACCTCGTCGGTGGTATCAAAAAAGATGATCTCCAGGTCGTGATCAGCGCTGCGGATCTCCTTGAACGCCGCCTCGCAGCCCGCCAGGAACTCGCCGCCGCGCACGTCGATGACCAGCGCCACCCGGGAGGCCTCCTCCGTCTTGGTCACCAGGTCCACGAAACGCCCGAGCAGCGGGACCGGCAGGTTGTCCACGCAAAAGAACCCCACGTCCTCCAGCGCCTTGACCGCCTCGGACTTGCCGCTCCCCGACATTCCGGTAATCACCAGGACACGCATGGTCTACTCCACCTCCTCACCATCCCAGTTGGACGAGCGGGACTCGGCAATGGCCTGACTGAGCCGGTCCTGGAACTGCCGGGCCGAGTGGATTCCCTGGTCCTTGAGCAGGCGGTCCCGGGCCGACACCTCCACCAGGGTGGCGATGACCTGGCCGGGCCGGAGCGGCAGCACGATCTTGGGAATGTTCACCTCCAGCATCGTGTAGTAGTGGTCGTCCACTCCGAGACGCTCGTACTCCTGGTCTTCGGCCCAGTTCACCAACTCCACCACCAGATCGATCTTCTTGCGCTGCCGCACGGCCGTAACCCCGAAGAGATCCCGCACGTTGATGATCCCCATGCCCCGGATCTCCATGTGGTGCTGAATGATTTCCGACGGGGCTCCATATACGGCGTCCGACGAGCGCTTGCGCACCTCGACGATATCGTCGGCCACCAGACGGTGCCCGCGGATCACCAACTCCAGCGCCACCTCGCTTTTGCCCACGCCGCTGGGCCCCATAAGCATCACGCCCACCCCCATGATGTCCACCAGCACGCCATGCAGGGACGCGGACTGCGTGAGCTTGTCGTCCAGGTACTCCACCGCGCGGTCCACGAAGACCGCGTTGCGAAGCGGCGTCGTAAAGAGGCAAACCTTGTGCTCGTTGGCCAGCTCCAGCAACGTCGCGGGCGGCGCCAGCCCCCGGGTGATCACCACGCAAGGGGGCTGCTCCCCCAGGAACCCCTCCAGGATCTCCACCTGCTCGCTCTCTTCGAGGCTCCCCAGGTAGGCCACCTCCGAGAAGCCGACCACCTGGAGGCGATCGGCTCGGAAATGCTCCATGAAGCCCGTCAGGGCGAGGCCCGGACGCTGGACCTTGGACGACCCGATGTTCCGCCAGAACCCCGCGCGCCCCGCGACCAACGTCAGTTCGAGGTGTAAGCCCGCCTGCTGGTAGAACATCTGTACGGTGAGTCGGCTCACGATCCCTCGGATCCCCGCAGCTTCGCCTCTTCGGTGCGGATGAGCTCGTAGGCCGTGTGCGCGTTCTCGGCCGCAAGCAGCCCCTCACGAAAGCCCTCCACCTGACAAAGCCGAGCGATCTGTGCCAGCACACGAAGGTGCTCCCCGGTGGAGGTCTGGGGCGCGATCAGGGTAAAGAAGATGCGCGCGGGTCGGCCGTCCTCGGCGTCAAAGTCGATCCCCTTACGGCTGAGGCCCAGGCACCCGACGATGCTGTCCACCACCGGAGTCTTGGCGTGCGGGATAGCCACGCCGTGCCCCACGGCCGTAGAGCTGATGCGCTCACGCTCCAGCACGGCCCGCGCCACCGCGTCAGGGTTGATCTCGTCGTGCACCCGGGTGATGACATGCGCCAATTCCTCGAGCACGGCCAGCTTGCTGGTGGACTTGAGGTCCACCGCGATGAGTCGTTCAGAGAGTAGGTCGGAAAGGTTCATAATGCCTATCCGGCGCGTCGGCCACGCGCCTATCCGTCCCCCCAACCCAAGGCCGTCAAGCGGCCATGGGACCAGTGGATATAAGCAGGGATCGCCGCTATCGGCAAGCGACTCGACGGGATTGTGGACCGGACCGGGGCTACGCCTGGGCGGTATCAATCAGGCCATAGTTGCCGTCGTTTCTGCGGTAAATGACGTTGATGGACTGATTGTCCGAGTTGGTGAACACCAGGAAAGCGTTGTTCATGAGGTTAAGCTGCATCACCGCTTCCTTGACGGACATGGGCTGCGCTGTGTGCTCGTCGGACCGGATGACCTTGGACAAGAGGTCCACGCCGAGCTCCTCGGCAAGGGTCACGGGCTCGGGAAGAAGCTCGGCATCCACCGAGTGGTCAGGCTCCTCCTCAATGACGTCCACCCGGAAGGGGATCTGCGGCCCGGTGGCGGGCTTGTGACTCCGGATCTTGTCCTTGTACCGCCTGACCTGCTTCTCGATCTTGCTCATGGCCAGGTCGATGGAGCTGTACATGTCGTCGGAAGTATTCTGCCCCTTTAATACCAACCCGTTGTGCAGCGTGATGGTCACGTCCGCACGGTGCTGGTAACGCTCTAACGCAAGCACCACATTGGCGTTGATGGGATCGGGAAAGAACCGTTTGATTTTTTTGACCTTCTCCTCAGCGTACTGTTTGATGGCGTCCGTTGGATCCATCTTCCTGAAGGTCACAGAGAACTTCATGGTCCCTCCTTGGGGTGCGCCGGGGTCCTATCCCCGGCAAAAAATACATGTGCGCCGCCTGGTGCTCTCCCACGCCACAGGCCAGCAACATTGCCAGTTTCTGAAATCCGAATCGTTGTGTCGACGCCCAGACCGTCAAGTACAGACACGCCTCTTCGTTGCGCTTCGGGTCCCGGCGACACCGGGACGCTAAAACACCTGCTTACGTTTCGAGGAGCTGAGGATGCCCAACTGCTCGCGGTATTTGGCCACCGTTCGCCGCGCAATCTCGATCCCCTGCCCCTTTAGGAGCTTGGTGATCGCCTGATCACTACAGGGCTTCCGCGGGTCCTCCTCCGACACCAAATCCTTAATCTTGTTCTTGACGCTCTCCGAAGCGATATCATCGCCGTTGGAACGCCCAATAGCGCTATTAAAGAAGAATTTCAGTTCGTAAATCCCCTGGGGGGTGGATACATACTTGTTGGTCGTGACCCGGGAGATGGTGGACTCGTGCATGCCGATGTCCTCGGCCACGTCCCGCAGCACCATGGGTCGCAAAAATCCGATGCCCCTTTCGAAAAATTCCCGCTGGAACTTCACGATGGACTCCGTCACCCGGATGATGGTGCGCTGCCGCTGTTGGATGGAGCGGATCAGCCACTGAGCGCTGCGCAGCTTGGTCTGCACGTACTCCCGGGTGGTCTGCTCTCCATTGGACAGGGCGCTCTTGTAGAAGTTGGAGATCCGCAGCTTGGGAAGCCCATCATCATTGGGCACGACAAAGAACTTGTCCCCGAGCTTGTAGACGTACACGTCGGGCGTGATGTAACGGACCTCGTCCTGGGAGTACTGCCGACCCGGCCGGGGATCGAGGGCGGTAATCACCTTCGCGGCCTCGTAGATCTCCTCGAGGGGCTGCTTCAGATCCTTGGCGATGGCCTGGTAGTTCTTGTTCTCCAGATTGTGCAGATGCCGCGTCACCATGGCCACCAGCACGTCGTCGTCGGTACCGATGTGGCGGGCCTGTACCAGCAGGCACTCGGAAAGATTCCGGGCGGCCACGCCCACGGGATCAAATTTATGCAGGGCCTGCAGCACGGACTCGGCCAGGTCCAGGGGCACGCCGGTCATCTCGGCCACCTCCTCGAGGGAGGGCTCCCGGAAGTAACCGCCCGGATCCAGGTTACCGATGATCTGCTCCGCCACCGCCTCTTCCTCTTTGGAGAAGCCGCTAAGCTTGAGCTGCCACATCAGATGCTCAGTCAGGGAGGACTGGGAGCTGAGGGTGGCCTCCAGGGTCGGCAGGTCGTCGTCCTGCTGGCGCATGGAGGGCACGGCCGGAGACATGGTGTAGCTGTCTAAGTAGGTCTCCCAATCGATGTCAGACGCCGTCTTGCCGTCGGTGGGGACCTCTTTGGTGGAGCGTTCACCGTTGCCGGGATCCGCCATTTTGGCCTGGGTGTCGATGGAGGAGACCTTCTCCCGCTCCTCCTTCGGCTCGGCTGAGCCGTCGGCCTGATCCTCGAGCACGGGGTTTTCGAGCATCTCCTCGCGGACCAGATCCACCAGCTCCATGCGGCTGAGCTGGAGGAGCTTGATGGCCTGCTGCAGCTGGGGGGTCATCACCAGTTGCTGAGTCAAGCGAAGCTGTTGTCGAAACTCGAGGGCCATGAGCGTTTAGTGTCTTCCCTGGTGCGTGTCCAGCGTGACCATCCAGCGGCTCCTCAACTCGTAATCATAAGAATATGCGGCTAGTTTAGGGCGGGTATGGGTCGGCCAGTCGCTGCGCATCAACACAAATCTAGCATTCGCAAACCCGCTTGTAAAGCCGGGGCACGTATACTGGAATGTTTTTTGCACACGGAATTGCGTGCCAGGCGCGGCGATGGCTCAAGAGTCCTGTGACCGCGCCAGCTTGCGGTCGAGGCCGGCCCGGATGAAGTGGCTGAACAGCGGATGCGGCGCCATGGGGCGGCTCTTGAACTCGGGGTGAAACTGGCAGCCGATGTAGTACGGATGATCGGCGAACTCCACCATCTCCACGAGCCGACCGTCGGGGGAAAGCCCCGAGAGCCGCAGCCCGGCGGCCTCGAGCTGCTCCCGGTAGTCGTTGTTGAACTCGTAGCGGTGCCGGTGCCGCTCGGAGATCTCCCGGGCGCCGTAGATCCCTTCGGCCAGAGTGCCGGCCGCGATGTGGCAAGCGTAGGCCCCCAGCCGCATGGTGCCACCTTTGTCCGAGATGTCCCGCTGATCCGGCATGAGGTGGATCACCGGGTGCGGGGTTTCGGCGTCGAACTCCGAGGAGTTGGCCCGCTCGAGACCCACCACGTTTCGCGCGAACTCGGCCACCATGAGCTGCATGCCCAGGCAGATGCCAAAGAGAGGCACGCCGTTTTCCCGGGCAAAGCGCACGGCCATGATCTTGCCCTCGGTGCCCCGGCGGCCAAACCCCCCCGGGATGAGGATCCCGTCCACCTCCGCGAGCTCGTCCTGCCAATTGTCCTGGGTTTCGAGGACCTCGGAGTCGATGTGCTTGAGCAGCACCTGACAGTCGTGGTCCGTGCCGCCGTGGATCAGCGCCTCGTTGAGACTCTTATAGGACTCCACGAGGTGCACGTACTTTCCCACGATGCCGATGGTGATGGTCTCGGTGTGATTCCGGAGCTTCTTCATGAGCCGCCGCCAGCCGTCCAGCTTCGGCTCGGGGGCCCAGATATTGAGCAGCTCAGTGATCTTGCGATCGATGCCCTGCTCATGCAAAAGCAGCGGCACCTCATAGATGGAGTCGGCATCCTCGGCGGCGAAGACGCAGTCCTGGGCGACGTTGGTGAACAGCGCGATCTTCTTTTTGATGGCCTCGTCCACCGGGTGCTCACAGCGACAGATCAGGATGTCGGGTTGGATCCCGATCTCGCGCAGCTGCTTCACGCTGTGCTGCGTGGGCTTGGTCTTGAGCTCCCCGGCGGCCTTCAAATACGGGATCAGCGTCAGGTGGATGGCCAGGGCGTTCTCCTTGCCCTCTTCGAGGATCATCTGCCGGATGGCCTCGATGAAAGGCAGCCCCTCGATGTCACCGATGGTGCCGCCGACCTCCACGAGCAGCACGTCCACGTCCTTGGCAGCCAGCCGCACGTTCTCTTTGATCTCGTCGGTAATGTGAGGGATCACCTGCACCGTGCCGCCCAGGTACTCGCCGCTGCGCTCCTTGGTGATCACCGAGTAGTACACCTGCCCCGTGGTGGTGTTGTTGACCTTCTTCATCAGGACGCCGGTGAACCGTTCGTAGTGGCCCAGATCGAGATCCGTCTCGGCGCCGTCGTCGGTGACAAACACCTCCCCGTGCTGGATGGGGCTCATGGTGCCCGGGTCCACATTGATATAGGGGTCCAGCTTCTGGATGGTCACGTTGAGACCACGGCTCTGCAGCAACGCCGCGATGGACGCCGTGCTGAGCCCCTTGCCCAGGGCGGAGGTCACGCCGCCTGTGACAAAAATGTACTTTTTTTGTTTGTGGGGAGTCATCGTTCTCCTTGCGGACTACGCGGCGTTTTCCGACTCGGACAGTGACTCACAACAATCTGTAAACTAACGCCTTTTGGAGAGTTCCTCGGCGTAACTGTGTGGGTCCGGCGAATGATATGGAAACACCCCGGGGCTGTCAACCGAGCCCGACAACTTCTCAATATCAAGGTTGATTTTCCCCGGTGCCCAACGTATCCACAAGAGCGATGCCGACAAGGGACGATCAAAACCCCGGCTGGGAGCGGGTCCTGACCGGGCTGGGGTTTGTGCGCCGGGGCAGTGTCCTGGTGGCAGTCAGTGGCCTGCTGCTGCTGCTGTTAGGCACCGCCGGACGCGCCGGCTGTGCCAACCCGCACCTACCCGAGGTGCACAGCCTGATGCAGTATCAGTCGCTGATCTTCTACCTGGCGCTGCTGCTGGGTTTTGTGATGGTGGTGAGCGGCCAGCTGTACACGGCGTTGATGCCCCTGGGCTGGCGCCAGCGCTGGGTTGGCCTGGCCTGCGGCACCCTGTCCACGGCGGCCTTGGTGGTCATGGCGCTTCAGGCGACCCCGGGGCGGCTGGCTGGCGTGAATGCTCCCCCCGGAGGCGTGGGCGCCCTCGCCGCGGCGGTGCTGGGCACGACCGCCATCGCGGCCTCGGCCCTGCTGGTCATGCAGGTGAGCCGGACCCTCGACAGGGGACGTCAAGCCCGCTCGGCGGCGCTCTTCGGCCTCGCCATGATGACCGCCGCGGCGGCCAATGCCGAAGCGGCCAGCGGCCTGATCTTCCCGCACCCCATGGATGCGCTGTACGCCATCGCGTTCATCGCCCTGGCCAACACCGTGGCGCTGATCTGGATTCACCACCTGCTCCGGGCATCCGAGATGCTCATCCTGCGGCAGCTCGACGAGAACCCCCAGCCCGATCCGAGGACGCCATGACCCACACCGACAGCCAGTTCCACCAGCTTCGCTTTTCGCCTTCCGAGATCGAGCACCACTACGGCGACAACGTACACATCCTCTCGGATCCCTTCTGCCTCACCCTGCTCACGCGCCTGGGGCACCCGGACACGATCCAGCCCCAGGCCGGGCGGCTCATGCGGCAGCTCTACGAGTACCTGCTGCACTCCATGGTGAATGCCGAGTTTCCCAGACGGCAGGTGGCGGTGGACACCCGCATGAAAGAGACTGAGCCTCGCGGGACCTGGACCGGCGCCGTGGTGGACACGTCGGCCCAGGTGGCGGTGGTGGCCCTGTCCCGGGCGGGCCTGCAGCCGTCCCAGATCGCTTTCGACGCCCTGGCGGAGTTCATGGACCCGGGGGTCGTCCGCCAGGACCATGTGGCGGCCGCCCGGGCCACCGACGCCAACGGCGAGGTCACCGGCACGGTCATCGCCGCCTCCAAAATCGGCGGCTCCGTGGAGGGTGGGCTGGTGATAGTGCCCGACCCCATGGGCGCCACGGGCGGCACGGTGCTCGCCCTGCTGGATCACTACGAGGAGCACCGGCTCGGCAAACCTGAGAAGGTGATCTTCATGCACCTCATGGTCACCCCCGAGTACCTGCGACGCATCCGCGACAACCGCCCCGAGGTGTGCATCTACGCCCTGCGGCTGGACCGCGGGCTCTCCGCTCCCGAGGTGCTCCGCTGCACGCCCGGCGAGCGCTGGGACGAAGAGCGCGGCCTCACAGACCACGGCTACATCGTGCCCGGCGCCGGCGGCGTCGGCGAGCTGCTGAACAACTCCTGGGTCTAACGTTCCCCGAATTGACTCACTCAGACGCCCCCGTAAAATCAGCGACCGGCTAGTCCACGACGGGGCAGCCGCTCGACAGGTCATCATCGGTGTTGTTGTCCGGATCGCACTCGGCCACGTTGAGCGAGGCGGCGTTGCCCGCCACGACGACGGTATAGTCCGTGGGCGACGTGGGCGCCATCACGGGTAGGGTCACCACGGTGGAAGCGCCGGGCAGCAGCGGGACTGTGGTCACGTCCGCGCCCAGGAGCGTGCCCGCCCCGCCGGTGCCCTCGAAGAAGCTCACGTCCACGCCCGGGAGCACCCCCAGGGCGCCCACATTGGACACCCGAGCGCGCAGCTCCAGCTGCCCCTGGCCGCACAGATTGAGCCCCACCGTCAGATCCACGGTGAGGTCCGGCGCGTTGAACACCCCATCCCCCTGCACGTTCTGCCGATAGTTGTTCAAGCCCGCTGTGGACCAGTTGTTGGCCTCGGACAGCGGCACGTTCGCGTCGGACGTGGCGTTGGACACGTGATAGGTGTGCTGGGTCCACACCCGCCGGGTGGGAACCCACTCATCGTTGGTGTCCCCGTAGACAAACAGCCCCTGGCGCGAGGCGTGGGGGCAGTTTGACAGGTGGTTGGCCACGATGAGGATCTCGGAGTTGCCGTCCGCGTCCACATCCACCACCAGGGGGTACTCATGGATGGTGGCGCTGGAGCTCGGAAGCTCGAGCTGCACCGCACCATCAGTGCCGGAGTACACCCGCAGAAAGCACTCGTCGGCATAGACCACCTCGGCCGCGCCATCTCCCTGGAAGTCGAACACCGACGACCCCGTGGCGTTCGATGACAAGTCCTGGGTAGGCTGGGACCAGCGCACAAAGAGCGCGCCTGCCGCGGGCGGGGGATCCCCCACCGGCTGGACGATCACCTCCCCGGGACGATTCACGTCGTAGACCGAGTAGGCAAAGCCTCCGGCCACGCCGATCTCAGGCCGGCCGTCCGCGTCGAAGTCGGCCACGGTGGGCGGGCCCCCGCGATTCGAGGCCAGCCCGCCGGGAATGAACAGGGGCTGGGTGCGCAGGGCGGGGGTGGCCTGACACAGGGCGTCCGTGGGATCCACGCCGCACCAGAGCGTGCCGGTCTGACCATTGAGCACGGCCACCTCGCTCGAGCCCACCACCACCACCTCGGGCGCACCATCCCCGTCGAAGTCCGCCACCGCGGGGTACCCGTCGGGGCCGCCGTAGCTCCAGAAGGGTGTCACCGTCACCACCGGGGGGTCCCCGGGAGTCGCTCCCGGCTGCCAGTCCACCTGCCAGGCGTCGCGGCCAGAGATAATCTCCGGAACCCCGTCCATATCGAGGTCCGCCACTGCGGAGATCCCGCCGATGTAGTTGGCGTTGCTGCCATAGGCCGCGCCGCCACCGCC
>Ga0180009_10005006_pt1 | contig 14378 bp, 13 predicted proteins | sample OS_PC_MetaG_FD_123537 | JGI IMG/M metagenome (GOLD analysis project Ga0180009, IMG submission 123537) | Groundwater microbial communities from the Aspo Hard Rock Laboratory (HRL) deep subsurface site, Sweden - OS_PC_MetaG | ecosystem: Environmental > Aquatic > Deep subsurface > Groundwater...
GCCACCAACCAGGTCCTCATCAACGGCTGGCTGACCACGGGAGACATCGCCCGCGTGGACAAAGAGGGGTTCATCTGGCTGGTGGACCGGAAAAAGGACGTGATCATCACGGGCGGCGAAAACATCTACCCCGTGGAGATCGAGAACTTCCTGGCCGGACATCCCAAGATCGCCGACGTGGCCGTCATCGGCCTGCCCAGCCTCCGCCTGGGCGAAATCCCCGCCGCCATCATCAAGGTCAAGGGCGGCAAGATCCTCACCAAGGAGGAACTCACCCAGTTCTGCGAGGACCTCCCGAGATACAAGCGCCCCCGCCGCTTCTTCTTCGGCGACGTGCCAAGAAACCCCACGGGCAAGATCGAAAAACCCAAGCTGAGGGAACAGTACGCGGGTATGCAGGAGAGTTTCCGGATCTGAAAATCCCTGGGACACGTTGGGGCCGTCTCCATCGGCCCCCCGGAAAACGCGAACCACCCAAGCAAAGCCAGGAAACATCCCCTGGCCGGATGGACCCGGCATGACATCCGAAAAGCTCCGTCTTTTCCAACAGCGTCTTGAAGCCCTGCAATGGGAGTTGTTGGCGGCAAAGGATGCGGCGCAGGACTCCACCAAACCCGTGGCTCTGGACCAGGCGAGCGTCGGCCGCCTGTCCCGCATGGATGCCATGCAGAGCCAGGCCATGGCCATCGAGACGCAGCGCCGCCGGGATATCCATCTGCAACGTGTCCGGGAGGCGCTTGCGCGGGTCCAGGCGGACGAATACGGCATCTGCCCGGTTTGCGACGAGGATATCGATGTCCGGCGGTTGAACAGCGACCCCGCCGCCATCCTTTGCATCGGCTGCGCATCCCGGCAGGAAATGCGCTGATTCATCCTGGGGGAGGCGCGGGGAAACCGGCTGCAGGGTGCATTTACGCCTGTCAACCCAAACCCTGTCATTCCGGCGAAGGCCTGAATCCAGAGAGCTTGATGAATAAGCAGCCCGCCGTATACATCCTGGCCAGCAAGCGGAACGGCACCCTGTATACCGGCGTCACTTCCGATCTCGTCAAAAGGGTCTGGGAGCACAAAAACGATCGGATGGAAGGATTCACCGAACGCTACGGCATCCATCTGCTGGTGTGGTATGAAGTGCATCAGAGAATGGAATCCGCCATCGAAAGGGAAAAGCAGTTGAAAAACTGGAAGAGGAAGTGGAAAATAAGGTTGATAGAGGAAAGCAATCCAGATTGGCAGGATTTGTACCCGTCCATCGTCTGAAAGTTAATAACGGATCGTCATCCCGGCGAAGGCCGGGATCCAGATTTGATGAGTTCGTAAAAAGCCCAAAAACCATCCGAACCGTCATTCCGGCGAAGGCCGGAATCCAGCGATTTCGAGGTGTTACAAAAAGCCTGGATCCCGGCCTTCGCCGGGATGACGACTTTTTACGAATTCATCAGATTTTTACGCAATGAAACGACTGGATTCCGGCCTTCGCCGGAATGACGGCGCCGGATATCATTTTTTATTTTAAAATAAACCGAAAAACCCATTAAATCAATATTTCTTTATTTTATGAGACATCGTACGAAAGGATACAATGGCAATGAAGCAAGAAGACGCGATTCATTTGATATTGAAATATGCCAAATCAGAACCTAAACTCCGTGTTGGGAATTATGGCTATGATATATACATTCCAGCATTAATGCGTTTGTATGCTAATCAAATCATGAAAAGTCCCAGCCAAACAGAAGAAATAACTATTCTTGATGAACATTTTCCGGCCATTGTTGATGCAGCCTGGGAACTTTGTCGCCGCGGTATCCTTCGGCCAGGGGTCAAGAAACGTGGAGGCCAGGTAACCCCGGATGGTTCCGGTGGAAATGGCTATTCAATAACAGCTTTTGGCCGACAATGGATTGAAGAAGAAAATTTTGATGCCTTTGTGCCGACCGAACCCGAAAGATTTGCTCAAATGATAGAGCCATTTAAAGGGCGTTTGGGGCCAGGATTTCATGAAAGAGCTCAACAAGCAATTCGTTGTTATGATGCTCATGCATATTTAGCTTGTTGCGCCATGTGCGGGGCAGCCGCAGAGTCAATACTTTTAGCAATAGCAATCGAAAAAGACCAAGATGAAGAAAGAATAATAAGAAGTTATTCCTCAGCTGGAGGTAGAATAAAAATTGAAAATCTAATTATTGGCAAAGTCGATGAACGGATAAGGAGAGAATTCAAAGGCCTCACAGACCTCTTAAAATACTGGAGAGATGAATCTGCACACGGAAGAAAATCTGATATTTCTGACAATGAAGCTTATACATCTATTGCAATGTTACTTAGATTCGCACTATTTAGCAACGACAATTGGCCTCTATTAACTAAATAGCATGATTCCTTTTGTTTTTTCTTCATCCCGTAGCACATGCTATCCGCGCCCCTGCGGATTTACCTTTCTGCCCGCACCATCATAAGGAGCCTGCATTGGACTACCACGCCTGGCTCAAGGAGCACTGCCCAAAGAAGCTCACCACCGCCCGGGAGGCCATCCGGCAGATCCGGCCTGGGAGCCGTGTGTTTATCGGCACGGGTTGCGGCGAGCCCCAGCACCTGATCCACGCCCTCATGGCGGAAAAGGAGCTGACGGACATCCAGATCTACCAGATGCTCACCTTCACCATGGCCGAGTATGTGGATGATCCGGATTTCCTGCGGCGCTTCTCCCTGAAGCTCTTTTTCATCTCCGAGAAGATGCGGAAAGCCGCTTTTGAGGGCAAGATCGACTACCTGCCCGCCTACCTGTCCCAGATCCCCAAGCTCTTCTCCAGCCAGCGCATCCGCCTGGACGTGGCCCTGATCCAGGTGTCCCCGCCGGACCGGTTCGGGTACTGCTCCCTGGGCGTTTCCGTGGACATCACCCGAAGCGGCATGGAGAACGCGCCCTTTGTGGTGGCCCAGGTGAACCCCCAGATGCCCCGGACCTGGGGCGACTCCTTTGTCCACGTGGAGGACTTCGACTGCATCGTGACCCACGAGGAGCCCCTGGTGGAATACCTGCCCGAGGTCACCACCGAGGAGGTTTCCCGGCGCATCGGGCTGTACGTGTCCGAGCTGGTGGAGGACGGGGCCACCCTCCAGGTGGGTTTCGGCCAGATCCCCTACGCCGTCCTGAAGTACCTGGACCACAAAAAGGATCTCGGCATCCACACCCAGATGATCACGGACGGCTTTTTGCCGCTCATCGAATCCGGCGTCATCACCAACAAGAAAAAGACCTTCCTGCCGGGCCGCATCGTGACGTCGCTCTGCATGGGCACCCGGGCCCTCTACGACCACGTGGACAACAACCCGCTGTACTACTTCCGCAGCTCCGAATTCGTGAACGACCCCGTGATCATCGCGAGAAACGACCGCCTCATCTCCATCTCGTCCGCCCTGGAGGTGGATCTGACCGGCCAGGTGTGTTCCGACTCCACGGGCTACATCTTCTATTCGGGCATCGGCGACCAGGTGGATTTCCTCCGGGGCTCCTCCATGAGCGAGGGAGGGTTTTCCATCATCGGGCTTCCATCCACCGCGAAAAAAGGCACCGTGTCCCGCATCGTGCCCCACCTTTCCCAGGGCGCGGGCGTGGCCACCACGCGCGGCGACGTGAACTTCATCGTCACGGAATACGGCATCGCCGAACTCCAGGGCCAGAGCATCTACCAGCGGGTCATGGAACTGGCCCAGATCGCCCACCCCAAGTTCCGGTCCGAGCTGGTGGAGGAGGCGAAAACCCGGCGGTACATCTTCGCGGACCAGCTCCCCCCGCCCGAGGACGACCTCATCTTCCTGGAGAACTACAAGGCCTCCGTCTGCCTGGCCAACGGCAAGACCATCGTGTTCAGGCCGCTGCTTCCCTCGGACGAGATCGCCTACCGGGACTTCTTTTACTCCCTGGCGGAGGACACCATCTACTACCGGTTCTTCCACAACAAGCGGAGCTTTTCCCACGAGACGGTCCAGAAGCAGTGGGCCTCCGTGGACTACCGGAAGAACATGTCCCTGGTGGGCCTGGGGCCCCGGGGGGGCTTCAAGGAGATCATCGCCATCGGGTCCTACGCCCTGGGGGAGGACGGCCTGGCCGAGGTGGCCTTCGTGACCCGGGAGAACTACCAGAAGCTGGGGGTGGCGAGCTACCTCCTGGGGGCCCTGGAGCGCATCGCCAAGGAAAACGGCTACCAGGCCTTCGCCGCCACGGTCCTTAGGGACAACCTCCCCATGATCAAGGTCTTCGAAAAGCGCTACCCCCACATGACCACCCGCGAGGAGCCCGGCGGAGACCTGTACGTGGAGATGCGCTTCGACCAGCGATAGCTGGCGGTTTCATCATCCTGGGAAAAGGGATTTTGCGGCGGTGATGAAGGTCTCTTGCCCTTCGGACCCCGCCAACCCATCAGGCCGGGGTGACCCTGGCACCCAAGCCCACGGGGTTGTCAGGGCACCCGGGGTACCCGGCCTATGAAAAGGGAGAATGAGATTAGAAAGGAACATGGGCTACCGACTAGGCCATCATATTATTAAAGTCATTTTAACTTTAATATTTCTATCATTCAACGCTGCGGTAGCATACTGCAACGTTGATAATAACATAGAAAAATCATATTCTGAATTTATTTCTTTAACTTCAGAACAAGAATTTTGGAAGAATTGGATTTCCAAAAACGATGATAATACGTGTCCGCTTGCACCATTCATATTGAGTTATACTCAAGCTGGAATTATAAAATTTGAAAAGGAAATTCAAAAAATTGCAAAACAAGATTATGCTATATTATTTATTCGAATAAGTATTGATAACGGAATACTTAATTATTTATTTCTTTCGTGGAACGAAGATGATCGCTTTATCAAATCTATTTATCTGGATGGCGCAGGAGATCAAATTATTACCAATATATCGCTTAAAAATTACTTTAAAATAATACAATCATTACAGGAGATAAGCAATCACAGTATTTTTGTTGATACTGGAAATAGAAATGTGATTGATGCTACTACTATATACTTATCTTTATGGAATAAAGGTCGTGCCAGCAGATTCGCTATTTATAATCCGAAATTCGAAGAAGATTATAGAATGAATATCAAAATCCCGTTCCTTTTCCTTAATGAATTATTGAATACTTTTAGGGAAAAGGAAAAGAACAGATAGAAGAAAAAGTCCGGTAGTCCGGTAGGTTTGGTGGTTCTTGCGCAACACGCAAGGTTCACCCAACATCCAGGAACAAATTGCCGGAACCCCCCAAGGCGATGGTCAACCATTTGTTGGGTGAACCCGCGCTGCGCGCGGAACCACCCAACCTGCGCGATGGCTTCACCCTCCCTACTCCCTATTCTTCGGCCCGCTCTTCCTCCAGTTCCTCGGCGCTCATCTCCCAAAAAGCCAGGCCGTCCCTGGTGCGGCGGACCTTTAGCTGGTAGAGGTCGCCTTTTTTGACCTTGGAGGCCAGGAAGATTTCCTCGCCCCGGATGTCGGCCCACACGCCCTTGACCTTCACCCGGTCGCCGGGCTTGAAGCCCGTGGCCTTGGGGTCCACGAAGCCCACAGGCCCGAGGTGCACCAGGATATTTTCGTCCCCGTCGTTCACCACCAGGCCCGCGCCCGGGGCCATGCCCGGCATGGGGGTGATCTCCACGATCTTCACGACCTCGCCCTTGAAGGAATCGTACTCGCTCACCCGATACAAGCTGTCGTAGGCCCCGCCCTTTTCCCATCCCGGGTACAGGCCGGAACCGGCCACGGCCAGCCCGGAGGCCAGGAACAACGCGGCTGCCGCCATCCCGATCCACCAACCGCAACGCCTTACCATGACTTTCTCCTTTTCAACGCGTATTCCCGCGCTTTACTCCTACGGGTCCAGCCTTATGTTAGGACAGGTTTGGCAAGATGCAATGCACCGTCTCGCCCAAGGAGAAAACCCATGAAGAGCCGCGCCATCCGTTTCGCCGCCCTGGCAACCCTCTTGCTGATCGTTTCGGCCTGTGCCTCCTTGAGGCCCGCAGGGGGAGGGCTTGAACGCAGCCTGGAGGTGGCCCGCATGTTCGAGGGGAAAAACCTCCCGTCCGGGTACACCTACTACTACTCCGGCATTTTGAACGCGCCGGACGGGATCATGGGGATCAAGGAAGGCTGGACGCTGGAAACCACGCTGTGGAAACCCGTGGACCCCACCCCGGCCATCCAGGAGCGCTGGATATGGAACTTCACCCGGGGCCTGGGCTCATCGCCCTTCAACCGGGGGGCATGGATCGTTACCCCGGCCGGGGAAAAGGTAGGGATCTGGTACTCCAGGAGGATCTATACCCACATCTGGTTCAAGCCGGACCACCGCATCACGGTCCAGACCCCGGATGGTATGGGCTCCCTCGAAGACCTCCCAAGCTTCGGAACGGGAATCATGAAGAACTGACGCAAAAAGCCCCTGGCCGGAACATCCGGCAAGGGGCTCAAGAGGCCTCCTTTTCCCAAGGGGGCTTGGGGGATTGGCGGCACGGGACTTCCCTGGCAGGGAAATGCCTCCAACCCCCCTCTTTCTATGCGATTCCGGCGGCCAAGAGCGGTTCGGGGCGGGCAAAGGCTCCGGGGCGGATGCGCACCAGGGAGAGGACGGCTCCGGCGATGGCTTCCGGGGACAGTCCCTGGCCCTGGCGCAGGCCCTTGGCTTCGCCGTGTTCCACGAACCGGTCCTCGATACCCAGGCGAGTCAGGCGCACCTGGGACAGCCCCGCGTCAGCCAGGCACTCGGCCACGGCGGAGCCGAACCCGCCCGCCAGGGCGTTCTCCTCCACGGTCACCACCCGGGGCGTCCGCACGCACAGGCGCACCAGGGCCTCGGCGTCCAGGGGCTTGACGAACCGGGCATCCACCACCGCCGCCTCCACCCCCTTTTCCAACAGCATCTCCCGGGCCTCCCGGGCCACGGTCACCATGGAGCCCACAGCCAGGATCAGGGCGTGCTCCCCCGGAGCCGTCACCCTGAGCCTGCCCCGGGGCAGGACCCGCGGCTCCCGTTGGACCGGCCATTCCGGGAGCCTCCCCCGGGGCCAGCGCACAGCCGAGGGGCCGTCCGCAGAGAGAGCCGTGGTCAGCATGTCGGCCAGTTCGTTGCCGTCCGAGGGCGCCATGACCGCGAGATTGGGCACGGACCGGAGGAGAGACAGGTCCAGGACGCCGTGGTGGGTGGGTCCGTCCTCCCCCACAAGGCCCGCCCGGTCCACGGCGAAGACCACGGGGAGATTGTCCAGGCAAACGTCATGCACCACCTGGTCAAAGGCCCGCTGGAGAAAGGACGAATAGAGCGCCACCACGGGCCGCATCCCGGCCGAGGCCAGACCGGCGGCAAAGGTCACGGCGTGCTGCTCCGCGATGCCCACGTCAAAGAACCGGTCCGGGAACCTCTTGGCAAACTTTTTCAGCCCCGTGCCCGAGGGCATGGCCGCCGTGACCGCCACCACCCGGGGGTCACGCTCCGCCGCCGCCACCAGGGCGTTGCCGAAAGCCTCGGTCCAGGAGGGGGGCTTGGGCGCGCTGTTGCCGTTTTTTCCCGCAATGCCGTGGAACGCCTCGGGGTCGGCCTCGGCCTCGGCAAAACCCCGGCCCTTGACGGTCTTCACGTGTACCACCACCGGGCCATCGCAGGCCCTGGCCCGCCCCATGACGTCCAAAAGGTCCGGGATGTTGTGGCCGTCCACCGGGCCCAAATAGGTGAACCCCAGGGATTCGAACAGGTTTTTCGCCTTTTTGGCGGCCCCGTTTCCGTTGCCCGGACCTCCCAGAATGCGGGACAGCCCCCCCACATTGCCCGAGATGGACATGCCGTTGTCGTTCACCACCACCACCAGGTTGTTGGGCACCCATCCGGCCTGGTTCAGGCCCTCCCAGGCCATTCCGGCGGTGAGCGCGCCATCCCCCACCACGGCAATGGCCCGGGCGGAATGGTTCATCAGCGCGTGTCCCACAGCCAGGCCCAGGCCCGCCGAGACGGAAGTGGAGGAATGACCCGTGGAAAAGGCGTCGTGGGGGCTTTCGCCCTGGCGGGGAAAGCCGGACAGCCCCCCAGCCTGGCGGATGCCATCAAAGCGGTCCCACCGGCCCGTCACCAGCTTGTGGGCGTAGGCCTGGTGCCCCACGTCCCACACAAAGCGGTCCGTGGGGGAGTCAAAGGTCCTGTGCAGGGCCAGGGTGAGTTCCACGGCCCCCAGGCTGCCGGAAAGGTGCCCGCCGTTCTTCCTGGCCGTGCGGATGATGACCTGGCGGATGCGTCCGGCCAGGTCCTCCAGGGCCTCCGGGCCCATGGCCTTGAGGTCCCGGGGATGGGAAACGGGGATGTCGTGGGGGCTCTTCATGACTCTCTCCTGATGCCGGGGCGCTGGGCCCCTGGGGATTCATACGAATGGAATCCACGGATTTTTTCGCTTTTTCGCTTTTGCCGTCACCATCCCGGCTTCACCCCAAAGCCTCCAGGGGCATGGCCGCCACGGGAGCGGATTCGGGCCGGGCCGGGACGGACAGGCTGCGGCAGACCTCCCGGATGATCCACCGGGGGGTGGAAGCGCCCGCCGTGACGCCCACCGTGTCCAGGGAGGTGAGGAAAGCCACGTCCAACTCCCGGGGGTCCTCCACGTGAAAGGACAGGGTTCCTGCTTTTTGGGCCACTTCATAAAGCCGCCGGGTGTTGGCGCTTTCCCGGCCGCCCACCACCACCACGGCGTCCACCCGCCGGGCCAGATCCATGGCCTCCTTCTGGCGTTTTTCCGTGGCTCCGCAGATGGTGGAGAAGATGCGGGCGTCGGGGAACCGTTTCTCCACGGCCCGGGCGATTTCGCCGTAGAGCCCCTGGTCCTGGGTGGTCTGGGACACCACCCCCAGGCGGGGCAGGACCGGGATGGCCGCCACCTCGGAGGGTTCCCGGATGACCCAGGTGCGCTCGGGCGCATGGCCCACCAGGCCCAGGACCTCGGGGTGATCCGGGTCTCCCAGGATCACGGCGGGCCGCCCCTCCCGGCTCAGGCGGGAGAGGATCTCCTGGACCGAGGCCACCCGGGGGCAGGTGGCGTCCCGGACCGTGAAACCGGCCCGGACCAGGGCGTCCCGCTCCTGGGGAGCCACGCCGTGAGCCCGGATGAGCACCGTGCCGCGCCCCTTTTCCGGGACCCGGGACATGACCCGCAGGCCCTGGCTCTCAAGCCGCTTGAGAACCTGGGGATTGTGGATGAGGGGGCCGTAGGTGAACACGGGCCCGGTTTCCCGGGCGACCAGGGACACGGCCATGTCCACGGCGCGCCTCACCCCCATGCAGAACCCGGCGGTTTTGGCCAGAACGATCCTCATGACGCCTCCCTAACCTCCCCGAGTCCGGGGGCCTCGGGAATGCAAAACCGGTCCAGGGCCAGGGCCAGAGCCGCGAGATCCACACCGGTGTCAAAACACGGCCCGTGGGGACGCTGGTTCAGGACTCCGTACACGGGCATGGACGAGTCCCGGATGCCGCTCCAGAGGTCCCGCTCGCAGGCCACGGCCACCACCAGCCGGGGCCGGTGCATGGCCACGAACCGCCGGGCCAGGGTGCCTCCCGTGGCCACCGCCAGGGGGGTGCCCCGCTCTTCGGACAGGCCCAGGAGCCCGGTCATGGGGCATTTGCCGCAACGCTTGCACTGGGAGGGGTCCATGGTGATGCGCACGCCGCACTCATGGAACTGGAGGCAGTGGGGCAAAAGCAAAAGAACCCGGGAGGCTTCGGCTGACTTGGCCTGGTGTTCCACCATGCGGTTGTTCACCCGGATGAAGGAACGCTCCACAGACCTCTTGTCCGCCCCGGCCAGACGGGCGGCCAGGAAATGCAGCGGATACAGGCCCGAAAGGGCCAGGGACCCGGCCTTGAACAGGAGCCGGGAGCGCCTTCCCCATATAGCCCCCGCCACCAGGGCCAGGCAGAGGAGCGCCAGACCCGAGACGCTCAGGGCCAGCCCGCCGAGGCCGCCCGAAGGAAACAGGGAAACCCCGCTGCCCACAAAAAGGACCCGCATGGCTCCCGCCGCCAGGGCCAGGGCCGGGAAAAGGGCCAGGCCCAGGGCGGAAAGCCCCAGGAACCGGGCCATGTCCCGTAGCGGGGAGGGGCGGGAAAAATCCCCCCCCGCCAAAGGAAACGGCCCGGCGGCCCTGGCCGCCTGGGGGCTGCCGGCCAAGCGGCGGGGGGGGATCTTCCGGGGGGAAGCCGGAGAGGGAACAAAGGAGGCGGGCGCGGCCGGGGTAGGGGAAATCCGGGGTGCCACGGGGGTACTCCTTTCGGTGCGTGGGAGGCGACAGGATACTAACTGGTTGGTCTAACTTACTGGTTAGTTTAAGGGCCGCAAGGGGGGGCTGTCAAGAATTAATTGGCGGGGGGGCCGGGAGCGCAGTCAGCGGGGGTGATCCAAAGGGAGGACGGCGGATGGGGAGGAGATCCCCGCAGTTGCCGGGCCGCCCGTTGGTTGGCCCGGCCCAGTGCCCTGTCCGAAAAGTTCCGTTCCAGGAGAATACGGCCAAATGCTTTTTCCCTCGAAGAATCTTAAGATTGATGAAGATGCAACAAGTCCTGAAACCAATCTCAACCGTCACCCCGGCGAAGGCCGGGGTCCAGTCTTTTCAATAGGTTACAAAGACCCTGGATCCCGGCCTTCGCCGGGATGACGACTTTTTGCAGGGCCATCAAGATTTAGCGGAGCCTTCGGCAGCCATTTAGCCTGTTGAAATGACACAAAACTTTCCGCCCGGAACAATAGGCTGGCTACAGTCAAAAGGACGGTCTCCGGAAAACTCTGCTTCGGGCCTTGCCCGCCCAAGACCGCACTTTGCGCACGGTCCGCCGGGTTCGTGAAACAGCCTCAGGGCCCGGCGAAAAACCCCAGCTGCCGGATCATGGCGAGGTCGTCTTCCGGGTCGCGGCCGGCGGCCGTCAGATAGTGGCCGGTCATGATGCCCGACGCGCCGGCGTGGAAGACCAGGGGGTGCAGGTCCCGGAGGTTGGCCGCCCGGCCGCCGCACACTAGGATGGGTTTTTCCGGGAGCATGAAACGGAGCAGGGCGAGGATCTTCAGGCACCGGAGGGGGGTGACGCCCAGGGAGTTCTCCAGGGGCGTGCCCGGCACGGGGATCAAAAAGTTCACGGGCACGGCGTCCACGTCGAGGTCCGCGAGGGCCCGGGCCAGCTCCATCACGTGGCCGTCGTTCTCCCCCAGGCCGAAGAGCCCGCCCGAGCATACCTCCAGCCCGGCCGCCCTGGCCGCACGCACGGTGGCCGCCCGCTGGGCAAAGGAGTGGCTGGTGCAGATTTGGGGAAAAAAGCTCTCGGCGGTCTCCAGGTTGTGGTGGTACCGCGTGACCCCGGCCTGTCTCAGCACGGCGAAATCCCTGGCCTCCAGGCTGCCCAGGGAGGCGCAGAACGCCGGGCCTCCGGGCCGGGCCGCGCCGGCCAGGGCCCCGGCCACCCGGGCCACCTCCTGCTCCGGCAGCCGGCCTCCGGAAGTGACCACGGAGTAGCGGCCGATGCCGTGCCTGGCCGCGTAGGCCGCCCCCTGGCGCAGCTCGTCCACGGGCAGGAGGGGATACACCTTCACCCCGGTGCGGGAATGGGACGACTGGGCGCAGAACCGGCAGTCCTCCGGGCACCGGCCGGACTTGCCGTTGGTGATGCAGCACAGGGATACCCGGCGGCCGAAGAAATGCTCGCGCAGGGCGTCGGCCCCGGGGAGGAGGTCAAAGGCCCGGGACTCGGGCCAGGCGGTCAGCTCCTCTTGCGCCCTTTCGTCCAGGGGTTCGCCGGCGATGACGGATTCGGCCAGATCCAGGAAGTGTTTGGCGTTCATGGCACCCTTCAGATTCGGATTTTTCCGTATAGACGTTTCAGCGCCCCTGGCGTGATCCGGTCCAGGGGCTCCATTTCCAGGATGACCCGCACCCCCCCGAAATGCTCCACAGCCTCGAGGTTCCCCGGGTTTTTGGGGCCGTTCATCACCAGCCCCCAGACGGAAATCCCGGCTTGGCGCAACGCCTCCAGGGACAGGAGCGTGTGGTTGATGGTGCCAAGCGTGCTCCGGGCCACCAGGACCACGGGCAGGCCGAGACCGGCCATCACGTCCCGCATGAAATGGCGTTCGTTCACCGGCGCGAGCACCCCGCCCGCGCCTTCCACCACCAGGGGCCCCGGGACCAGGGGGAGCCTGATGGCAGCCGGTTCGATGCGGCGATTTTCCAGGGCTGCGGCCGCGTGGGGGGAAAGGGGGGCGGAAAGGAGGAAGGCCTCCGGGAAAAAGCGCCCGCCGGGAAGCCCGGTGGCGGCCCGCACCCATTCCGTGTCCGTGCCCTCCGCCGCGCCGCTCTGGATGGGTTTCCAATAGGAACAGCCGGGAATCCCTGCCAAAAAGACCGCCGAGGCCATGGTCTTGCCCACGCCGGTGTCCGTGCCTGTGACGAAGAATTGTTCCGGCAGGGCGTTTTCCCTCATGACGCCGCGCCCCTTCCCTCCCAGGACGCGAAGGCAGCGGCCAGATTCCGCACCTGGTCCCAGGTATGGGCAGCGGACAGGGAGAGCCGGACCCGGGACAGGCCCGGCGGCACGGTGGGCGGCCGGATGCCCACGGCCATCATGCCGTTTCGTTCCAGGTGGGCGGCAAGATCCATGGCTCTTGCCTCGGAGCCCACGATGACCGGGATGATCTGGGTGGCGGATGCGCCGGTGTCGTACCCCAGGCCCCGGAGTTCCCGGCGCAGGAATTCGGACTTTTCCAGGAGCCCGGCCCGCTCCAGGTCCATGCGGCCGGCCACGTCCAGGGCCGCGTCCGCCGCGCCGATGACCGCCGGCGGAAGGGCCGTGGAGTAGATGAACCCCGCGCAACGGTTCACCAGGAAGTCCGCCACCCGGGCCGGACAGGCCACGTAGGCCCCGAAGCCCCCCAGGGCCTTGCCGAAGGTGCCCATGGCCACATCCACGTCCCGGCCCGGGCAAAGCCCCATGCCGCCGGGCCCCAGGACCCCGGTGGCATGGGCCTCGTCCACAACCAGGATGGCGGAGAACTCCCGGGCCAGGGCGGCCAGCGCCGGGATGTCCGCCACGTCGCCGTCCATGGAGAACACGCTCTCGGTCAGCACCAGGGTCCGGGAGTGTTGCCCCCGGGTTTTCTCCAGGATGGCCCGGATGGCCGGGGGGTCGTTGTGAGGGGCCACGGCCACCCGGCACCGGGCCAGCCGCGCCCCCAGGATGAGGCTGTTGTGGTTCAGGGCGTCGGAGACGATGAGGGAGTCCCGGTCCGCGAGGGCCGGGATGAGCGTCAGGTTGGCCTGGAACCCCGAGTTCATCACCAGGGCCCGCTCGGTGCCCTTCCTTTTCGCCAGCTTGCGCTCCAGGTCCTCCACCGGCGAAAAACTCCCGCACACCAGCCGGGAGGCTGTGGAGCCCGCGCCGTACCTCAGGGCGTAATCAGCGGCCCGGGCCGCCACCTCCGGGTGTTTGGACAGACCCAGGTAGTCGTTGGAACAGAAGTTGACAAGGGTTCGGCCGTTCTCGGACACCTCGGTCGCGGAAACCGGGGAAAGCGGCCGGGTCCGGCGCAACCGGCCCGCCCGGGCCCGGTCGGAAATTTCCTGGTCCGCGAATCCGAACTTGTCGGACTCCATGGGGGCTTGGCCCCTGCCGGCGTTCATGGGCATGGCGCGCATTCTTCCACCACCTCGCAAAGGGCCGCGGTCAGGCGGGTGAGGTCCCGGGGTTCCATGACATACGGAGGCATGACGTACACCAGCCTCCCAAAGGGCCGGACCCAGACGCCCTTGTCCACGAACCGGCGCTGCATGTCCGCCACGTCCACGGGCGCCTTTGTCTCCACCACGCCCATGGCCCCCAGCACCCGCACATCCGCCACCTGGGGCATGGACCGGCAGGGGGAAAGGCCTTGTTCCAGGCCCGCCCGGATGGCCTCCACCCATTCCCGCCAGGGCGAATCCAGGAGCAGCCGCGTGCTGGCCAGAGCCACGGCGCAGGCCAGGGGGTTGGCCATGAAGGTGGGGCCGTGCATGAAAACCCCCGGGCTGCCCAGGCTCACGCCACGTGCCACCTCGTCCGTGCAAAGCGTGGCGGCCAGCGTCATCATGCCGCCGGTCAACGCCTTGCCCAGGCACAGGATGTCCGGGGACACGCCCGCGTGCCCGCAGGCGAACATCCGCCCCGTGCGGCCGAAGCCCGTGGCGATCTCGTCCGCGATGAAGAGGGCGCCGTGGGCGTCGCAAAGCTCCCGCACCCTGGCCACGTAACGCGGGGAGTAGAACCGCATGCCTCCGGCGCCCTGGACCACGGGCTCCAGGATCACCGCCGCGA
>Ga0180009_10005007_pt1 | contig 14378 bp, 14 predicted proteins | sample OS_PC_MetaG_FD_123537 | JGI IMG/M metagenome (GOLD analysis project Ga0180009, IMG submission 123537) | Groundwater microbial communities from the Aspo Hard Rock Laboratory (HRL) deep subsurface site, Sweden - OS_PC_MetaG | ecosystem: Environmental > Aquatic > Deep subsurface > Groundwater...
CTAAATTAAGAGCTTTCTTTGGACCAATCCCAGGAATTCCTTTTGGATTATAGTCCGTTCCCGTGAGGATTCCCATAACAATTAATCTATCTCTATCTATCCCTAAATGATTAAGCACATCTTCTAATTCAATAATTTGGGGTTGAATATAAACATAACTTCCTCCAACTTTCCTGGTTTGAGATAAAGTTAAATTGGGAATTAATCTAGGACAATTATGCAATAAACAATCTTGATCGCTAGAAGCAAAATAATCTAGATCTCCATTTTCAACCATAAAAGAACCCTGTGCATCTGATTCACTAGGACTTTGTATAATCGGAATCCCCATAGCTTTTAATAATTCCTTACTTTCTTTAACAATCTCTTTACTCATTCTAGTAGTCTGCTTACTATATTTTCCCATAGCCTCTATATCTTCTTCCTCTCTAGCTTTCTCTAATCTTGTTTCTGCTATCCTTTTCCTATGCTCTCTTTCTTCTTGTGTTACAATCTTTAAAGAAGGTGGCTTTCCATCAAAAATATAACATAATTTCAATCCTTTTTGTATTAAATTAGAGGATCTATAGAATAAACCTGATAAATGAGAGGTTACTCTACCTTTAGAATCCATAAGCGGCGTTCCATCTCTCTGTCTTATAGAACTTAAGAATTGATATGCACAATTACTAAAATCTATCCCAATCTTCTTCCCTTTTAATTCTTCCCATGAAATTGTTTTCACAGGTAATATTCCTGGCAGTTTAACACCCATTTTTTATCTCCTGTATAACGTTTGGTAATTTTTCGATAACTTTATTTAAAGAAAAACCTCCTATAGGATGTAAAAGAATTCTCCAATCAAAACAGTTTCTAAATCTTTTAGATAGAAAAACTACTTCTTTATGTAATTCCAGAGTTTTCTCTAAGTTCATATTCCAGTTAGTTTGAATTTTCATTTCCTTTTCTCGATAACAACTCTAACAATCTCTCCTTCTTTTACCTTTAATAACTGCTTAATCTCCTTCGGGATATTGATTGCCAAACTTCCACCATTTCTTATAATCGTTCTTAAAAATTCTTCTTTCATAGTATTATTTTATAAGATTTTATAGTATTTAAATATTATTCTAATAGAATATACATAATATAAATCCAGTTAATTTAACTCCCATAACTATCTTTAAACAAAATAAACTTAAAAATTTACCGATATCCTATCAAGATTTTGGTAAAAAATATATAAAAAGTACTAAAAGAATTAAAAATATAATTACAAGTAAAGCAAAGGATTTCCATAAAAAATTCTTAATTTTAAAATCTACATTTTGGAGCTTAAAATAAATAGGAAACACTACTAATAACACAATAACAATGGATACTAATAATATAATTAGATAATACTTGGGTTCCAATTTAAAAATCAAAGAACAATTTTCTCCACTTACCGGAATAATATTACAAATTGTTTCCATTAGACTCATAAAATCTTATTTAATTACAAACTATAAATAGTTTTCTACCGATATATTTATTAGTTACTTATAATTTTTTAAAATTGAAGATGGTGATTAGAAATTTTAGCTTCGACCATAAAGGTGGTTATTATCATTATAGGGTTCATAAATTAAAATTAAACAACTTATGTAGTGGTCCTTTAAAACCCTTAAAAGATTATTTAGAAGCTATGTTTGAATCCTGTCCAGATAAATATTTTTTCCAAGGTCCCAGATCTTCTTCATTAAAATTCAAATTATCAAACTTAGATGTAAAAAATATTCCAAAACATGAATTATGCTTATTAACCCACCACGGTTTAGAAAAAAATAATGAAAGGTACTCTACAGCACATTCAAAAGTTCAGGTATTTATGCTAGAACATGATAGTTCTTCAATAGCTTGTGAAGTCCCTTTATGGTTAAAACACAATGAATTAAAAACCTATCAGAAATTATTTAATTCTACTGAGCCATTAACTGGCCATATAGATATTTTAAGAGTTCAAGATAATAAGATTTGGATTTTAGATTACAAACCAAATGCACAAAAAGAACAATATGCAGCAACCCAAATTTACTTCTACGCTTTAATGTTAAGTGTTAGAACTAAAATACCTTTAGAACATTTTAGATGTGGATATTTTGACCACTTAAACTGTTATTTATTTGACCCCAATTCTTGCTCTTTACCAATCTCAAAGTCAATAGAAGATTTCTAAACCAAAAAGTTTATACTTAACTTATTATTAATTATAATTATGAAAAGAGGTATATTATTAGCATTAGTTTTTTTATTATTCTCAACTACTTCTTTAGCTATGGGTTCTAGCTTCGGTCCAGAACTTTCTTTAAACATGCCTACAAATCAATTATTTTTGCTTGCTTTTGGATTATTAATTGCAATGATGATCTCAGCTATATTTTTAGAAAAAAATGTTTCTGCAATAAGTACAAAAACAGGTCCAGCAATCGGAACAGCATTGTTGGGGTTATCTAGTTCTTTACCATTGATAGTTTTTGCTTTAACAGCTGCACTAGCAGGAGAATTAGATATAGCTATTAATAGTATAATAGGAACAAATGTAGCTAATTTAACTTTAGTTTTAGGAACCTTAGCTATTTTAAAACCATTAAACTCTGGAAAAAATGTTGCAAAAGGAATAATAGCTTTAATAATAATTTTACTTGCTATTTCTTTAATTTTCTTCACAGTAAATCCATTTTCTCAATCCTTAGCACAATCTTCAACTTCAGGGAGAATAATAGACCATAATGAAAGTTTTATTTTGCTCGGATTATTTGTTTTTTTTATTTTATTGCTCCAATTTTTTAGCACAGAGCATTCAAACTACTCTCCAGCAAAAGAAAAAAACACAACATTAGCTTTAATCTTAATTTTATTTTTCGGAATCTTAGTTTGTTGGTTCGCAAATCAAAGTGTCCTCGCTTTCATTAAAATAGCGAATATCTTCTCAATTCCATCATTTATAATCTCTTCAGTATTGGTTGTTATAGGCACTTCCCTTCCTGAATTTGCAATTGGTTTAGTAGTATTATCCCATAGAGAAGAAGAGAATATCTTTACTAATTTAATAACGAGTGATATAATTAACTTTGTTTTTTGTTTGGCTCTAATATCTTTTTTTGTAACATTACATTTTAATAATTTTATTTTAGGATTTCAAATTCCTTTTATGTTATTAACAATATTAGTTTCAATAAAGTTCCTGCATTCAGCTCCAAAATCAATAACAAGAAAAGAGGGTTTTATTTTAATTATTTTATTCGCACTTTATCTATTCTTAATGAGTATTGGATTTTTTATAATAATACCCTAAAATCTAAATTAGAATGGACACCATTGACCGGTCTTACATAAGTAGATTATAACTAAAATAATAGCAATAATCCATATAATAATGGGAGACATACCTTTTTTATCCATATTCACTTTTAAAACCTCCAAATATTTAAATATTCCTTATTTTTTTCAACAAGTTCTACAATTAACAAAATTAAAGTAATACACAAAATTGAAAGAGCAAAAATATGGCTATCAATATTAAATGATTTTTTAAATCTTTCATAAACTTCAATAATAATTAAAGAGGTACCCACCGTTCCAATAATAGTTTTTCCAATTTTAACACTCAAAGAATCTTTCTCAAACATAAATTTTAATTCTTTATAATCTTTAAAAATAAAATTAGTCTACAAAATATATTAAAAACCACTCAAGTTCGTTTGAGTACTCCCTTCCAATAACTCATCAAAACTAAGATCAAAGAAAACTAAAACACTATCGGCAATAGGTTTTATTTGTTTATCTATATAATGTTCATAATCTATTTTATTTTTTAAATTTTCAATAGGCTCAGGACCGTCTTCAGTCATAATATATTCAATAACATTGCCTTGGAAATTTTTTAGTTTGCGAGCCGCTCGAATGTGAGGGGGGGTGATTTTCGTGTACATCTCCAATTCTTTCCTAACATTTTTTCTATAAATTAATAATTCATCATATTTTCCTTTTCTTATACCTTCAACAAATTTCTTAATAAAACCTTTAACTTCTTTTTTTTCAAAAACTTTTTTTAATAACTCCAATTGGAACTTTTTAGCTAACCCCGTCCAATCTGATCTAGCAAATTCCATACCAGTTACTTCAATCTTTCCCTTAGAATTCACTCCGGCATATCTTTTTTTAGCGCCTTCTTCACTACCCCTAATCTTAGGCATTAAAAATCTAGTAAAACATTTTTCATATTCTAAAATTAATTTACTTTCTCTATTATATTCTTTTTTAACATAATTATTAAAAAAACTATTCAATTTTTTATTTAATTTTTCTCCAATTTCATTAGCTTCTTTTAAACTTTCAACTTTACTTAAAATAAAGCAGGAATCTGTGTCCATATAAATTACTTCATAACCTTCTTCTTCAACTTTCTCAGCAGTTAATTTAATTAATTTTTGACCAAAATGTGTAATTGCATTTGCAATATTCAAATTAAAAAATCTACAGTTAGGATTAGCAATTACTCCAAAGAAAGAATTTAGAAGTATTTTAATAGCCCATCTTTGTAATTCATTACCTTCTTTTTTTGATTTATCTCTCGCAATTAATAATTTAGTAATTATATCTCCCATAATTCCATTATTATTTTTAAAACAAGCACCATTAGGAGCAGTAATTAAATTCTTCCCTTTACAATCTTCAACATAGTTAAGCGGGTCGATATTAAATGTTTGCATCATACTCGGATACAAACTATTATGTGCAACTATCCCTCCTCTACCACATATAAAATTTTGATTAGGATTTACTCCAATGTCATAAACAAAATTTTTTGTTGGTTTTATTTTTCTAATTTTTTTAATTGTATCTATTCCCAAATGTCCATTAAAAATATGTTTTTTAATATTTTGGGAATTCAACCAAGAACACAATTTTTTAGCATTTATACTTTTATTATATTTTTCTCTTTTATTTTTTTCAAAAAAACCTTTGGGTATATTTTTATTCGGTACTCTAAAAGCATAATTAACCCTCTTCAATTTTCTATTAGAAAATATATCATTATTAATAAAACAATGATAATACGATTTATACTTTCCTATTTTAAATCCTAAATTTCCTAACCCCATATTGAGTAGTGCAATGCCATTAACTAATTCTTCACTAGCAGTTGCAAATTGCTGAGCATGAGAATATAAATGACCATCTCCTTCAAAATAACTTTTTAAAAATATTTTCTTGAGTTTATTTTCTTGATTAAATATAAAGAAGGGAACTTTCTTATTATGTGCATTTACACCTGTCTTAAACATATGTTTGAATAAAAAATACATTAATTTTGATGAAAAAGTAACAAAACCTTCTTTTTTATTATATGCCCTTAATCCTAATTTTTTACAATCATTTACTATTTTTTTATGTAAATCTCTAGCAGTAATATTTACCTTATAGTGGTCTTGATTTATCCTATCTTTTTTCCTAGATTTTACACAACACCCTTCAGCAGCAAAATACCCCAATAAAGAACAAAGAGGCTTTAGAGGGAGAAGTAATTTAATCCTAGAATTAGAAGGAGTATATTTATATCCCAACTTCCACTTCAGAAAGTAATTATCTTCTTTATTTATATGTTTAAAAGATTTCAAGAAATCGATTGAACATAAACCTGTTGCAGGATTATATTTATGTGATTTACAAATAACTGATAAATTCTTATAATAAGACAGTCCTTCAAGGGTGAGTTTTATTTTTCCCTTATCAATAGAAATTAACCCTTCTTTTCTTAAATTCCTAATTACTGGATAAACACATAATTTTTTAAGTCCGAGCGATTGTTCCAATTTTTGAGGGGCAATTCCATTTCTACGATATATTGCCTTAAGATATTTAATTCTTCTTTTATATTTGTATAAACAATGTTTAGATTCAATACACAATTCTAAATTTTTTAATTTTTCTTTAGGAATATTTCTTAATAGGGATAAAAGATTCAAATTTTTTTCTATATTATTTTCTAATGGAAGATTTGCCTTTAAAGGAATCACTATAGAGCTACCTTCTTTTAATTCAGAACCCTTTACAGGAATAGGCCTAAAATTATTATTTATACTGAAAAGGCTGTGGGATTTTGTTATCTTTATCGTTCTCCCAGAGATAGTTATGATTTCGTAAAGAGGCTCATTATTATAGTGCCTTGAAACTTGACTAATCTTTGAATACCGTACTTTGTAATCCTTATCAAAACAAAGAACCTTCCAATCACCGGGAACCATACCAATTTCAAGATTTTTAAAATATTTTTTATTTCCACTATTTAAACAAGAATCTACAAATTTTCCAATAGGAATAATTTTAACATTATTCAAATTATCAAGTAAATATATAGGTTCAGAGTAGTCAACACTTTTAAAATCTAAAATAATTACATTATCATAAATTCCAGGTTTAGATTCCATTACATACCCGCCTTTAATCCTTTCTTCCTTAACACTATAACTCCCAGAATTCGCAGCGTAACCTCTTTTTTTCAATTCTCTTAAATATAATGAATCTAAAGAAGCTATTGAAGCATTTACCCTGTCAAGAGGCATTCCAGTTAAAAAACTTTTTTCAATAACCATCTCAACAGCTTTAATTTTTTTTAAAATATCATAAACTAATTTAGCATCTTTTAGATTATACTCTTTTAATTTTTTCTTATCTTCTTTAAACAATCTTTCAATTTCCGCAACTTTATTTTTATCCCCAATTAATTTTTTTTCTTTTAGAATTTGATAAGCAACATCACCTAATTTAAAACTAGGTAACTTAACAAAGCTCATCCTCAGCAGACTTATACCATCAAGCACAATTCTACCAGGAAAATCTGCTTTACTGTCTCTAAAGAAATTGCTTTCTAATTTTAGCCTGCAAGCTTGATTTATTCTTCCTAATATAAATGGTATCTTATGCTGTTTAAATTTTTTCTTTAAAATATCTAAATCAAAATCAATAAAATTCCATCCTGTTAAAATATCTGGATCCTCATCAATTATTATTTTTTTAAACTCTTCTAACATATCCTCTTCTTCTCCCATTAAAACTTTCTCAAAACCTTCAGAATAAACAGCAATGCTATACAATTTCTTAGCATCTCTATTTGTTTCAATATCAATAGAAAAAACCTTCAAATTAGGAAAAAAATCATCACATGGAGTAATGCTTGGCTCATGATAAATTTTATCAACAAATTCTCCAATTTCATACTCTCCATCTATCTCAATTCCCATCATAATATTTTTATCAATTAAATATCTTTGAGCAAATCTAACATCAGCCTCATAACAAACAACATTATCATCCTCTAACTCTCTTCTTACCTTTGGAACTTCTTTAGGCAATTCTAGCTTTACCCTGCTTAATTTTTCACCTTTAAAATTCTTAAAATTAGTATCTTCAATCTCATAGTCTTTTGGTGAATCTTTTTTTAAAAGTTTCTTACTATCTTTTGTTCTAATATAAAAATAAGGTTCATATTTATTCATAGTTAGAAAACTCTCTCCATTTTCTAATTTTCCAAACAACCAAACATAACTTTTTCCATCAATTACCCTATATGTAGGATATAAAATAAAGCCTTTCATACCCTTAAAACCACATAAATAGCTTTAAATATATTATTCTTCTACTTTATTTTATGAGCTATGAAAAAGCAGGAAAAATTGCAGCAGAAGCATTGCAATACGGTAGAAGATTAATCAAACCAGGAATTAAACTTTCTGAGGTTGTAAAAAAGGTAGAGGAAAAAATAATAGCAGATAAGGGAGCTTTTGCATTTCCCCCCCAAATTTCTATGAATAATATAACAGCCCATTATTATCCCGATCCTTCTGATGATACTGAATTTAAGGAAGAAGATTTAGTTAAATTAGATTTGGGAGTCCAGATTAACGGACATATAGCTGATACAGCTTTAACAGTAGACCTTAGTGAAAATAATGAACATTTAGAGTTAGTAAAAGCAAGCAAAGATGCACTAAAGGAAGCATTAACCTTATTTACACCAGAAACACCATTAACAAAAATAGGCAAGGCTATTGAAGAAGTTATTGTAGGTTACGGCTTTCAACCAATAAGAAATCTATCCGGTCATGAAATAAAACCCTATGAATTGCATGCAGGTTTAACAGTCCCAAATTTTAATAATAAAGATAGAACCCCTTTAGAAGAAAATCAGGTTTTTGCAGTAGAACCCTTTGCAACAACAGGAGATGGTTATGTTAAAGATGGAAAACCTTCTGGAATTTATAAATTAGTTAATCCAAAAAATTCTCGTTCTGGAAGAGACGTTTTAAATTTTATAATAGACAATTTCAAAACACTCCCCTTTCATAAAAGCCAAATTCTAAAAAAATTCGGAGATTTTAAAGGCAGTTTTGGATTAAGAATTTTAGAGAGGGAAGAAATAATCCATCAATACCCTCAATTAGTTGAAAGATCTGGGGGAATTGTTTCTCAAGCAGAACACACAGTAATAGTAAAAGATAAACCAATAATTACGACTAAGATTTAACCAAAATAAGTAGGTGCCTCCTTCTTAATTGCAGCACCTCTAGCAGTCTTCAAATATTCTTCTTCAATTCTTTTATAAGTCTCTAAATCGTTTTCAGTTATACTTGGTTTTACTTTTTTCATAATTTCTTCAAAATGTTCTACCCTAACTTTATCCGCCTTAATATTTTCTCTCAAAGCTAAAATCGCTGCTTCTCTACATAAGTTTTCAATATCAGCACCAGTAAAATTATTAAGGTCCTTTGAAATATAATACAATATTTTTTCCCTATCATTCAATTCTTTAAATTTAATTTTCTTCTTTTTTATATTTTCAGATTTTATTGGTTCATCCCCCGCCATTTTTGAGAGGATTTTGCTTTCTTCATAAATATAATTATCATCATATTTTTTCCCTAGTTCTTTTATTATTTCTTTATTTATTTCCAAAGGCATATCTTTAGTATGTATCTTTAAAATCTCTAATCTAGATTCTTCATCAGGCACAGGTATCATTAAAGTTCTGTCAAATCTTCCAGGTCTTAATAATGCACTATCCACCATATCGGGTCTGTTAGTAGCAGCAAGCACAATTACATCATGCATTTCCTCTAATCCATCCATCTCGCTTAACATAGTATTAACAATTCTTTCAGTTACTTTACTTGAGTCAGTCCCTCTTCTAGGAGCTATAGAATCAATCTCATCAAAGAATACAATAGTTGGAGCAGTTTGTCTTGCTTTTTCAAATACTTTTCTAACACCTTTTTCACTCTCACCAACAAATTTATTCAACAACTCTGGACCTTTTACTAAAATAAAATTAGCCTCTGATTCATTAGCAACAGCTTTAGCTAGCATAGTTTTACCAGTTCCCGGCGGACCATATAGTAATATCCCCCTAGGTGGTTTAATCCCTAATCTTTTAAAACTTGAAGGATATTTTAATGGCCATTCAACAGCTTCTTTTAATTCTTGCTTAGTACTTTCTAATCCACCAACGTTTTCCCATTTTACATTAGGTATCTCAACTAAAACTTCTCTCATTGCACTAGGCCTTACAATCTTCAAAGATTCTTTAAAGTCAGTCCCAGTTATAACGAGTTTATCTAGTAGTTCCTTAGGTATTGGATCTTTTTCTCTCAATGTAAAATCAGGTAATAGTCTTCTAAGTACATTCATAGCTGCTTCTTTCGCCAATGCATTTAAATCAGCCCCAACAAAACCATGAGTAATTGCAGATATATCTTTTAAGTTTACAGTTTTATCCAGCGGCATGTTTCTAGTATGAATCTTTAAAATATTCAATCTTCCTTTTTTATCAGGGACTCCAAAACTAATCTCTCTGTCAAATCTTCCAGGTCTACGTAAAGCAGGATCAATAGCATTTGGTCTGTTAGTTGCTGCAATAACAACAACTCTGCCTCTATTTTTTAATCCATCCATAAGAGCAAGCATCTGCGCTACAACTCTTCTTTCTAATTCTCCATGAACTTCCTCTCTTTTAGGAGCTATAGCATCAATCTCATCTATAAATATAATACTAGGAGCATTTTTTTCAGCTTCTTCAAAAACTTCTCTTAATCTTTTTTCAGAATTATGCACAATAAAACCATTAGCAATAAAATTATGATCCTTAGGAACTGTCAAATCATATACATGAGCCGTTCCTTCATTAATTTCCTTGATAGGAGACCACAAAATGTCATTTTTATTTAATAATTCTAATTTCTCTATTTCTTTATAATCAACTTTATATCTTTTCAATATTCTTATGGTTTTTTTAATTTGTTTATCAGTATAAGATTTTACAGCAAATAAATTAATTTTATTTCTTAAAAATTCCCTTTTACTTATCTTATATTCTTTAGCAATGTTCTTTAAAAAATCATAAACAGGAATTCTATCATAAACAGGTTTATTATATTTTACAATTATTTCTTTCTTTATTCTTTTATTTCTTTTTATATGATTAAATCCTATTTCTTTTCTAAATCTGTCAATTGAATTCACATCACTAATCGTTAGTATATAAGTCCCATCTTTTTTCCTTCCCAATGTTGTTTGAATATTAAATCTTAGAAGTGCCAATCTCAAACCAATATTAAGTTTTTCACTCATAGTATAATGAATTATTTGTCTTCCACTTTTTACAAAATGTACTTCCCCATCACTATCAAAAAGTCCTTTAATAAATTCTTTAAGCATTTCATCTGGTAAATTTAAAACATAATTAGGAATAATAGCATTATGAGATTTATCGCTATAAGGAATTCCAAGCTTATGTAATAAAGTTCCTATAATTGAAGAAGAAAAATAATATCCATATTTGCCGTCATATTTAATATCTTTAATTCCAAAAACATCATTCATATTTTTTTTATATTTTTCAACTACTTTTTTATCATCATTTGTAAAATGAATGGTAGTTACATGTTTATTTTTATAGGTATATCTAAGATGTCCATCACCAATTATTAATCCTATTAAATAAGCTATTTCGGAATTAAATCTAAAAGGGATTTTTCCTTTACCCATTAAATTAAAATCTCCTTCAATAAGATCTTCTTTCCCTTCAATTAACTTTTTTATGATTTTAACTGGAACAGATTTCCTATATTTCAAATCTTCTAATCTTCTTTGTTTTATTCCCAGTATTTCTGCAGTTTCTTTATTTTTTCCATATCCATTGTATAAGTCAAATATTTTTCTAACTTTATCTCCTTGCAAATAATTATTATTTTTTAAAAAATTAATCAAAATAGGAATTTCTTCTTTTCCCCGAGGCATATTTTTTGAAGTAGCTACAAAATCATTCTTTTTTAAGTCTTTAACAAAAACCCATTCTGGCTCTCCATTTCTTAAAACTAATAGCCTTGAAGTTGGAGTTGTAGTTATACTACCATGGGGTGTTTTAACAGTTAAAGTATTTTGTACGCCTTTATCAAATCTATCAGATATAGGCAACATACTTGTTTTTTGATTTTCAAAGTCCAGTGCAGCTATATTATGAACATCAGAATTTTGAATCGCTTCGTTTATAGGAGTCAAACCAATTCCATTAGTAAATACTAAAGAATTTTCATCAACACATTCACCATAAAATTTATTCATAATCTCGGGTCCATTAATTAAAATAAAATTAGCCTCTGATTCATTAGCAACCGCTTTAGCTAGTAGAGTTTTACCAGTTCCCGGCGGACCATGTAATAGCACTCCTGCAGGCGGTTCAATACCTAATTTTTTAAATATCTCAGGATGTCTTAACGGCAACTCTACCATTTCTCTTATTTTTATAATCTCATCACTTAATCCACCAATATCTTCATAATTTACTTCAGGAATATTTTCTTCAATAACCTCCATAGCTTTTGGATTTACTTTAATCTCTGTACCATCACTAATAATTACAGCTTCTTTTGGATTAGTATCGACAACTATGAATTTAAGTGAACTAAGCCCGAAATTACCCATAAAGTCTTCTCCAAAAACATTAAAGATTTCATCAAATAGTGGACTATCACTCAATGTTCTCTTCCTTCTGTTAGTTCCACCTAATGCAACTATATCCCCCTTAATCATAGCCCTTCCCAATAATCCTCTTTTAAAAACATCAGGATGTGCTTGGATCATAACACCTTGTTGAGCAGGAGCAACTGTAACGCTTTTAGCCTCTTTAACTTCTGCAGTTCTGACATTTACAACCTCTCCAATTCCAGTTTTAGCATTTCTTCTTACAATACCATCCATTCTAATAACTTCTTGACCAACATCACTAGGGTAAGCTCTATCAACAATTGCAACAGTTTTTCTATTTCCCTCTATTTCAACAATATCGCCAGGTCTTACTTTAATATGACCCATAGTCCCACTATCTATTCTGACTATACCTTTGTAAGCTTCCTCTTGCAAAGCTTCCATTACTTTTAGTCTAGCTTCTCCTGTTTGCATTTTCCCCCCCAATTTACTCTTTAATAAGTATTATTTTAATCCTTCTATTTGCCCAACTCTTAGGAACACTAACCCTGGTACTGGTTGGATAACTTTTAACTTGTCTCTCAATCATTTCTACAACTTCTTCGATAACAATTTTCATAATACCTTTTTTGGGTATAGAAAAGGTATATAAAGTTTATGATTTTTAATTAGTTCTAGATTTAGTTTTTCCAGTTCTTTGAGTTATAATTCCCTCTCCTTTTCTATGTGCGTGCTCTTTTTCAACTGGCTCTGCTTCTCTTTTTTCACTATCAACTTTTTTAATCTCTCCCTCAGGAACGTTTTCAATTGCTTTTTTTGTTTCTTCTTTCTTTTCTTCTTCTTGTTTCTCCGCTACTTCAGATTTCTTTTTCTTAATTTCTTTTTTCTCTTCTTTTAGTTTTTCTCTTGGAGCATTAATAAGTTCAGCAATTATTTTATCTTTACTTTCTTCAATTCTAATCTTAACTCTGCTTGGGGGATTTTGTCTTCCTTGTTTCCATATTTCTAAATTTAAATATTTTCCAATCTTAACATCTTTTTTTAAATGTTTTTTTAAAAATTCTTTAAGAACATCCTTTGCTTTTCTACTTCTATCATACCTTGGTACTTTCAAAAATCCTTTCCTCAGAGGAACCGTATAAATTTTTTCTTCTACCATCTTTACGCTTTAGTTTTTGTTCTTCTCCAGCTTCTCTTTTTAGCAGTATGCCTTCCAGGATGAATTCTTTTCCCAGTTCCATATTTTTTTGGAACAGTCCAAAAAGGAGCCCATCTAGTTTGTTTTCCTTTCTTTATCAATCTGATTTTCTTCCCTCGGGGCTTATTGCTCGCCATCTTCTGCTCCTACAACACTATAAAATCCTTCAATATCCGGAGTTCTTATAACCTCTCCCTCTTCAGAGATTCCCATTAATCTTCTGTATTTTCTTTCACTTTGACTCCTTAGAATATCATACTGTACCCCGATGCCAACAACGCAAAGAGCAGTAACTGCCCAGGGGACATAACTCTCAAGACTCATCTTCCCCTCCAGAAATCTTTTCTTTAGTCTCTTTTGGTTTTTCTATAATAAGTTTTTTGATTTCCTTTTTTTCTTCATGAACATTCTTTTCTAAAGAAGGTTCTTTGGGTTTTTCTATAACTGGTTTTTTCTCTGGAACTTTTTCTACTTTTTTTATTTCTTCCTTAACACTTTCCTCAACTTTGCCTAATTCTTTAGCAACTTGATTAAGCAACTTCTCACCTTTACCAGTTACGATTCTACCTTTATGAACTCCTTTTTCAACATATTTTAGTAACTCAGCTTTTTCAAGCTGTTGTAGTATTTTTCTTAATATATTTCCGCTCCCTACATAAACTCTATCAGGCTTATGACCTCTGTTTTTTTTACTGCTGTATTTCTTTCTTAATTTACTTACTCCAAGAGGTCCGTTAACGTAAATTTTCCTCATCACACTAGCTGCTCTTAAATACCACCAGTCTTTTTCCTTCGGTGGTCTTTCTTTTCCAGTGCCTGTTTTAACAAATTTAGCCCATTCAGGAGCAATAATTAATTCTACTTTTTTTAGCTCCTCAGCTAATTTTTTAATTAACTTTCCCGGATCAACATCATAAATTTTTACCATCTTAACAAAAATAGCTTAAATTTTATTTTTAAAGCTTTCTATATCCTCTTTTTTTACTAAAATTATCTCTTTTTTCCCTCTAACTCCAAAAGTTCCTTTATTCATATTTTTATCTTTGTAGATTTGGTCTCCTCTAACATACATTACTTCAATATCTTTTTTAGCATTTTTCCATTCTTTACTAAATTTTGCTGTTACTAAAGCAGTAAAATTAATTAATTCTTTACTTCCTTTTTTAATTAAAAAAAA
>Ga0180009_10005009_pt1 | contig 14365 bp, 15 predicted proteins | sample OS_PC_MetaG_FD_123537 | JGI IMG/M metagenome (GOLD analysis project Ga0180009, IMG submission 123537) | Groundwater microbial communities from the Aspo Hard Rock Laboratory (HRL) deep subsurface site, Sweden - OS_PC_MetaG | ecosystem: Environmental > Aquatic > Deep subsurface > Groundwater...
ACGCGAAGACGCGCGTCGCGGCCGTATTTATCTTCCGCATGAAGAACTGCAACGCTTCAAGGTACAGGAACAGGATATCCTGAGTTATCAGCATACAGCGCAGGTTCAGGCACTGTTGCAATCGGTACTGCAACGCGCACGATCACACTATGCGACAGCCCTGAGTCTGTTACCGGACGAAGACCGTCTGGCCCAGCGTGCCGGCCTGATCATGGCGGCCATTTATCAGGCCACCTTGGATGAAATCGAGCGTGACGACCTGCGCGTGCTGGAACGGCGTGTATCGCTGACGCCCGTGCGCAAACTCTGGATTGCCTGGCGCACTGCCCGGCGCATCAGCCGAGATCCCGCTGCACATGGCTGAACCCGCCGCATCACAAGAGCGGGTACTCGTTATCGGTGGCGGTTGGGCCGGTATCAGCGCGGCGGTGGAACTGTCGCGTCAGGGTGTGCCGGTGACTTTATTGGAAGCGGCTCGTCAACTCGGTGGACGTGCCCGTTGCGTGGCCTTCGATCACCAGCGCGTGGACAACGGTCAACATCTCATGGTCGGTGCCTATACGGCCATGTTGCGGTTGCTTGAAGAAATCGGCGTTACGGAAGAAGCAGCGTTTCTGCGGCAACCGCTGGAGCTGCATATGCGTGCGCTGCGGCAACCCGAACTGCGGCTGCGGGCGCGCAACTTGCCCGCGCCCTTTCATCTGGCGATGGGTCTTGCGACTGCACGCGGATTGTCACCGCGCGACCGTCTGCAACTCATGCGCTTCAGCCGGCGCTTGCTGGCCAATAAGATTCAACTTGAACAGGACATCACTGTCCAGGCACTGCTGCTTGGCGAACGTCAGGGTGTGCGGGTAACCCGAGCGCTGTGGGAACCGCTGTGTCTGGCGGCCTTGAATACCGGAATCGCCGAGGCCTCGGCATTGCTGTTTCTGGAAGTGCTGCAGCGTACCTTCAGCGGCGAAGCCTCCCGCTCCGATCTGCTGATCCCACGGCAGGATCTGGGGGTGCTTCTGCCGGAGCCGGCCATGGACTATATCGAACGGCATCGTGGCCGCGTCGAACTCAACCGGCGCATTGAGTCATTGCAGATTGATGCCGAGGGTTGTCAGGGCGTGACCTGGCGCAGCGGTCACATGGCGGCACGCAAAATCATCCTGGCGGCGCATCCGGTCATGTGTCGGCGTTTGCTGAGCGGGCACTCCGCCTTGCAGAGCATTGCGGAACAGCTGGGGCAATTACGGCAGGAACCTATCACAACCATCTATCTGCGTTATCCCGACGATGTCGACCTGGGCAGTCCTATGCAGGGCTTGCAGGATGGCCTGGGACAGTGGATTTTCGACCGGCGGATTGCGGGGCACCCTGGTCTGATTGCGGTGGTGATCAGCGGGCGCGGTGAACATCTGCAGATGGACAACCCGGCGCTGGGTGGACACATCTGTATGGAATTGGCACGGCTGCATCCCGACTGGCCAGCGCCGCTCGCCATCCGCGTGCTGCGTGAAAAACGCGCCACCTTTGCCGCCTGCGCGGATGTGGCGCGCTTGCGCCCTGGCCCTGTCACACCTGTGCCCGGCCTGTTCCTTGCCGGTGATTTCACCGACACCGGTTTGCCTGCGACCCTGGAAGGCGCCGTCATCAGCGGTCAACGTGCTGCAGCAGCTGCCTTGAGTTGACAGCTATACCACGCAAGTCTCACCTACTATTCAACTTTCCACCCAAACCGCCGCCACACCTGAAGATCAGGGAAAGTCTCAACTAAGAGCGCCCTGCCCAGGACGATTCAGGTGGTAACGGATGGAAAAGAAAGTCGCTACACAGGAACTCACGCCAGGGATGTATGACTCGCGGCTGGATCGTCCCTGGATGGAAACATTCTTACTGCTTCAGGGCTTCGAGATTATCCGCTCACTCGATCCGGGTCATTACGAAATAGCTTCCACGGCATATTATCTCTAAGGCTTAGCGCATGGATCGTGATCCCTTAACTGGCTTACCCGATCGATATACCTTCTTCCGACGTCTGGAAGGTCAGATCAAATGCTGCGGCCAGTTCGATGACCTGATGGGTGTCGTAGTCATTAATCTACGCCGTTTCCGCGACATCAACCGCGAGTACGGCTACAAGGTCGGCGACGCATTATTGATGGAAGCCGCCAGTCGCATCCGCGAGGCACTACGCCAATCGGATACCGTCGCACGTGTTGGCGCCGACGAATTTGCCTTACTGTTACCGGGCTTAATCAACCCAGGCCATGCACAACTTGCGGCACATAAAATCGAGCAGGTCCTGAGTAAACCTTTCCATATAGACGGCTTGAACCTGCGGTTGCGTAGTTATGCCGGTGTGGCACTGTTCCCGCAACATGCCGCCGATGCCCAGCAGCTTATGCAAGCCGTGGATCGGGCACTGATCGAGGCACGCGAATCATCGACAAACTGTGAGTTCTTCGGCACGCATCTGGATATCGCCAAGCCAAGCCTGCTGGCTCTGGAAACCGATTTGCATGAGGCGATTGAGCGCAACGATTTGAGGTTGCACCTCCAACCGCAGATCGATCTGGACCACAGTCGCGTATCAGGTTTCGAATGCCTGTCGCGGTGGACACATCCGGAACGCGGCGAGATACGACCGGATCATTTCATTGCCCTTGCGGAGCAGACAGGTCAGATCGAGGCACTCACGCTCTGGTCGTTGAAAGCGGCACTGCATCATCTGCGCATGCTCCAGCACCTGCAGCCCCAGCTTACTGTGTCTGTGAATCTGACACCGAATATTCTTCATCATCCGGACATCATTGAGCTCGTAAAGCAAGCGCTGGCAATCTGGAACACGCCACCCGGCAGTCTGATTCCGGAAATTACCGAAGGCACCATGATGCAGGACCCGGACCGTGGCCTGGATGTGTTGCGTCGCTTGCGCGGACTGGGCGTGGGAATCTCGATAGATGATTTTGGAACCGGCTATTCCTCGCTATCTTATCTAAAACGTTTACCTGTCAATGAACTGAAAATTGATAAATCTTTTGTGATGGATCTGGATCAGTCCATCGATGATGAAAAGATTGTCCGGAGCATCATTTCACTGGCGCACAATTTCGGCTTGCGCGTGGTTGCCGAGGGTGTACAGAGTCAACGTGTACTGGAACTGCTTGCCGATCTGGGCTGCGACCTGGCGCAAGGCAGACACATCGCCGACGCGATGCAAGCCGATGATGCGGCGGCCTGGTTGACACATCCAGGCATACAACCCCATGCGGCGACTGTCCCACGCAAGCAACAGCGCTGATCAGCGGCCACATTTCAGTCGCTGCATCCTCTGTAATCCCGGAGTTTCGCCGCGCAGTGATTCCCGTATAATGCCCGTTCCTTCGTTAGCATGCGCAGAGCTGGTATGTCCGATTACACCCCCCCGCTGATCTCCTCGCGGAACGCATTATTCTGATTACCGGTGCCGGCGACGGTATTGGCAAAGCGGCAGCCCTAGCCTGCGCGGCACATGGTGCCACCGTTATCCTGCTCGGACGAACCATCCCCAAACTGGAAGCGGTCTACGATGCGATTGTACAGGCGGGACATCCGCAGCCCGCGATCTACCCGATGAATCTGGAAGGCGCCAAGCCGAAAGATTATCTCGATCTAGCTGGGACAATCGAAAAAGAATTTGGACGTTTGGATGGTTTGCTCCACAACGCGGCAATCCTAGGCAGCATGTCACCCATGGCCCATCAGGATGTCGAGCTATGGTTCAAGGTGATGCAAGTCAATTTGAACGCACCCTTCTTACTGACACGGGCCTGCCTGGGTCTGCTGATGAAATCCAAGGATGCCTCCGTCATCTTTACCTCGGATAAGGTCGGGCGCAGTGGGCGTGCCTACTGGGGTGCTTACGGTGTTTTCAAATTTGGCATAGAGGGTATGAGCCAGATCCTGGCGCAAGAAATGGAGACCAATACACCGGTTCGGGTCAACAGCATCGATCCTGGCGCGGTGCGTACGCGGATGCGTAGCGTCGCCTATCCGGGTGAAAACAGTCAGGCGAATCCCTTGCCTGAGTCGATCATGCCCGCCTATCTGTACCTGCTCGGAGCGGACAGCCGCGGCGTTACCGGACGGCAATTCTCAGCGCAGGAATTCGTCTTACCCACCTGAAGCTGTACAGTACGTCCTCACTGCATGATGTCGACATGGATACCCTTGGCCTCCAGGGCCTCGGCGCGCGACGAAATATAGCGTTGGAAATTCGGTTGTGCCGTATAGGCACCCGTAGCCACATAGTCCAAGGCCGACTGGATATGGAAGGCCTTTAGATAGGCTTCGGTCCTGAAAGCTTCATTTCCCTTGGCATCGAACAGAATCAATGTCGGTACGTATTGCACATTCATTTCACGCGCCCACTCACCTGCCGTAATGGACTTGCCCGCTGGCGTTGTCACCGGTGTTTTGGACCAGGCATCCAATACCACGACATCGTATTGGCTCAGCAGCGCCTGACTCTCCGTGCGTTTGAGAATGTCCTGATGCAACTCATCGCAGGCGGCACATTCGGCCTGCTCGAAAAAGACGGCCAGCGGACGCCCCCCCGTACGTTTGGCAAGTTGGTAGGGTGCCTGGAGATAACTGGGGTCTTGATGCAGCTTGCCGGAGGCCGCGACCGGTGCCTGTTGTTTCACGTAATCACGGAAGGACATGCGGGTTTCGACATGATCACTCACGTAATCCAGCGCTGCCATGAAACGGTGCGGTGGGTAATAGCCATTGAGCCGTAACACCACATCGCCGGTCTCATTGAGAAACACCAGTGTCGGCGTGAACATCACCCGCATCTGGCTGGCGAATTCCTTTTCGGTGACCGTCTGACCCTGCAGATCAGTTACCTCCCGGTCACCCCAGATATTGATGGCGATCACATCGAACCCGGACTGAGTCTTGGTCTCGATATCACGCAGGGAAAAATTCGTCTCCAGGAGTTTTTTGCAATAGGGGCATCCGTCCTGGTAGTAATACAACATTACCCGCTTGCCGGCCGCCTTCGCCTCGGCGACATCCTCGCGCAGATCCAGGAAGGAATTTTTGAACCAATCAGGCTTGTCGTGGTAACCAGGATTGACCATTCCAGGTTCAAGGGCATCGGCTGGCGGAAGTTCCCCATTAGATAACAGTGGCACTGCCATCAACAGCCAAGCCAGAGTTACTAGATAACGCAGCATCAAGACTCTCTCCATTAGTGACGTCCAAACACGAGCACCCACATCCTCGCACTCATATCGACGCGTAAACAAGTTCGACCGAAGCATACCGTTTTAGCCCTAGGGGCAGCGGCAAGCTCTTGCCGATAATAAGACCATTACGGCCGTCAAATATCCGCCACACCCCAAAAATGGGGTTTTAACACGATTGTATCGATGTCATTATTTTGACTTCTCATGCCATACCTAGAATAAAAACGGTTATATCTCTTTGATTAAAAATGTTTTATCAATAATTCATGGCCCATTGGCACGAAACTCGCTTAAGTAATACTCACAAGACCACAAAATCGTTTAACTCTCGGAACGACTGATATGTCTACCTATGCCGACAAAGTGAGTATCACTATGCCCGATCCCGCAGCCGCTGGCCTGCTGCGCCATTCGGATGAGCTCTCAGACCGTCTGCTGTATATGACTCAGACGCTGCAGACCACATTGGATATTCCCGCACTGCTGGAGATCTTTCGCCTGCAATGCGCTGACAATGTGCCGATCGACGGCATCGAATACAGCAATGAGAGTTTAAACCTTCAATATCTTATCGGTAGCCGTAGCCGCCATAGCTGTACTTATAACTTGCGCTTATCCGACATCGGCCTGGGTGCCTTGCTGTTTCGCCGTCGCAACAAATTCACTGAGGCGGAAACCATCATCCTGGAAAAGTTGATGTGCTGCCTGCTTTACCCCTTGCGTAACGCCCTGCTCTATCGCGATGCCCTTGCCCTGGCGCAGAAAGATGCGCTGACCGGTATTTGCAATCGCGCCGCATTTGACGATTCACTACACAATGAGGTCAATCTCGCGGGTCGCCATCGCACGCCGCTGTCGATCATCGTGTTCGATATCGATCACTTCAAATCGATCAATGATCGCTTTGGCCACAGCCAGGGCGACAAGGCCATCAAGGCGGTGGTGCATTGCGCGCAGCAGTGCGCTCGCAGCACGGATATGTTGTTCCGGTACGGTGGTGAAGAATTCGTCATGGTGTTACGCAATACGACGCAGAATGGCGCACGGCTACTGGCTGACCGCATCCGCCGTAAGATCGAAAAACTGGAATGCCAGGGCGCCCGCAAACCCATTGCCATGACCGTCAGTGCCGGCGTGGCGACAATGGAACCCGGCGTGTCTGCGCAGAAGATGTCTGCCCAGAAACTGTTTGAACGTGCCGATGGTGCGTTGTATACCGCCAAGAACAGCGGCCGTAATCGCGTCTGCGTTGACGAATAAGCGTCGGATTCACTGCATAGAAATTGCGCTAAAAGCCACCTGCACTCGGACAGGTCTTGCGGAACATGCATTCACTGCAGCGCGCTCGAACCCGACAAATATCCTTGGCGTGCACCACAATCAGGGCATGATATTCCTTGAACAGTACGACATCTGCGCCCAGCGCCTGCTCCAAGCCCAGCCGCAACTCATCGTAACCCTCATCACCCTGGATCAACCCCAAACGTGCGAATAATCGCCGCGTATAAGCATCGATAACAAATACCGGCCGCTCAAAGGCATACAATAATATGTCGTCAGCCGTTTCCGGACCGACGCCATTGACGACCAGTAATGCTCTGCGTAGATCCACATCCGACTGTTTCGCCAGCGCCTGATAGCCACCGGCATCGGTATACCAACGGCAATAATTCCGCAGCCGTTTTGCCTTGATATTGAAATAACCCGATGGCCGGATCCATTCGGCAAGCTGCGCCTCATCAACTGCGAGGATCTGTTCCGGTGACAACGCCGCGTTGGCAGTGAGGTTGGCTAACGCCCGCTCAACGTTGATCCAAGCGGTATTCTGAGTGAGTACGGCGCCGACCATGACTTCGAAGGCTGTTTCACCCGGCCACCAGCCCTGTGGGCCATACCGGGCAAGCAGCTGTTGAAAAATCCTACGCAGTTTGCGCGACGACAGTGCCGCAGGCATTGACCATTAACTCCGCCGTTGGCGAGGTGGGCTTTTTCGAGATGATGTGGTGGTTTTAGCTTTCGACCTAACGCCAGGCTTGGCGCTAGTCCTGGTTGTCGGTTTATCGCTGGGCTTGGCGCTGGGCTTGGCGCCGGGTTTGGACCTGGGTGGCGCTTTCACGGCTTGTCGCGGCGCAGAAGCCGGCATCCCCGCGGCATTCCGTAACGCAGCGAGTTCGCCAGCCTCCAGATCTCGCCAGCTTTCAACCGGCAGGCGGCGTCCCAGTTCAATGGGTCCATAACGCACCCGGGTCAGGCGGCTGACTTGCACACCCTGAGATTCCCACAGGCGTCGCACCTCACGGTTACGGCCTTCCGCCAGAACCACGTGATACCAACGATTGGCGCCACTGCCACCGGCGTCGCGGATACTGATGAAACGTGCCGGCCCATCTTCCAGTTCCACGCCGTGAAGCAGGCGTTCCAGAATCAGGCCGTCGATCTCACCGAACACACGCACCGCATATTCGCGTTCAAGCTGAGTGGAAGGATGCATCAGGCGATTCGCGAGTTCACCGTCATTGGTGAGCAGCAGCAGTCCCGAGGTATTGATATCCAGACGACCGACGCTGATCCAGCGTCCCGCCGCCAATCTAGGCAGGTGATCAAAGATGGTCGGCCGACCTTCGGGATCGCTGCGCGTGGTGATCTCACCCATCGGCTTGTGGTAAGCGATAACCCGTTGCGCCTGAGGCGGCGCCAAGGTTACCGATTTGCCATCGATGCTGATCGCCTCGGTCCCATCGACCGTGCAACCGAGCACAGCAACCACACCGTTGACCTGAATGCGGCCATCGCTGATCCAGCCTTCGATTTCTCGACGCGAGCCAAGTCCCGCGCGGGCCAGAACTTTCTGCAGCCGTTCGCTCATAATTCAGTCACCGGGGAATTCCGGTTCAGTGAAGCGTCTCGGGCGCCTGGATCCGCTCCAGGTCAATCTCGACGGGAAGAAAGTCAGTATCGTCCGGCAAAGTCGGCATATCGATGGCCGTGTCATCGCGGAAGGCCGCAATCGCCTAGCGTCGTTCACCTTCGAGCGGCCCGAAATCCAGCTCGGCATTGATGCTGTCAATGTCGCGCAATTCAGCCAGACTCGGCAGATTCTCGAGGGACTTCAGGTTGAAATAATCGAGAAACTCACGCGTCGTTCCGTACATGGCAGGCCGGCCGGGAACGTCACGATGACCCACCACACGCACCCACTCGCGCTCTTGCAGAGTTTTCATAATCGAGGTGCTGACGGTCACGCCACGTACATCTTCGATTTCGCCACGGGTGATCGGCTGCCGATATGCAATCAGCACCAACGTCTCCAGCAAGGCGCGAGAATATTTCAGCGGCTTCTCTTCCCACAGGCGCGAAACCCAGCGCTCCATGTCCTGTTTCACCTGAATACGGAAACCACTGGCGACTTCGATGACTTCCAGGCCTCGTTCGGCATAATCATTACCCAACTCTTCCAGCGCCGCGCGCAGGGTCGGTACGTCAGGCTGATCCGTTTCCGGGAACAGGCCACGCATCTCGTCGAGCGAAAGCGGACGCCCAATGGCCAGCAGGGCGGCTTCAAGTATGCATTTAAGAGAGATGTCAGTCATAAATATTTCAATATGTTATGTGATATTTATAATGTGATATGGATTAGGCTTGTGCGCTGTCCGCGCTGGTTTCGAAGTCGTCCGGCAGTTCTGCGTGTCCACCCGCCGCTTTCACATAGATTGGCCCGAACTCTTCCGCTTGAATCAACTCAAGCAGCTGTTCCTTGATGAGTTCCAGGATCGCGAGCAATGTCACGACCACACCCATCCGCCCTTCCTCGACAGTGAACAGCGTTTGAAATTCTACGAACTTGTCGGCGCTGACCATGCTCAATACATTCGACATGCGTTCCCGGACCGACAAGGTTTCCATCTGGATATGGTGATGGGTAAACATGTCGGCGCGTTTCATGACATCGCGGAACGCCAGCAGCAATTCATCAAGACTGATGTCGGGATGCTGCTTGGTCTGCTGCCGTTCCGGCACCTGCGCCGAAACGGGAAATACATCACGGCCTACCTGCGGCAGGGCATCGAGGTCTTCGGCAGCCTGCTTGTAACGCTCGTATTCCTGCAGTCGACGCACCAGTTCCGCACGCGGGTCTTCTTCTTCGCCCTCGACGCCTTCCGGACGCGGCAGCAACATGCGCGATTTAATCTCGGCCAGCATGGCCGCCATCACCAGATATTCTGCTGCCAGTTCCAGGCGCATCTCTTCCATCAGATCGATATAGGTAATGTACTGATGGGTAATCGCGGCGATAGGTATATCGAGGATATCCAGGTTCTGGCGCTTGATGAGATACAGCAGCAGATCCAGCGGACCTTCAAAGGATTCCAGGATGACTTCCAGCGCATCGGGCGGGATATACAAATCTTGCGGCAGGGAGGTGATCGCCGCGCCTTGGACGATGGCGAACGGCATCTCTGCCTGCTGGGGCTGTTCGCGGATCTCGGCGGGGCTCTCGGTATCACTCATCAGATTTAATATAGTGCTCTGTTATAGGCTGGATTGGGGCGATTTTACCGGAATTAGTCTGCCATTGTCGGGGCAATTATGAATTATGTTTTCTATTTATAATTCAAGCCCATTGCGGCACGTACTTCTTGCAGTGTCTCACGCGCGACCGTACGCGCCGCGTCACAACCCTCGTCCACGATACCGCGCACCAGACTTGGATTGGAGAGATATTGCTCAGCACGCGCACGGATCGGTTCCAGTTCCTGCAACACGGCATCAATCACCGGCTGTTTGCAGTCCAGACAGCCGATGCCCGCACTGGTGCAACCCTGCCGCACCCAATCACGCACCTCTTCATTGGAATACACCTGATGCAGTTGCCACACCGGACATTTCTCCGGTGTGCCGGGATCGGTGCGACGCACCCGCGCCGGATCGGTCGGCATGGTGCGTAACTTCTGCGTGACCTGCTCCGGCTCCTCGCGCAAGGCAATAGTGTTGCCATAGGACTTGGACATCTTCTGACCATCCAGCCCCATCATCTTGGAGGCGGGCGTCAACATAGCCTGCGGCTCGGGCAATATGATGCGGCCACTGCCTTCCAGATAGCCAAATAAACGTTCGCGGTCGCCAATGGTGAGATTCTGCTGCTCTTCCAGCAGCGCCTTGCCGACTTCCAGCGCCTCGGCATCACCCTGTTCCTGATAACGCTTGCGCACGTCCCGGTAGACTTTCCCGCTCTTCTTACCCATCTTTTTGATGGCGGCTTCGGCCTTGTCTTCAAAATCCGGCTCACGACCATAGAGATGGTTGAAACGCCGCGCGACCTCGCGGGTCAGTTCCACATGCGCGACCTGATCATCACCGACCGGGACACCCAAGGCGCGGTAGATTAGGATATCCGCGCTCTGCAGCAGCGGATAACCCAGAAAACCATAGGTCGCCAGATCCATACCTTTGAGTTTTTCCTGCTGATCCTTGTAGGTCGGCACGCGCTCCAGCCAACCGATCGGCGTCATCATCGACAACAGCAGATGCAGTTCCGCATGTTCCGGGACACGTGACTGGATAAACAATTTGGCCGTGCCTGGGTTGACACCTGCCGCCAACCAGTCGATCACCATGTCCCACAAACTCTGGGAGATGATGGCGGGAGTTTCATAATGGGTCGTCAGCGCATGCCAATCGGCGACAAAAAAGAAACAATCATATTGATGCTGCAGCTTGACCCAGTTCTTGAGCACACCATGATAGTGCCCCAGATGCAGTTGGCCGGTCGGGCGCATGCCGGATAGAACGCGGGCATTTTGTGGAATGACGGAATTCAAGTGCGAATCCTCTAAGTCGTTTTTGCTTTTAAGTAGCATGGGTTAAGCAGTTGCTAAACCTGGGCTATGCGATCTCGGTTACATCAACGAGAAAACAATTTTTTCAATACTCATGGCAGATAAGCCTGTAATCGGTGAAACAATCGACATGGCGATGCTTAGAAAAGGCGTCAATATCCGAAATAAGATCCCGGACATTAATAACGCTATCAAAATCCAGACACCATAAGGTTCAATACGACTGTATTTCCACGCCAATGGACCGGGAAGCAAACCTGCAAGCACCCGGCCGCCATCAAGTGGTAGCAGCGGAAATAAATTTAAAACCATCAATATCAGGTTAATGAAAATGCCTGCGCTGCCCATATACACTAGTGGCATAGAGTACCAGGCCCCCGTCGTTACAAGGGACATGCCCAAGCGTACGATCAATGCCCAAAACAAGGCCATGACTAAATTAGATAATGGGCCAGCTGCTGCGACATAGATCATGTCGCGTTTAGGGTTCCGCAGATTATTGAAATTTACAGGTACAGGTTTAGCCCAGCCGAATGCCGGCGCTTGCATTAATAACATAAGTGCAGGAACAACCACCGTGCCTACCGGATCGATATGCTTGAAGGGGTTAAGTGATAAGCGCCCAAGCATGAAGGCCGTACTATCCCCAAATCGTCGCGCTACCCACCCATGCGCCACCTCATGGATTGTGATGGCAAATAGCACAGGAATGACCCAGATGGAGATTTTCTGAATGATTGAGAATTCTTGCATCAGCGGATTATACCTGTATTCAGGCGAAGACCTCGACAGAGCCCAACCCCTCGCGCATCACTTGCGGAACGCCTTCCGTCATATCCACCACCGTGGTCGGTTCGGGACTGCACGCACCGCCATCGATCACCAAACCCAGCTGATGTTCCAGCTGAGTACGAATTTCGTTCGGGTCGATTTCCGGCAGATCCTGGCCCGGTAGGATCAGTGTCGATGTCATCAGGGGCTCGCCCAATTCTTCCAGCAATGCCAGGCTGATCGGGTGCGCTGGCACGCGTATACCAATACTGCGGCGCTTGGCGTGCTGCAAGCGGCGCGGCACTTCATGCGTTGCCTTGAAGATAAAGGTATAGGGGCCTGGTGTGTGCGCCTTGAGTAAGCGAAAGGCCGTATTGTCCACCTTCGCATAGATATCGACCTGGGATAGATCGCGGCACATCAGGGTGAAATTATGCTTATCATCAAGCCGCCGGATACGCCGGATGGTTTCCATGGCATCCTTATCGCCTATCATGCAGCCGAGCGCATAACTGGAATCGGTTGGATAAGCGATTACCGCGCCCTCGCGCAGAATTTCCACGGCTCGATGAATCAGACGTTTCTGCGGATTATGGGGATGGATTTCGAAGAAGTGACTCATGGCTTGGCAATCACGGCACCGGGGAAAGGGTTAATGGGTACTGTTGGGTAATTGCCAATCGTCCCAGACCGGCACGCAACCGTCCGGCAGAATAGCCAAGCGACCCAGTTCTATCCAGGGATTTTCCGGTCCGTGATAATCCGATCCGCGCGAGGCCTTTAAATCAAGACTGCGCGCGATACCCGCCATGCGATGAACATCATCCGCCGTATGACTGCCCGAGACGACTTCAATCGCCGTTCCGCCGCAGGATTTGAAATCATCCAGCAAGCGCCGCAACTTACTCCCCGTCAATCCGTATCGAGCGGGGTGCGCCACCACGGCCACACCGCCGGCACCGCGAATCCAACCCACCGCTTGATCGAGAGGCGCCCACTCCCCCGGAACGTAGCCCGGTTTGTTGCGAACCAGAAATTTCTTGAACACATCGCGCACCGTACGCGCACGGCCCTGCTCCACCAGAAAATGCGCGAAGTGCGTGCGGCTGACGATTCGACCACTGGCCAGACGTCGCGCACCGGCATACGCGCCTTCGATACCCGCCTTGTCCAGACGCCGACCGATCTCCTCCGCGCGCCAGTCGCGGAAAGTCTGCAGGCTGGTCAGGCCAGTGCGAAGATCCGGATTATCCGGGTCCAGATTGAGTCCGAGGATGTGGATTGTCTGATTGTTCCAGGTGACGGATATTTCCACACCCGCTATCAGTTGCAGCGGTAAATCATCCGCAGCGACACGCGCCTCGGCCAGGCCATCGACACTGTCGTGATCGGTCAGCGCCAGGACATCAACGCCCGCGCCGCAGGCGCGCTGTATCAGCCCGGTGGCCGTCAGGGTGCCATCAGAGGCTTGAGAATGACTATGTAAATCATATTGAAGAGACATCCGGGCATTGTACCCCATCCATGGAGGATACAGCGGCCTTTCCCCACAGCCGGGACCCGGTTATGCGACAGGGTCATCGGCGCAATGCCTGAAATGAGGTACCATGGCGCTGTTTTTCGCGAGCAGGAATTCAGGCCACGATGGGTCCGGTACCGAACGATCTGGAACGACTTCAGGAACAGCTAGGCAGTCTGCTGGTTGAGCTGTCGCTGCAGGAAGCGCCAGCCGATGTCTCCAGCGTCGACAATCCGCAGGATCTGATCAGCGCCTTCGGCCAATTGTTCCAGGTTATGGCACGGTTGGAAGCCGATGCCATCCGCCACCCGGACACCGCCACGCCAGAAACCACCCAAAGCGTCACGGAGATCGGCGAGTTCGCCTTGAGCCTGTTGGATAAATCTGCACAGTTGCTGCCTTCCAATGATCCGAGCCGTGCAGAACAGCTGGCACTGCTGAACATCGGCTTTGTGCATTGGATGTTGCGGCATGCCGGCGAACTTAAACAGCTGGAGCCTGTCGTTAATGACTTGGCGATGCTGGCCAACGGCTGCGATAACACCACGGCATTGGCGGAACTGGCGCGTGTCATGCTCGACATCATCGATCATGCCGGGCCGCGCTTTAGCCAGGACCTGGAATCGCACAACCCGGGGCGCCCCTGGCGTCTGCTGCATCTGAACCTCGGCATTGTCGCCACGCGTGCGCGCCGCGCGGATCTGATGGATCAGGCCTTCGAGCGGTTGGTACAACATCTTCCACAGGATGCCGGACAGTTTTTCCATCAGGGTATGCAACAACTGCAGCTTGGCGATTTCCCGGAATCCGTACGTAGCGTCATGAGCCGCTACTTTCAGCACTGGGGCGGCAAGCCTGCACTGCATTAACCACCACCAAAGCCTATTCCCATAATGAAAATTCTTTACGATTTCTTTCCGATAGTATTGTTCTTCATTGCCTATAAGCTGTATGGCATCTACGTCGCCACCGCGACGGCCATCGTCGCGACCTTCGTTCAGGTCGGGCTGTTC
>Ga0180009_10005010_pt1 | contig 14362 bp, 17 predicted proteins | sample OS_PC_MetaG_FD_123537 | JGI IMG/M metagenome (GOLD analysis project Ga0180009, IMG submission 123537) | Groundwater microbial communities from the Aspo Hard Rock Laboratory (HRL) deep subsurface site, Sweden - OS_PC_MetaG | ecosystem: Environmental > Aquatic > Deep subsurface > Groundwater...
CTCACTCTCAATAACAACAGTTTCCTTTTTCTGAAACTTAATCTTAGGCGATTTTACTTCAGTCCCATAATTCAAATCAGTATAATATCTCAGCAGTTTGTTAATCCCCAGCTCGACAAGTTTTTTATCAGCAATTCCAATATAACCAAGCATTTCTTTGTGTACCTCTGTCGCTCCGTAGCTTTCTGAACCGCCAATCTCCATTGTCAAAGTTACAAATTTGGCTCAATCTGCAGGTTTAAGAAACCTGAAAAAGAAAATTTTTGCTGATCTGCACCCGATCCCTTGATTGCAAAAGGACTTAGAGATTTTGGATTCAATTTTTTACAGGGTTATGGATTAACGGAAACTTCGACCATCCTTACGTTAAATCTTATAGATAACTTTAAGGACGATGCTGCCGGAGTGCCACTTCCAAGTGTTAAGCTTAAAATCAATAATCCCGATGGAGACGGAAGCGGAGAAGTCTGGGCAGAAGGTCCATGCATTATGCTGGGATATTATAAGAGTGAAGAAGCAACTAAAAATACTTTTGAGGACGGATGGTTTAAAACCGGTGACAATGGTTTTATCGATGCCGATGGATTCTTACACATCAACGGTAGAATGAAAAACGTGATAATTTCGAACAGTGGAAAAAATGTCTTCCCGGAGGAGATTGAAGACTACTTCAACAGAAGCCCTTATGTACTGTAATCACTTGTTTTTGGCGATAAAGATGATAAACATGATGAAATTATTTCAGCACAAATTGTTGTTGACGCTGAAGCGTTAATTGCCTATTAATAATGAATTGATGAATGAAATAATCCATGAGGAAGTGAAGAAGGTAAATAAACAGTTAGCAGGCTATAAACAAATTAAGAGGTTCCACATTCGCCGGAAAGAATTTGAAAAAACAACAACTCAAAAAATTAAAAGATATAAGGCAAAGCAGGAAAATTCTAGTGAAGAATAATTGAATTTCTTGCGCTAAAGAAAAAACAATCATATATTTGGTTCTCGATTTTTGAGTTCTTATTAGTTTGTTTTCTCTGCGGGAATAGCTCAGTTGGTAGAGCGCAACCTTGCCAAGGTTGAAGTCGCGGGTTCGAGTCCCGTTTCCCGCTCAAAAATCCACGTTGAGTGGATTTTTTGTATACGGCGATGTGGCTTCATCAGACGGAGTTGTGTCAGCAAAATTACGGCGACGTGGCCAAGTGGCTAAGGCGAAGGTCTGCAAAACCTTTATTCATCGGTTCGAATCCGATCGTCGCCTCAAGAAAGCTCGAGAACAAAACGTTTTCGGGCTTTTTCATTTTTAAAAAGGAAAAAAAGTTTCTTAAAATCAATTTCGGATTTCAAAAAAGAGAATTTTTCCATAAACTTTGACCCGTAATATTTAATTATAAAATTCGAAAGGGTAGCGCATGTTTGAATCTTTTTTTGGTGCATTTATAATAATGGTTATGCGCGTATGCGATGTAACCATTGGAACATTCCGAACGATTCTTGTGGTTCATGGGAAAAAATATCATGCGGCAATAGCAGGTTTTTTTGAGGTGCTCATTTGGATTTTCGCGATGAGATATATAATCCAAAATATGGATCAAACAATAAATTTATTCGCGTATGCGTTTGGATTTGCTGCTGGAAACATACTTGGTGTTAAGCTCGAAGAGAAGGTCGCATTAGGATATGTTCAGATAAATATCATCTCAAGATACGCTACGGACAAAATTGCTGATACTCTTAGATTATCGAGATTTGCAGTTACGCTTTTGCCAGGTGAAGGCGGAGCGGGCGGAGTAACAGTTTTAGTAATTATTATTCGAAGAAAAGATATGAAAAACGTAATGAAAATAGTTGATGAAATTGATACAAAAGCATTTATCACCATTCAGCATTCCCGTCCTTATAGAGGGCATATTCACGGAGCAAGAAAATAGTCGAGAAATTTAAACCGGTTAAAATTCGTCAGATTAGCTAATTAATTGGTATAGTCTGTTTAATCTCCTCAATTCATTAAAATCCTTATCCAAAGAGTAAAAAATGATTGTGCATAAAGTTTTACCCGAAATTGGTTCCGTTGAATTAATAAGAAGCTCAAGAGTAAAAAATATAAACATTTCAATAAGACCTTTTTCTTCCGTAAAAGTAAGTGTTCCCCGCAACGTTAGTTTTGATGAAGCGATTTCAGTTGTTGAAAACAAGAAGGCATGGATTCTTCGTCATAGAAAAAGGATCGCAGAAATTGAGTCTCAAAGAACAGTATTTAATTTGACAACGATATTTACAACTCGTGAGCATTTTATTTCTCTTCAAATTGAGGAAACGCAGAGAACTCTTATCAAAGAAAATCAAAAAAGCGTCAAAGTGATTTTCCCCAAAGGAAGTGACATTAATAGCGAGTTTGTACAACAGACTATGAACAGTGTGGTCAACGAAGTTTTTAGAAGAGAGGCAAAAAAATACCTGCCAAATAAGGTAAACGACCTTAGCAGAAAATTTGACATCCCATTCAGGAAACTTTTTATAAAAAACATTCGCACAAGATGGGGAAGTTGCTCGGTTCAGAACAATATAAATTTATCAATACATCTTATGAGACTGCCTGAGGAATTAATAGATTACGTTGTTCTTCACGAACTTTGCCATGTTTTGGTAAAAAATCATAGTCCAATATTTTGGAAAAAGTTAGATGAAATTTGTCCAAATGCAAAAAAAAAGGATAAAATGCTGCAAAAATATAAGCTGAGTATTTATTAATTATACTTAATATTTTAATGTATTGTTTGGGAGATTTCACTTTTTGGCTATTACTTTTATAAAAATGGACTAGTTAAAAATGACTAGTTCTAGCTATTCCCCCTGAGTTCATATTTCTGTATAATTTCCTACCAACAATAAAATATTATGCAAACAGAAATAAATATATCAGAGTTAGATATTTCCTTTCTACAGGCTTATTTGATGGGAATTTTTAGCGGCGGGGCAAAATGCACCGGTCATTTCGAGCATACGGATTGGTACTTGAATAACAAGTATCATAATAATGGTAATAACGAAATGAAAAGTTACTTGGTAGGCGAGGGCGCTACCTGTGACTGTGCGGTGCTAAAAAATATCGAGTCAAATTTCAGCCAATCATTTCTAAACAGAATCCCTCGTCACTAAAATCTCTTCTTGCTTTACCAAAGTTGCAATCAAATGATTTATTATCGTATATTTCCCACTCACTTTTCACATTCAATAAATAAGCGTATTTCTCAATAATAAGGTGCAATATGGCGAATGCACTAAAGATTTTGGTTCCCGCAATTGGATTTGTATTTTTATCGGCTCTTGCGGCTCTAATGTTTCAACGGATATTTACAGAAGAAGAAATAGAGATAACAATAATAAAGATGCAAAGTTTTAAAACTGATGACAACGAAACTGGTCATTTAATTTATACTAAGGATGAAGTTTTTGTAAATGTGAATAATGCTTGGCAGGGCAAAAGGGATGCAGAAATAATTCAAAAGAAACTTCATCGCGCTAAGCGTTTCAAAGTGAAAGTTATAGGTTACAAACTCGATATTAACGTAGGATTTTTACCCCAATATAGAAACATAATTGAAGTGCTGGATGATAGCGAAGATTTAAAATCGAAGTATGGATTTAGTAAATAAAATTACACTCCGATACCGCATATAGCATTAAAATAAATTCTTCCCATAAAAAGACAACTTTTTCAAAATAAGACCGTCTATTTACTCGAACATTGTTAATCATTCTTTGTGGGAAGAAATGAAAGCATTAAAAACTATTTTGGTTCAATTATTGTTAATACCTTTCCTGTTTACTTCTACACTATCCGCCACCGATCTGCCCGTAATTAAATTCAAAATACAGTACAGTCAAATTGAAAAAACTCTTCTTGCAGGATTGTGCTCAGATAATTTGGGATTAAAAATTAGTTCTGCTTATTTGCTCGTGGAGATCAAATATAAAAAGGCTGTACAACCGCTTACAATAATGCTGAGAGATTCGAAAGATGAACGCGAGAGATTGGTTGCAGCACTGGCGCTCATAAAAATTGATACTGATCGCAGAAGATATGTTGTTAAGCAAGGCTGCTTACTTAACAACTCGCAGCGTGTTAGAGAAAGATGCAAACAGCTTTACTGCGCTGTGATGTCGCAAAAGTTGAAGGATGCCGCACCTGAGGTTGAATCTCAGTACAACGGATTAGCGGTAAGTAGTTTTACTGAATGACTAATCAGTTTTCGTACTTATTGTGGATATCAAAATTAAATTCCCGGGGGTAATACTAATGACTTCGGGAATTTATTTTGTCAACTGAATTGAGAGTTTCAAATTAGTGTCTTCATAATTTCCTCTATCACTTCATAATTCATATTTAGTCAGAATTATTTTATCTTTGCACACAAAATAAAGATCAACGGATATATGAATTCTGATAGAGAAGACTTAGTTAATCATCTTAAGACAAGAGGAATTACAGATCAAGCAGTTCTGGATGCGGTAGGAAAGGTGGAAAGGCAATTATTTGTTCCGGATGTAATTAAGCATCATGCTTATAAAGATGTTGCACTCCCAATCGGACACGGACAAACAATTTCGCAACCCTACACTGTTGCTTTTATGACTCAAGCATTGCGGGTAAAAAAAGATTCAAAGATTTTGGAAATCGGTACCGGTTCAGGATATCAAGCTGCAATTTTACATTCGATGGGTGCAAAGGTTTTTTCTATTGAAAGATTTTATGAGATATACACTAAAACTCAAAAACTTTTTGATGACTTGGGAATTCGCGTGGCGTTGCGATGCGGCGACGGAACAATTGGTTGGGAAGAATTTGCTCCTTACGACGGAATAATTGTAACTGCAGGAGGACCTAATATTCCGGACAAATTAAGAAATCAGCTTGCGGTCGGGGGCGTTATGGTTATTCCCGTTGGAGATAGAAGGTCGCAGACAATTAATATTTTAACAAAAGTCGATGAAGATAACTTTGAAATTATTGAAGTCCCGGATTTTGCCTTTGTTCCCTTAATTGGGAGAGACGGTTGGAAAGAAGTGTAATTATAATAACCGGACCAACTTGCTCCGGTAAAACAGCATTGAGTTTAAAAGTTGCTAATATTTTGAAATCGGAGATTATTTCTGCAGATAGCAGACAAATTTTCAAATACCTTAATATTGGAACTGCAAAACCTTCCGAAGAAGAATTAAAAAAAAATAAGCACTATTTCATCGATCACTTAAAACCTGATGAATATTATAATGCGAGCATTTTTGAGAACGAAGCTCTAAAAATTTGTAACAATCTTTTCTCGCAAAATAGAATACCCATAATCGTGGGTGGTTCAGGACTATACATTAAAGCGTTGGTTGATGGAATTTTTGATTCGGAGAAAACTGATTTTAAATATCGTGAGTTTCTTCTTTCTGAAAGAAAAACCAAAGGCAATGAACATTTGCATAATATGCTAAATTCTGTTGATCCCGTAAGCGCATCTAAGATGCTTCCGCAAAATTGGAAGCGAGTAATGAGATGCTTGGAAGTTTACCATTCAACCGGTTTCTTCATTTGGGAGGAGCATAATAAGCAAAACCGGAAAGAAAATATTTCATTCCATCAGTTTGCTTTGGATGTTCAAAGAAAAAAACTTTACTCAGATATTGAAACAAGAGTGGATCTAATGATTAACTCCGGATTGATTGAGGAGGTAAAATCAATTTTGGAAATGGGTTACAATAGAGATATCAATTCATTAAATACTGTCGGCTATAAAGAAATTATTTCGTTTCTATTTAGTGAAGTTACTTTGGAAAGAGCGGTTGAACTAATAAAACGTAATACCCGCCGGTATGCCAAGCGGCAATTAACTTGGTTTAGAGGTGATAATAGAATAAAGTGGATTTCAAAAGGCGACTCAGCAAATTTGGATTTTATAGCAGAAGAAATAATTTCCGACACAACTTCAATTTGAAGGTAACAGTAATTATAAATATATTGAAAGCGATATTTTTACTTAAGGCATTTGATGAAAGATAAAATACGAATAGCATCGGGACAAGGTTTTTGGGGAGACTTGATTGAAGCTCCTTACTATCAAGTAACGAGAGGAGAAATCGATTATCTGGTTATGGATTATTTAGCAGAAGTAACCATGTCAATTCTTCAGAAGCAGAAAAACAAAAATCCAAATCTTGGTTATGCAAGAGACATTCCCGAATTGATGGAGCGCATCCTGCCGATAATCAAGGAGAAAAATATCAAAGTAATTACAAATGGCGGAGGCGTAAATCCTGTTGCTTGCGCTGAGGCTGTTGTTGATGTAGCACAGAAGTTGGGTATCGAAAAATTAAAAATCGCTGTTGTTGTCGGCGACAATATTCTTGAACGGATCGATGAGTTTCTCGAATCCGGAATTGAATTAAATCATATGGAAACCGGCGAATCAATTGTAAAAATTAAAGAAAGAGTTTTAAGCGCTAACGTATATTTTGGCGCTTTCCCAATTGTTGAAGCTTTGCAGAAAGGAGCGGATATTGTAATCACCGGTAGAACTACCGATACCGGACTAACACTAGCGCCGATGATTCATGAGTTTGGATGGGATATTAATGATTACAATAAATTATCGGCAGGAACTGTTGCAGGGCATATTCTGGAATGTGGAGCACAAGCCACGGGTGGAAATTTCTTAGGCGATTGGGAATCGATTGAGAATTTTGCGGAGGTGGGTTTCCCTATTGCAGAAGCATATCCGAACGGTGAAGTAATAATTACAAAACACGAAAGCCTTGGCGGCAAAGTTACTTTTGAAACTATTGCCGAGCAGCTTTTATATGAAATCGGCGATCCAAAAAATTACATTACACCCGATTGCGTTGCAGATTTTGCATCAATCAAATTAGAAGATTTAGGAAATAACCGTGTAAAAGTTTTTGATGTTAAAGGTGAAAAAGAAACCGAGTTTTATAAGGTATCGGTTTCGTATGCCGACGGATGTTCCGCCGTTGGTTCTCTAACATATTCATGGCCTCAGGCGTTAACCAAAGCAAAAGCAGCGGATAGAATTCTTCGTAAAAGGTTAGAAAATCTTAACCTACAATTCGATGAAATTCGAACCGATTTTATTGGTTACAATGCAACACACGAATCCCTCGCAAAAGAAATAAATGAAGATGACATAAACGAAATCATGATGCGAATTGCAGTAAGATCGCATGATAAAAAATCTATCGAAAGATTCGGAAGAGAAATAGCGCCTCTTATTTTGACCGGTCCGCCAAGTGTAACGGGCTTCGCAGGTGGTAGACCAAAACCCAGCAAAGTAGTAGCGTATTGGCCTGCGTTAATCCCAAAATCTCTCGTTCATCCTGAAGTAAAAATCCTTGAATGGAAGTGAAGGCGAAAATAGAATGAAAATAAAATTACGTGATATTGCTCATGGAAGAAGCGGCGATAAAGGGGATGCCGCAAATATTGGGATTATTGCTTACGATGACCGTGGATATGAAATTATTGAGAAGCATCTTACTGCAGAAAAAGTGAAAAAGCATTTTGATGGCATTTGCCGCGGCAAAGTTGAGAGATACGAACTTCCAAATTTGAGAGCTTTAAATTTTCTCCTCCATAACACACTCGGAGGCGGGGGAACTGTATCACTAAAATTTGACGCTCAAGGTAAAACTCTCGCCGCTGCTCTTCTGAGGATGGAAATAGAAATAGAGAATTAATTTAAATAGATTTTAACCGTTCATGCTTTCTTTACTCGACATTGTTATTCAATTTATCTATTATGATTAATTCCAATTTTCTTGTAATCAATGCAAATAGGAATTTACTTTCTTAGGAGGACAAATTATGAGTAGAACCGTCGGAATAATCGGTTACGGCGCTTACATTCCTCGAAACCGCATCAAAGTTGAAGAAATTGCAAAAATATGGGGAGCTGATGCCCCTAGTTACAAAAAAGGATTAATGCTACGGGAAAAATCAGTTCCTTCACCCGATCAAGACACAATTACTATGGCAGTGGAAGCAGCAAAAAACGCATTAAAACGCTGCACAATTAATCCGGAAGAAATCGGGGCAATTTATGTCGGCTCTGAATCTCATCCTTACGCCGTTAAACCATCCGGAACTGTTGTCGCTGAAGCCATTGGAGCAACCCCTTCTATTCATTGCGCCGATTTTGAGTTTGCTTGCAAGGCTGGATCTGAAGCGATGTTTGTGGCTCATGGACTAGTGAAGGCGGGATTAATAAAATACGGATTGGGAATAGGGGCGGATACTTCACAGGGCGCGCCAGGAGATGCGCTTGAATACAGCGCCTCGGCTGGAGCTGCGGCTTTCATTTTCGGAGAGAATGATTTACTTGCTGAAATTGAAGAGACGTACTCCTTCATGACAGATACGCCGGATTTTTGGAGGCGCGAACATCAATTTTATCCTCAGCACGCAGGGCGGTTTACGGGTGAAACGGCATACTTCAAACATTCATTGAGTGCGGCAATGGGGATTATGGAAAAGAGTGGTACTAAACCGGATGATTTTGATTTTGCTGTTTTTCATCAGCCAAACGGAAAGTTCCCTTTGAGAGTGGGAAAGACTCTGGGATTCCCTAAAGAGAAAATTGAAACCGGCTGGCTGGTACCCACATTGGGCAATACTTACTCAGGGGCTTCGCCACTGGGTTTAACTGCAGTACTTGACGCAGCAAAACCAGGCAATAGAATTTTGATGGTATCCTATGGCTCCGGAGCGGGAAGCGATGCTTTCATTTTTAAGTGCACAGATAAATTGATCGAAGTTCAAAACAATGCAAAATTGACGAGAGATTATCTAGACAAAAATCAAAAGTATTTGGATTATGGAACATATTCTAAATACAGAAAAAAAATTATTAAAAATGCATAAATAATTTTATACGAATTAATGGAGGAGACAAAATCAATGCGCGATGTAGCTATTATCGGAATAGGGATGAATGAAAAGTGGGGCGAACTTTGGGATAAATCAATTAGAACAATATTTACCGAAGCGGCGCTTAATGCAATGGATGACTGCAATGTTGATCACATTGATTCAATGTACATCGGATGCATGAGCGGAGGATTATTTGTAGGACAGGAACATCTCGGCTCAATGTTAGCAGATAATTTGGGCGCGGATTTCATTCCAGCAACTCGAGTTGAATCAGCGTGCGCTTCGGGCGGATTAGCATTCAGACAAGCTTTTATGGATGTTGCAAGCGGAATGAGTGAAATTGTTTTAGCGGGCGGCGTAGAAAAGATGCTGGATGTTGATGGCGGCGCGGCAACTTATGCCTTATCTACTGCCGCTGATCAGGAATATGAATGTTTTCATGGCGTAACTTTCCCTGGACTTTATGCGATGATTGCCAACGCACACATGGCTAAATATGGCACTACCCGAAAACAACTTGCTCATGTTTCTGTGAAAAATCACATGAATGGATCAAAAAATCACCGTGCACAATTTCCGTTTAAAACAACTTTAGAAGAAGTCGTTAATTCAGTGATGGTAGCCGATCCTTTAACAATCATGGATTGTTCGCCAGTTACCGATGGAGCCGCGGCTGTAATACTCTGCCCTTTGGATTTGGCAAAAAAGAAATTCGCTAATAAGCCTATTATTAAAGTAATAGGTTCGGGTCACGCAACGGATTCGATTGCACTTCACGACCGTAAGGATTTGACGTGGCTTTCTGCAGTAGAATTATCCGGCAAACGTGCGTTAAAAATGGCGGGCAAAAAAATAGCAGATATTAATGTTTGCGAAGTGCACGATTGTTTCACTATTGCCGAAATATGTGTTACAGAAGCTTTGGGAATTTTTGAACCTGGCATGGGAGGACCCTCAGTTGAAAGCGGTATAACTAATATTGGGGGAAAGATTCCGGTAAATACATCCGGTGGATTAAAGAGTAAAGGGCATCCGGTTGGAGCAACGGGAATTGCACAGATAATAGAAATTACCGAGCAACTGAGAGGCATTTCCGGCGATAGGCAAGTAAATGGAGCTAAAGTAGGCATGACGCAGAACATGGGCGGATCTGGAGGAAGTTCTGTATGCCATATTTTGGAGGTAAATTAAAATGGGAATAACTGCGAGAAATTGGAGAGAATATCCGCAGCGGTATAGATTAGAAGCCGCTAAGTGTTCACAATGCGGAAAGGTGTTTTTCCCGCCGCGATTAATTTGTAATCAATGCAAATCCAGAAAATTCGAAACGATAAAGCTTCCCGGAGAAGGAACCGTTAAAACGTTTACTGTAATTAGAGTTGCACCTACAAATTTTATTGATGAAGTCCCCTACGCGATTGGAATAATTGAATTGCTCGAGGGATTTTCAACTATGATGCAGATTGCAGATTGTGACCCCGAGAAAATTTCAATCGGGATGAAAGTAAAACTTGAGTTTAGAAAAATTCAATCGGACGGAGAAGCAGGCGTAATAATGTATGGTTATAAAGCTGTGCCAGTTAGTGAATAAATATTATTTCTAATATAAAGTATTATAGTTGGCAATAAAATAATTCAATAAAAGTTACGGCTTACGTATATTTGCCAATCAAATTTAGAATAATATTACCAGGAGTTATTGTGTACGAAGAACAGTTAAGATTGGTTAAAAATCAAAAAGGGAAAATAGATAAGCTACGAGGTTATCTTTGACGTTGAGGCAAAGTTAAATAAAATTGCAAAATTAAAATCAGAAACAGAAGCAGATGGTTTTTGGAACGATCAAAGAAAGGCGCAGGAAATTCTTCAAGAAATTAAAAAGTTGGAAATCTGGGTTAACCTTTACAATAATCTTCAGAAAAAATATACAAATCTAAACGACCTCATCGAAATTGCAGAGTTGGAAAAAGAGGAATCTCTTTTAAGTGAAATTGATGCCGAAGTTTCGACTTTAGAAAAAGCGGTTGAGCAGCTTGAACTAAAAAGTATGCTTAGCGGAAGGGACGACGATAAACCTTGTATCATGACAATTCATTCCGGCGCCGGAGGAACTGAGGCGCAGGATTGGGCAGAAATGCTGTTTAGAATGTACCTTAGATACGGCGAACAAAACGATTTTAAGATGACACTGATTGATATTCTGGAAGGAGATGGTGCAGGAATTAAAAGCGCCACACTAGAAGTTTCGGGTGAATTTGCTTTCGGTTATCTGAAAGCAGAAGCTGGGGTTCACAGATTAGTGAGAATTTCTCCATTCGACTCGAATAAAAAAAGACACACTTCTTTTGCTTCCGTTTTTGTAATTCCCGAAATAGACGATTCAATCGAGATTGATATAAATCCCGCTGATCTTAGAATTGATACTTACCGTTCCGGCGGAAAAGGCGGGCAGAATGTAAATAAAGTTGAAACTGCAGTAAGAATCACTCATATCCCAAGCGGAATTGTTGCAGCCTGTCAAAGTGAACGATCACAGGTTCAAAATAAAGCTAATGCATTCAAACTTTTGAAATCGAAGATGTACCAAGTGGAGATTGAAAAAAAGGAAGCTGAACTTGACGAGATCGAAAAGAAAAAAATGAAAATTGAGTGGGGAAGTCAAATAAGGTCTTACGTTTTTCATCCGTATAACATGGTTAAAGATCACCGTACAAACGAAGAAACTTCAAACACACAGGCAGTAATGGACGGCGATATTCATGCTTTTATAAAATCTTATTTATTGAAATTTTCGATTAATTAGCATGGCGAAAAATAAATCAATTGAATCGAAAGAAGATTTTTTTGACCGCGTATATAAAATTGTCGCGCTAATTCCACTTGGAAAAGTTACAACATACGGTGCAATTGCTGAAGTTTGCGGGATAAAGTCATCTGCCCGCACAGTTGGATGGGCGTTGAACGGAGCAAAAAATTCAAATCTTCCGTGTCATAGGGTTGTAAACCGGTTCGGCGCATTAACCGGAAAATTGCATTTTGAAAATCCGGACTTGATGAAAGAACTGTTGGAATCCGAAGGTGTGGAATTTGATTCAGACGGAAACGTTTTGATGGGAAAATATTTGTGGATACCAAAATTGAAATAAGTCAACCGGGGCATTAATCTAATTGCATAGTAATTATTTCTGCCCCGATGACTTTCCCCGGATATTGATTGATGGAGGAGTTTAGTAACGGTTAATCTCCAACGACGAAACACCGCCATTAAATTCAATCAATACTTTTTTGTTCACTCTTTCAAAATTATCCGAAACATATTCTTCGGAATTAATTTTTCTGAAATCTTTCAAATTCTTTGCAACAAAAACCATTTCTCCTGTTAATTTCACTCCAAACTCTTCAGGAATTAATAGCTGGAGGGAAGAAGCTCCCATTTTAACTTCAACATTTACTAGATCAGACTTAGCGCCGAGTTTCATTTTTGTTTTTGCCGCGCCAGAGTTTATTTCAATGTTTTTAACTTTGTACTCCGACAGATCAATATCATTTTTTGCCGCTCCGAGATCGAACTTAATATTCCAAACGGGTTTTTCATTCAACATAATTTCAATTTTATTCTGCGGCTTTTCACCAAGGAGATCGAATGAAGCTCGCTCCATTTCAAAAACCAGCTTCGCAGTATCATCTTCCCTCTCTGAATCAAGGGAATATTCCACAAGGCTTCCGATTAAATCTGCATGAAACAATTCATCAGTTTTGCCGCCAATTAATATTTTTCCGGCGCCGGCGGAAATTGTTAAATCAACTTTTTTTATCTCGGGATCAAAAGATGAATTGAATTCCATTACTTCGTACGAGTCGCATTCTTCAATTCTTTCGTCAAACCATAATCCGTCAAAAATATTGTAGATGGTTCCAAACACAATTATTCCCATAAATATTCCGAATAGTAAAACAACGAATGGTTTGAACTTGGTTTTATTCGAAATGATTGAGAGTCCACAGAAGATTAAAATAAGAGGCCAGAGGTCCCACACGAAATACCAATCAACGCAAATTAAATCATATCTTACAAGAAGGAATAATGATCCTAGCGCTAAGAAAAATGTACCCCAAAATAGCTGTGATGTTTTCATAATTTTTTATCTATTAAATTTTAGTGAATTCCATAGAAGTAATATTCCTAATCCAATTAAAAAGAATGGCATCAAATCTTCAAAATCGAAATAAGGAAAAAATCTAATTGAAAGGAAGAAAATTCCTAAACAAATTAAGACCAGCCCGATTATTAAACGCCCGTTTTTTTTGGGTGCGGTTCCCATTTCAGAATAATACTTTTTCTCTTTTTCTTCGAATGATTTAAAATCTTCTTCGTCTTTAGCTTTGTCTCCATTTGGCTGTGAGTATTGCACATCATATGGTTCTTCCGGCAGTACAACCCAAAGAATTATGTAAAAAATTATTCCAATTGAATTCATAAACCCGAGTAGAACAAAAAACACCCTGCTCAGAATTCTATCGATGCCCAAATAGTCTGCAATGCCGGAGGCAACTCCACCTAATACTCTTTGATTGCGCGATCTATATAATTTAGTTTTCATATTCTTTCATGTTTAATTCGAAACTTAAGACGCTATGCGATTGAAAAGGTTTTACTGAAATTGATTTTGTGCAAAAATATTTATGAGTCGACTCTAAAAAGGTTCTTTTGTGTAATGTCATTGCGATCCCGATTTAGCCAAGATTTAATGCCTATTATCGGGAGAAGCAATTTTGTGAATTTAGCTCAAAATCAAAAGATTGCTTCGTCTCCATATGAATCGCATAGGCGTCAACTTAACAAATATGTTTTTAATTAATATTTGTACGATTGTTTTGATTTTAGTAAAATCTAAAAGATTTATATATCATCTACAACCCTGATAAACCGGAAAAGCCAAAATCAAAATTTCAAAACCTGGCCCGATTATTTTGTCGGGATAAATCACAATATTCAATAAACAATCACAAATCCCACTAATCCAGAAAAACCAAGAAACAAAAAACAAATAACAAATAAATCACAATATTCAATCACCAATCCCCCTAGGAGGTTGTCCGAGAACTGCGTAATTTCATACTCCAACGGTTTCAACCGTTGGTTTATAAGCTAAAAACGTACTTTTTGTTATCCGTTTAACGGATTTCCTAGTTCTCGGACAACCTCCTAAGTCACTATATTTTTTCAGCACGAGGCTGAAAAAAAACCACTCGTGGAGTGGGAAAAATACAAATAAATTTAGTTAATTAGAGCACATAAAAAACTCAAATAAGTTTGAGTCCACTCCGAAAAACCCCAAACGGGTTAAAACCCGTTTGGGAAAGTTTGTTTTTAGCTTGTTATCCCCACGTTAAAACGTGGGGTTAATAACAATATGACTTTTCAGAGTGGAC
>Ga0180009_10005011_pt1 | contig 14361 bp, 19 predicted proteins | sample OS_PC_MetaG_FD_123537 | JGI IMG/M metagenome (GOLD analysis project Ga0180009, IMG submission 123537) | Groundwater microbial communities from the Aspo Hard Rock Laboratory (HRL) deep subsurface site, Sweden - OS_PC_MetaG | ecosystem: Environmental > Aquatic > Deep subsurface > Groundwater...
CGAGCCCCAAAACGCAAAGGAGAAAAAACGGAACTTGACCACAACACCTGAACCGAAACATAGATAAAAGGCGGGTCAAATCTCGGTGGAAATACCGGGTCAGTTCTCAGTGGAAATCAACAGGCCGTCTTCACGGCAGCCTCAAAAGCTTCGCAGGCTGCCAACTGGCTCATCAATGACGAGAGTGCGGCTTAGGCCGCCTCTCCGCCAGGCGGTCACTTCACAAGTGGCGAGGATGCCGATAGGCTGGCGGCCTAATGCCAGATAGCGGAAAACTGATGGCAATCGAGAAATCAATAGATCACACGATTGAAAAGCTGCGCCTTTCCAGAGACTACATATTTGCGGTTTCATGCATGCTTGATGTGTTCACAAATCCAGTGAAACGCGTTGAGCACCGCGCCCGCGCTGCGGCAGCAGGCGGTGATCTTGCCGACGCGCTTTTGGTCCTTGAACAGCCATTGCTTGCCGAGTTTCCTGAAAAATTCGACCGCAGAAGCGACATTTTCGATGATGCCCGTGCTTTGTTAAATTCGCTCAATCGTGGGGGAGTTGATGGTGAAACCGAACTCTATGCCCGCAGCGTGAACCTGGCCAACAAAGTGACATCAATAATCGAGCCATCAGGGGCATGAGGGCACACCTAAGAATACCCACTCCAGCTTTGATCGTGTAGCTTGGTTGGAGGCCATGCCGTCATGTACCGATCGAGATCACCGATATCTACGCTGACATTGTTAGCCGAGAAGCGCAGGTTATATAGCTGCGGAAAAGTGGAATTGAATTTAGAGAACTCGCGGTGCTGGAGGCAAAGTTGGTAATTCAGGTAGCAGGTGTTTTCATTACCGAAAACAGAATTGATTGCGTGATAGGCGATGTCGTAAAGGATAGTGTTTCACGCGTCGGTTTAGAAATTCCTAGAACTGATAATAGAATATATAGAAGTATTAATAAAAGTGAACTTTCACCAGTTGAATTGATCAATGCGGCTGCATCTTGGATCATAAGGAATTCGAAAAACATAGAATCTATTGCAATAGGATGTTTTGGCCCATTTGAGGATCTTGATAACGAAACGATCTCTAAAACGGGTGATTATATTAAATATGGCGTGCTCTCCGATGTTCCCCAATATAAGGGTTGGGCGGGTACTCACATTTATCATCTTTTCCGTGGTAAATTTTCGGATAGTGCAATGAACCCGATTATTAGGGTTTATACAGATGTAGATGTTGCCGCATATGGGGAGTATTGGTATCTTGCGACAAGAAGTGGAGACGCAACTGGTAATGTTCCACATTATCTTGAGAATGCTAGTTTAGTATTTCTGTCTATTAGTAGATCCATTAATGGTGGTATAGCATATAAGGGTGATATTTGGCATGGTCGCCATCATCCGCTCATGAGCATTTACAAACCTAATAGATATTCATATATGAAACCAAATGGACAAATGTGGGTCGATGATTATGCGGGATGCTGCCCGTTTCATGGAGATTGCATTGAAGGGTTAATTGGGATTTCGGCCCTTGAGGAGCGAACAAAGCTTGATTTTGATAAAATCCCTCTCGATGATGAAGAGCTTTGGGATCTTGTGTCTTATTATATAGCGTCACTTTGTGTTACGGTTACAGGTATGCTAGCGCCGAGCAGAATTGTACTTGGCGGACGCATCTTGCGGGAAAAGACAAACATAGAGTTTGCTTCCAAATTGGTTCAGATGGTGCGTGGCCATTTTTATGATATGATTTCAGCATCCGATCCCAATTTCCTAAGGGAATATGCAAAGAGGCGACCGAATATGAGCGCCTTCACAAGCCCTCGATATCCAGAGCTTCTCAATGAGGACGAATTTATAAATCTTCCAGCTATTCCGATTGTCGATGGTGAGTTGAGAGAATCTATGCCGGGTCGGCACGGCGCTCTAAGATTGGCTGTAAATCAGTTGATGAGGTCTTCAAAAAATGGTCGTTAAGACATATCCAAAAACGCGTAAAGTTTATTCGGAATCGAATAAAGAACATAAAACCCATAAGGTTATTGGGCGAATAGAGCCGCGTAGTTATGTTTTTTATGATATGAATGAAAATACTTGTAATTCTATTCAAGAAAAACATAGTATTGAAGGTAATAGTAACAAAGCAACGCGATATACAGCGCCCCAAGATTTGGAATTAGAAAAAGAATCAAAAATAAACGTTACGACGCCACGTACGCGTGAGAATTTTCCAGACCCGGCTCAATCGCATAGGGCAGAGGTAAATAGGATAAAGCAGCAATTCAAAATGCGGATGGATCCTGAGTTGATCGAACGCGTGAATGCGGCGGCAGAAGAAGCAGGCAAAACGCGTCAGGACTACATCACTGATCTGATTATAAACGCCCTTGATTAAAACAGATACCCAATGTTAATTTCCGCTTGACGGTGGGTACCCACCTACAGTAATAATCCTCCTGTAAGCAGCAGAAACCTAAATTCTGAAACCACCGCCAGAACTACCCTTGGCGGTCATAGCCGGAGGTATGTCCGATGTCCGCCTACAACCAACCTAGCCCCTACCATCAGGGTCAGAAGCCATCGAAAAAAGAGGAGCTGCTCAACGGCCTTTCTGTCTCGGTCGCTCTCTATCTTACGCTTTGGGTGTGGCCTGCCCTTTATGGCTTCACCGTCACCTATGCCGATAACCACATCATTGAAAACTTTGGCTACGAATTTCTGTTTGTAGGCAAGATTGCACACGGCATTGCCGTTGCGGCGGTGACCTACTTTGGTCTTCGTCTCGCCATGTGGACTGCGATTAGCATGTTGACTGTAGCTACCGCCAAAAACGGTTTTCGCCTCAACGACATGTTTGATTTTCTGCCAATCTAAAAAATGGAGACTGAGATGAAAGTTCGTAAAGTGAATCATTCTTCGCACTGGGGAACCGGTAAAACAATTCTGTTTTGGATCGGGTGTTTCTTCCTTTTTGTGACGTTTGGTGCGTTTGGGAAAGGGGATTTTGGGGTAGGCGTAATAATTTTAGTCACGGCTCTGTCGATGATTATCGGCGCTCTCAATATCAAGAACAAGAACCAGTGGAACGATTGATTTGACTGGTCATGCAACGAAAAAGGGCTGGGTAACACCAGCCCTTTTTTGTCCCCAAAATCGAGGAGATTGTCATGAGTTACTATCAACAGTTCCCTTTCGGTAACGGTGGTTTTGCAACGCGAGAAATGATCGATGCGGCAGGCCTGACGCGGGCTCCTGAAGGCCTTTACCTTGGTCAAGACGAGCTTGGCCGCGTCTGTTTTTCAGATCAACAATCGGCAGTTTTGCTCCAAGGTGGAGCACGGGGTTTCAAGGGCGATCATATTTTGCCCTGGTTGATTGATGGCCATTATCGCGACCACATAATTTCTATGGATTGGAAAGGCCAAAATGGCCAAATCGCTCAGTTGCAAGTGCTCCAAGGCCGAGATGTCATCAACTTCAATCCTAGAGGTGTCGGCAATGTTACGGCACACCGGATAAATCCGCTTTCCTATCTTCGGGCAGATTCCGCGACGCTTATTGCTGACGCGAAGATTTTCTCTGGAGGTGCTTGCCCATTGGATGGTTCGACCAATGGCGCATTTTTCCAGGAGGGTGCACAGCGCATCAATGAAGCGGTCACGGTAACGCTTGCCCGTATAGATGGTGTTGCGACCTTCCCAAGGTTGGCGGATCTGATTTCTGGCATAGGCGGCCTTTCTGATGAATGGCTCAGCTTTGAGGAGCAGATGGCCAACCAGCCGGAAGCTTCTATTCGACAAGTGGTCGACGATTTACAGAAAGTTCGCAACTCCAATGAACCTAATCTTGGTGGTTGGAGCGGGGTCAAAGCAGAATTGCTGCGGGCGTATTCCTGCCTCTCTGATCCAGCATTGAGGGCGACAACATCTGGACCCTTTGATTGGTGTTTTTCGGAGCTTACCAAGCCGAACACTCGCCCAACGCTAGTGAACATCATGGAATCGTTGGAATTCTCCAAAACGTCCGCGCTCGTGATTAAGGCAGTTTATACCGCTGCCTGGATTTACAAGCGCCGGAACATTGGAACTCGGAAGCAAGTCTGGTTGCTGGACGAGATAGGGAACATCGGAAATTGGCCGATGGCCGTAGATCTGGCGACCTACGCCGCAGGTTATGGGATTCGGGCAATATATGTTGTTCAGTCATCTGCACAACTCGACAACCTTGCGCCCCGCGCCTCGGAGATCATTCCGAACTCTTGCGGCACTCAGATCTACAAGGCGGTGCGGGATCTCAAGGAAGCGCAACGACTGAGTTCCATGATTGGAAAGACCACAATAGAGCTGCCAGAATTTCGGATGAACGAGGCAGCACGGATCGCCAAAGATAATGCACTCTATGAGGTTTTTGGCCGTGGGATTGGTGATCCTTATGAAGCCGGACGGATTTTGGCGCAGCAAGAGAGCTATGCCAATCACCACCGCAAACATGGCCGTAATGTCCAAGAACCCAACGAGATCCTGAATATGCTGTCCGGCTATTGCATCGTTTTCATGCCAGGCACAATTGCGCGACCGATGGTTTTGAAAGTGCCGCATTATTGGCAGCGGCCGGAATTGGCAGGCAGGTACTTGCCTGATCCGTTTCATTCGCCGGACGGTTTGGTAGAAATCAATTATCGAGGCAGACAGGGCTATGTGCCGGTCATCACTGCCCCCGTTCCCGGTCATCTGTCCGACTGGCCGCAATACAGCTCTGGTCAATGGCAGTTGGTCCAAGGATTTCAGCCATGAGCACAAAGCCCAACAACTTCCCGCGCGAGGGAGAACACAACACCGTCACAAAGGCTGCTTTAGACCACCTCGAATCCAATAGGGCAAAGCATAATTCCGATCTGGATTATACAATCGGCGGAACGGTTGAAACGATCGTGCATACGACCGTTGAGGGCGACCGGAATTATGCTTTGAACGCCGGATACCGGCGTTTGAACGAGGTATCACAGAAGGTGCAATCCGACCATGTTTTTGCGGCCAACAAGGGGCGGCCAAAGGCACAGTTTCAGGCTCGGAATGATACAGGTCCAACCTACGCGGAAATGCAGCGTGAGGCCGTAAGGAATGTTCCTGTTGCCAAGGAGCAATTACCTCAGCAGCAGCCGAATACGGAACCGCAACGAGCGTCAGCGCCAACATCCGCACCAGTCACTGACCAAGGGCCGAAAGCGCAGCCACACCGGCCAGTACCCAACTCATCGTATGCGGAACAACAGCGCCAAGCCGCCGCACCAGTCCCAAACAAGGAACCATGCCGATGAAAACGGAAGACAGCCCCAACATCTTCGTGATCCTGTTGTTCGCGTTCCTAATAACGCAAACCGTAATGGCTCACTCTCTTTCCTTTTTTCTGGCGCTAATTGGTCCAGGTGATGGGGTATTTGCTACTGTCTTCAAATTGGTCGTGATCTTCCCGTTAGCATATTGGGCGGCAATACCGATCGCATTCTTAGTGGAAAAAATCTTGGCAACTATTTTCATGCTGTCGGTGCCGTTATTTTTCTTGATCTTGATTGTAGCGGCATAGATTTATCTATGCCCTGCCCTTCGGCGAGAATGGGGGTGTGCGGTCAAGAGGTTGGTGCGGGCGCAGGCTTGCCGAGCCTCGGCCTCTTGACGGCACGGGGGGTAAAACCCCTTGTTTTCTTTGTTTCACTCTAAAATTGTGGTACAATTGTTTCATGAAAAAGAGCGTTTCAATCAGTCCCGAATATGGAAGCCGCGCCCACCGTCGCGCCGAAGCATTTGCATGCCATGCAATTGAAGGCATTGAGGCCACGGCTGAAGATATTGCCATGTTTGAGATGTTTGACCGTGAAGGCTGGAGCGACGAACAGCGCCGCGTCTATATCATTGCGCAAGCTACTGAAACCACTCTTGCGGCTGAATGAATAACAACGACCGCGACAAAGCCCTTTACCGATATCCCGACAGCGACGTTTTAAGAAATAGGCTCGGCATTGCCGATGCAGGGCAGCTTGAGCATGTGGAGTTTCTGCTTGTTTCTCAACGCTTAGAGGAAGCGATACCGAAGGGTAATTTTGACCTGCCGCACCTTCAGAAGATCCACCGGCATTTATTTCAGGATGTTTATGATTGGGCGGGCGAGATCCGCAAGGTGGATATCGGTAAGGGCGGTTATGGGTTTCACCCCCATGGTCGTATTGAAATGGGTATGGCAGACGTCCACAAGCGGTTAGATCAGCAGAGCTATTTGCGCGGGTTACATCGCGATAAATTCGCGGTTGAGGCTGCGGAATATATTGGTGACGTGAACCGCCTGCATCCTTTTCGTGAGGGAAATGGCCGGACGCAATTGCAATACTTGAAGCAGCTCGGCGAGCAGGCCGATCATAAAATTGATCTCTCGCGCTTTGAGCGAAAGAGCTGGATTCAGGCCTCGATTGAGGCCAACAAATTCGAGACCACGCGTATGGCGGATTGCATCAACAAGTCGATTGTTGAACAGAGCCATGAGCATTCAACACCCAGGCAATCCTATGTCGAAGAGCAGCGGAAGCGTGCGAAGGCTGCACAAGATCGGGCCAAGACGCCGGATCGAGATCCCAAGCGATAAGTTTGGCGAGACCAGGTATTAATTTTCAGACATTGCGGCGCGTTTAGAGGTCAGTGAACCTTGGCGTTTGCGGTTGGATTTCAGGCAAGTTTGCAATCATCGGTGATGTTATGGTAATAATTGTAGAAGTTAGAGTAGCCAGATATGTTTATGGTTCCCATAAACTCGATTTCAACGCCCCAAATAGGGCGTTTCCATCGGTCTGGTAAGGGCTTTCGCGCCCTTTAATCCACGATCAGGCTAAGGGGTATGCCCCCTTCCTGAACCAATCCCGCACCAACCGTTTCGCAGTTGGATAGCGATCAGGGTTTCGCCCCTGAAGACGACCAAAGAGCCTTCGTGCTGCTTTGGAAACATGACCAACCCTGCGCGGTTTGGATGAGCGCCAACATTTCGGTGTTGGATAACGAGGACGGGTTTCGCCCCTTCCATGACGAGCAAAGTTCCGGCTTTGCATAGCGGCCAAGGGTGCGCCCTTGGATGCGATTTACTGAGTACGACGAAATGGCACGACCGAAGAAAAGCGCTGATGAAAAGCGCACCGAGCGCTTCAATCTCCGCTACACTCTGGCGGAGCGTGAAGCCGTTCGGTCTCTTGCGGAGCGTGCCGGTCTTGATGAAATGGAATTTCAGCGCCGCCGCATCCTTGATACGCCCCTGCCCGCTTCAGCGGGTTCAGACCCGGCGCTTGTCGCGGCTCTGAACAATTACGCCATTGCCCTGTCCAAGGTTGGCAACAACGTAAACCAGCTTACAGCCGCCACACACCAAGGCCGCGATTTTGCAAAATATTGGCATGAGATTGGCGAAGAGCTGCAAACTGATTTGCAGCTTGCCCGAAATGCCCTCAACGCAGCACTTGAGGGCATTGCCGGATGATTGTTGTTGTGAACCCCTCCTCCAAGGCCGGTCATAGCTTCAAAGGGCTGCACGCCTATTGCAGCCACGACCAGCAGCGCGCCCAGACCTCTGAGCGCGTGGACTGGATCGCCACTCGTAATGTGGCGGTGGAAGATCCAGACCAAGCATGGAAGGTGATGACGGCAACGGCCTATGCACAAAACCAGCTCAAACAGAACAATGGCATTCGCACTGGTCCCGCGCCCAAGGATGGGGCGGTGATGCATCTCGTCATGTCGTTCGATACTGACGAGCCCACGAGCCCAGAAGATATGCAGGCCGCCGCCGATGATCTCTTGGCAAATCTGGGTGCAGATCCTGGGAAGATGCGGGCGAAGAATAAGCCCTCACGCCGCCAGTTTGCCGATGAGCATCAGGCGGTCATGTATGCGCATACCGATACTGACAATACGCATCTGCATTTGATGATTAATCGGGTTCATCCCCACACGGGTATCGTGCTTCCAACGAACAATGACCACAACAAGGCCCAGGCATGGGCTTTGGCCTACTCCAAGCGTCACGGCACGGATCACAAGACCCCTGCCCGCGCCGAAAATGATGAGATGCGGAAGGATGGCGAGTACGTCAAAGCCAACAAACGCAAAACCCGCAATGCTTTTGAGCAAGAGCAGGCGGCTCGTGAAGCCTCAAATGACAATCATCATTTGGCGAAGGTTCTTGAGCAGCAGCGGGCAAAGGATGCTGATCTTCAGAAGCGTGGCCGCGAACTGCGAGAGAAGCAGGCGCAGGGCTTCACGAAGCTCATCGAGGCGCACAAGCAGAGAAAAGCGGATCTGGGCAGGCAGTTGCAAATTCAGATTAACAAAGCCAAGGCGCAGCAGCGCGAGGATCTGCGACCCTTGAAGCGTGAATTGCGAGCACAGCAATTGGCCGAGCAGAAAACTTTTGACTCGATGGAAGCCTCTTTTATGGGGCGCGCAGCGAATGCCTTCAAATTGTTGGTGGCACGTTCGGAAGACATCGGCGGTAACAGGCGCGGTTTTAATATTAAACGCTTCAAATCAGCTGTTGATGCCGGTGAGAGAAAGGCTGCTTTTGAAGCCGCCCAGAGCCGGGCTATGCGCGCCCTGGAGCTCGATAGCGCCGCAAAGGCAAGCAAGGCGGTAGAAACCCTTAAAACGGCTCAGCGCGCATCCTTGGCCGAAAACAGGGCGCGTTTAGAGGATGAGCGGGCCGAGCTGAAAAAACGTCATGCTGAAGCAGAGCAGAAGCTGAAATCAGAATGGAAGGCGAGAGCAGCGGAACGAGCGCAGGCAATCGCCGATGTTCCTCCCCCTGCCCCCAAGAAAACCGAATTCAAAGACCGGGCGCGATTGGCCCATGCGCGTACGGATTATCGGGTTCAGTTTGATGCAGCTCGACAGAAGCCAACAGTTGAGCAGGATAATTCAGGCGGCAACACGCAGGGCGATGATGATAAGGGGCGGGCTGTTGCTCCCTCGGTTAAGCAATCCCCTCCTCCGTCGCCTGAACCAGCCAAATCACCAGAGCCGCCAAAACCTGCAGCAAAATCATATGCGGAAATGCAGCGAGAGAATGCAGCCGCCGCCGCAGATAAGAAAAAGGATCGCGGTAACCCTGATCGTTAGGCGGTAGGTTTAGCGTGCAGTTCGTAGAAAATGATCAAGGCGAGCTGGCGCGTGATGAAAGCGCCCTGCTCTTTTCTGTGGGTAGAAATTTGCTTTCATCGCATTCACATCGCGACGCGACTCACTTACGTGTATGCTTCCTTACATGTCCATCTATGGACAATTCAAATTGTAAGATAATTTACAAGTAAGAAAGTAAGAGAAGCTACATGTTTACAATCGCGATTGTCAATCAAAAGGGCGGATCTGGCAAAAGCACGCTTGCAGAGTGCCTTGCCGTTGCCGCCGATCTTGACGGGAAAGCATCGGCCATTCTCGACCTCGATCCGCAAGGCACCGTATATTCGTGGTCAAAGCGGCGTGAAGACTCAAACCCGCCTGTGCTATCGGTCACGGCAGCAAATTACCGCGACGAATGGCAGCGCTTGAAAGCCGCAGGCGCTGAGCTGGTAATTATAGATACCCCAGCTCGATTGCAGGACACAGTTCTCAATGCGGCAGATTTGGCAGATCTCGTCATTGTCCCAGCCAAGGCTACCATAAAAGACCTTGAGCGCGTCGAGGACTCAATCAAGCTTGCCTGTATGAATTCAGCAAAGCCGGTGATTGTCGTCTTCAATCAAGTCAGGCCGCAAAAAGCACGATCAGAGGACGCGGAACAGGCGATCAAGGCGCAACGCTATCCAGTCTGTCCTGTTCGGATCGGATTGCGTGTCGCCTTTGAAGATTCGGATATGACAGGGCAGACCCCGCTTGAAACAGAGCCAGACGGTAAGGCGGCACACGAAATCCGCCAGCTATACCGTTACGTTTCAAGCCTGCTCGACCAGCTTACAGATGGACAAGTAAGATTCACTGAGAGTAAGAAAGTAAGAAAAATTACAAGTAAGAAAGAAGCTCATGGCTAAGGCAAAAGAAAGACCGAATCTAGCGTCACTCCTCAACAGACCAGAGGAGACAACCAACCCAACGCCGGTTCCAACTCAACCCAAGTCAGGGCCGAGACCTTCATCGACTAGCCAGAAGAGCGGCAGAGATGGGCAAACCAGCATTCAAGGCTGGTATCCGAATGCGGTGAAATACACGCTCGAAGAATTGCGGCTCAAGCGCTCGAAAGAGCTAGGCCGTAAAGTGACCAGTCAAGAGCTCATGGGCGAGGCGTTCAACGAGCTTTTCAAAAAATATGGGTTTCCTGAAACCGCACCCATGAAGGATTGAATGTTGATGGTTTCCAAAAAGGACATCAAGAACCCGCCGATACAGGCAGTGCAGAGCAAACAATACGATTTGTTTGTTTCGTTCTTTGGTGACCCTAAGGACCTCTCCAACACGATTGAGCTGTGGGATGCCATCCCAAAATACTCCGTTACAGCCCGCCAGCAGAACGCAATGCGTGATGATCGCGGGCGTTTGCCTGTGCACGTGGCCGAGTTCGAATATTCATCGCCAAACCTAGATCGTCCGGCGCGGTGCCGGATCAAAATCAAACCTGCCCTGATCGAAGTGGAAAAGGGCGTATACAAAGATTTTTATCCCTCGCAGACCGAGGAAATCATCGAGGAGGTTTTGAAAAAAATCTTCACCGATCAACAGTACGGCTTTCACTCTCCACGCGATCTTGAAAGCTGGGTGCGCTTTACATTGCACATGATCCGAACCGAACTTCGGGAACGCGGTCACACGCGCAGCCTCGACGAGATAAAGCGCTCCTTGGAGATCATGGCGAGCACCAGCATCGATGTTGAAATGGAAGGTCGGGGCAGGGGGGTGATCTACACAAACCCCATCTTGTCTAATATGACGCGCACCACCCGCGCAGACATAGAAGTGGATGCGGGCGCTAAGTGGACGGCGCAATTGCCTGCCCTCATCTCCAAAGGCATCAACGAGATCAATTACAGGCAGTTTAACTACGCCCTGCATATGCGGCTTTCAACACCGCTTGCCCGGTGGCTGCACAAGCGCCTCATTCACAGATATCGCCAGGCCAGTCTCACCACGCCTTACAACTTTCTCTATTCGACGATTGCCCGCGATAGCGGCTTGTTGAACAACCAGCGTACAAGCGCCAATGTCACGGCGCTCGACGAGGCATTGGAAGAGCTAAAGGCAGAAAACATCCTTTTCACAATCAAGGCTGACAAGCGGTTTTCTGGCCGAAAATTGGATGATGTGGCCTATCATGTTACGGCGACCTCAGAATTTACGTCAGAAGTTAAGGCAGCCTCCGCCCGTTTGAATGAAGGGCGCAAAAAATTGCAGTCATCGCGGTAGGTAGACGGTGCAATTGCGGTAGGTTTAGCGTGCAGTTCCGGTAGGTAGACGGTGCAGCACTAGGTAGGTTTAGCGTGCAGTTGATACGTGTTCCCGATTCGTATTCCTATTAATAATCAAAAGCTTATGATTCGGCGGTAGGTAGACGGTGCAGGTCATCAGAAAAGCGGTAGGTTTAGCGTGCAATAGGTCGAAATTTGGCGCGCCCCACTTCCAAAAGCGGTAGGTTTAGCGTGCAGTAAACCGCGAAGTGGTAGGTAGACGGTGCAATCGATTTTGTTAACCTATTGTTTTTTATAGATTTGTTAGCCATTTTCGGCTGCTAACCTTTCCTTTTTTAACCTATATTCCTTTTACCGCAGTCCGCTCCTGCGCTACGCTTGGAGCTATAAAAGGAATCCGCCATTCGGCGGATGCATTAAAGGAGTTTGGCCTTTCGGCGAGCAAGCTCGCGGCCAAACACATCTTTCAGCCGGTTCGCTCTAGCTCACCTCCAAAGCAGGGAATTTCCCTGCCTCTGAACCGCTTTCTATTCACACGGATAGCCTACAGGCTGGACAGTTCAACGGCTGCGCCGTGCTTCACTGCGTTACGCCCCGTTGGGTGATCTGCCCAGCCTTTCAGCTCTTTCATCCGTGCGAAAGCGGCTCCATACGAAGCAGGGAAAAACAACCACCTCACAAAACGGGAAAGCCGTTTTTGCTTTTCAGGAAGTGAAGGGGCAAGGATCGAAGGCAAGAAATCGGATTTTAAGCCCTCTGGAAAGCCCTACCTGTTTGGGTGGGAGAATTCTTCGGGTTGAACCCGTAAAGCCCGCCAGCGAATGCGAGGCGCTCCGGAATTGGCTTTGTGGTGCGAGCAAAGCTCTGGTTTGTTCGGCCACCGCCTGTAAGATGGTTATTTCCCATCATCCTGCGGAGCCTATGATGTCCAATCGATACCTATATCCTGAATCCGACAATTTACTCTCCGCTGTATCCAACGTGCTTCATTCTCACGGTGAGCTTTCGAGCTACGGCGAGCGGATGCCGCCTGCACGGCGGCACCGATATGCGGCCAGTATTGTTGATGACGGCATGACAGCCGCACATGAATTTCTGGCTTTTCAGGCAAAGCTCAATACGGAATTCCCCTCTATGGTCGAGGCGATCGGTCTCGTGACCACCAAGGCCCGACAGCTCATCATCGATATTGAGGATCGTGATTCCGAAGCCGCTCAGGGGGGAGGGGACAATGCGGTTTTTGATCAGTGCGCAGAACTGGCCAGCAGCATTCAAACCCTGTTCCATAGGCTATCGATTCCGGTGCTAAGCGATCGGGGAATGAAAAGTCTTCTCGACCGCATGGAAAGCGCATCGGCTGGGGTGCTTGGCGCTGAAGGGTTTCTCAATGACCCCGAGTTTGCTGATGACCCCAGCAGCAAAGCGGAAGCGCTTGAGTTGAAAAACCAGAGCGCTGTTCGTCTGGCAAAGCACACGTCCGAGTTTATTGCCGAGCTGATCAAACGCCGCCACGCAACACAGAATTTCCAATACCCCTTTGAGCCATTCAATGAATACCCCACGTCTGGACAAGCCGAAGCCTTATCGAATTGAGGCAAGCATGGAGGATGAAAAACAACTGCTTCAGCGACATCAATCGGCGCTGATAACGATCATCAGCTTTAATCGCGCAGGCGACCTGAAACAGGGCGACAAAAACCCGATCCGGCGCATGAGGATTCGCATCCTCGTTGCCGCGTCTGGGATCATGTTATCCAGAACCATCCTCCTTCAGGAAACGAAGTTGAGGCAGGCCGGATCAGCCTATTATCTCTATGGAAAGCAGGTCTCTTTTTTAGCCCATGAACTGCGCAAACGCTACAAATTGAGCCGCTTTCGCGCTTGCAGCGCCGCTGAAGACGAATTTTATCAGCGCAGTTTGGAATTGGGTGATGCCTACACCGATTTTGCGCGGGCGCGGCGCTAATGTGTGAATTTGCCAGCATTGTCCAAGTCGACAAAAAGTTCGGATGTCAGCCGGATCAGTACCTCCCCGTGCATCAGGATTTCTTCGCCCGCGCTATGCTTTTCCCGTTTTAGGAAAAGACCCAATATAGGATGCCTTTCCCGTTTGAAGACGGTATCCAACGGGTAATAGGGCTTCTCTGGATAGGCAAAGTCGTTGACGCGGTCTTGGATTGCCCATCCTCGCAACTTCATTTCGGTGATCCGGTTTTCCTGTTCGGGCGCGAGTTCGCTCAACCCGACGATGACCTTTGAGGTAAGCTCCGCCATCTGATGAATTGCGGCCATTTTCCGAGCTTTGTATTCCATCGCCTTAAGAGGGAACCCGCCATTTTCCATCATTGGAATGAGGCGCGAAAAGCACTGCACATCCTCAAGCGTTCTCCGCAACTTCGCGATGTTGTCCAGGGTCGTTCGTCTGATCATTGATCGAGCACCCCTACGAAATGTCGGGCAAATTCACGCGAATGGCGTTCCAGCACATCAGGGTTTTCGGCATCAAGCGTAAGGGCTAGATATCGATAATTCTTCGACAGGTGTTTCAGCCGCCCGATTTCCTCAGGGGGCAGACAGGGGGCAATTGCCTGATCATGATCCAAGATCAAATCAGCCAGCTTTAACGCGCTTCCAATCATATAGGCGCGATACTGCATCCGTTTCACTTCGGAGAATTTATGCCCACCAGGCTCGTTCAAGAGTTCGGAAAACCCAATCACATTGGTGCAGGCTGCGCGGAGCGAACGCCAACATTCTGCCTCTTCTGATTGGGACATGTGTTCACCGTGCAAGATAACTGGAATCCAGCAGCCTATAGGGGGTCTGATGCCGGAGGGGGCAGAATAGTACGCTAAGGGCTGATCTTGGTTCCTGTGCGGTGCAAAGTTCTGTAGATCGTTGGCCTTGAGACCGCAAAGACCTCTGCCAGGTCACTGATGGA